>LFCJ01000429.1_pt1 | contig 25668 bp, 28 predicted proteins | sample 643141 | NCBI WGS metagenome assembly LFCJ01 (sample SAMN03766243, study PRJNA286221) | soda lake metagenome | biome: soda lake; feature: Kulunda steppe; material: water; isolation source: sample B1-Br-g2 brine of Lake Bitter-1 | place: Russia: Kulunda steppe | collected 2010-07
GTGATGAGGATTAGAGTGGACGTGCTAGAACTGTTTTAAATTAATAAAATTTCTTTCTTAATCATGCAAAAAACGCTGAAAAAACGCAGCGACACTGAATAGGAGAGCGTCCCTGAGCGGGGCTGTGGCTGCCAGCCCCCCTCCCTGTATTCTCGATTTATCCGTATTTTAAAGGCAAATTTTTTATTTTAAAGGCAAATCGTTCACAGCGCGAATTGAACCCATTTTGTTCACAGCAAAAAAATCCGAAAAATTCGCTGTTTACATCCTTGACAACCACAATAGCTGACCACAAAGCATGCCTCTTGAGTTTATCAGGTTATATTGCAACATGCTCATAGTTGGCCGAGTGCGCGCACATACTCCTAGAGCAGTAGGACAAGGCTCAGCCCTGGGTGTTGCTCTCAAAAGGGAGGGAGGAGAGGGAGGAGGAGGCGGAGGAGGAGGAGCAGGAGGAGGGCAGTGGGGGGGTGAGACTACTGTGGCAAGGGTAAGAGTAGAGCACAGCAGAGGGGGTGCTGAATTGAGACAGTATTCAATGAAATGTTCAATTGTTTTAGGGCTGATGCAGAAGCGCAGCAAATGCAAGAAGGAGACTTTGTGCCTGAGCGGGGCTGAGGCTGCCAAGCCCTCTTGCAACGTAAAATCTCAACTTGTGTTTGACGTCCCAACATAAAAAAACTCCCATTTTGTTCCCAACACAAGAGCTGATAAAGTTGGTTGTTTGCATACCTGGATGAGATGGAATGAAACGGAATAATCCCATGGAATAATCCAATAAAATCTTGTTAAGAAGGAATAGGACCAAGTCCAAAAAAAGAAAGCCAACACCCACAGAAACTTCCAGACTTGCACCAGCATCTGGCATTTACACACACATGCATGCGAGGGTGCGCAAGCCCGTACGTCATGTGGAAGCGCACCTGGCCGGTGATGGCGCTGGCCAGGGGGGAGAGCAGGAAGGCCGCTGCGTTGCCGACCTCACGTGCGCTCAGCTCCTTCTGGATGGGTGCATTCTCGTATGAGTACCTGCGCAGGTAGTGCGGGTGCGTGCAAAAGTTTGTATGCACACGGCAAGCCAGCAGCATCAGCTGCATGCAGCTCTTGGTGTGCGCTTGTTGGGCAACAGTGGCTGCATACAAACGCATGAGCATGAAGGAGGCCCGCGGCTTGCAAGGTGTTGGGGCACGCGCACTTGATTGCTGGTGCCTCCTCGGTGCAAGTGCATGCTTCCCTACACCTCGCGCGTCGCCAGGCACATCCCCCAAGGCGCATCTTTCCCCCCTTCGTCGTCCCCTTAAGCTAGCCATACTTGGCCATCCTATGGGCCTGCTCAGCCAGCCATCCAATAAGCCATCTTCAGGGCCTGCTCGGCCAGCCATATGTGCAACCACCCTGGATTCCTGCGGCATGGCGTGACCCAGCCATACATGCAACCACCCTGGATGCCTGCGGCATGGCGTGAACCAGCCAACTTTCCATGCCAGGAAACGCCCTTGGGTCAAGGGCACCCACTCTCCTCAGAGCTGAGCAGCTTGTGGCAGAGGGGGTGGAGCGATGCAGCCCTGACCTGGACCCTACTTGCAGAAAGCCGGACCCTGGACCCTACTTGAAATGAGCTATGCGTCACTGGTTGCCCCTGCTCCATAGGACCACACACAAGCGGGCAGCGCAGCAGTCGCAAGCACTCCCCTGCATGCAACCCGTGGATATTGATGGGTGCAAAACTCAATGTTGAGCAGCACCCACACTTACCTCCCAATCCAGGGATGCGCCCCCTGCACACCCACTTGATCATGGTTATCGACCGACGGATGCTCGCTCACTCAATTCTTGATGCCATCAACGGAGCCAGGACTCACTTGATCATGTCATCAATGAAGCCGATCGCCTTGGCGGCGCGGCTGCCCAGGGGGCCGGCGCTGATGCTGTTCACGCGCACATTGTACTTGCGACCGACCTCGTACGCAAGCACGCGGGTGTCGCTTTCAAGCGCCTGCAACCAACGCCATTACCCGCACGCATGCTGTGTTCATGCCCTTGCGTGTGCGCGCACCTCATCTCTGTTTACATGCACTGCTCCACCTTGGGCTCGTGCAGAATCTGCCCATGCATGCGCTGCTGCTGTTGTGCCGGGGCACCCTCTGTATCCTCGGAGGTTGGCAGGCCAGCCAGGCAGTCATGCCATAGCCCACATCAGCATCCGATGGGAGCCACTGAGCTCAGAAATGCTGCTGCCCCCCAATCGCCCTACCTCTGCTTAGCCTTCCCAGTGCTCCCTTGTGCCCCTGGAGACATCAGCCAGCCCTGCACCCTCCGCTGATCACCGACCCACTGCTGCTCCCAACTAGTTTGCCCCGACGGGTCTCATTGACCCTGCAATCCCTGTGGGTCAGCCCCCCACATCTCTTGCCCCATTTAATCCTGCCCCTTCCATTCCCATCGCCATTGCTACCCCTGGTTTCAGCCCCCCACCCGTCCTGCATCTCTTACTGATCCTGCGCCCACAACGCGCACTACAGCTGCGGCTTGTGTGGACCAGCCAGCCACGCACCGCCTTGGCAGAGCTCATGCCCCCACCGTAGCCTGGGATGACCTTGTTGGAGGCGATGTAGGTGAGGTTGATGACAGCGCCACCTGCTCGCGCCGGAAAAAGCATAGCATGCCGCTGTGTGAGTATATGTGTGCGTGTGCGTGTGCGTGTGATTGTGTGTGGGGATAGCTTAGCATGCCTCTGTGTGTGTCTGTGTCAATGTGTGCGTGAGTGTGTGTGCGCGTGCGCGTGTGTGTGTTTGTGTGTGTATTTTGTTTGTATTCGTGCACACAAAGCAGCGCGTGCCTCTGTGTATGTGCGGAGCAGTCATGCACACGCTTGCATGTGTGCGTGTCCTTCACGCTGTGGATGCAATGCGCGCTCACCCGGGTTCATGATGGGGCCAAAGCGCTGCAGCATTGAGACAAAGGAGTAAGAGGAGGCGGACATGGCTGCCAGGTAGCCCTGCAAGGTGGCAGGTGGGACATTGCGGCCAGCTTGCACGTGAACACGTGTGCACGTATGTGTGCCTGTGCACACTCTCCTGCATATGCATGACCACAAGGGCAGAAGGGGTGCGCGTCGCACTGCACGCACGGAGCAATCCCCTTTGCACAACCCCTGACTTGACCCCTTCTGGCAAAGAGGGTTGCACGCACGGAGCAATCCCCTTTGCACAACCCCTGACTTGACCCCTTCTGGCAAAGAGGGTCGCAGCTTCCTGATGCTGCATACGAGCAGACGCACTCCGCTTGCACTTGAGGCGCGCTGGGCCGCCCTCTGCACGGCACATACCTTTGCAGGGCCTTTGCGCAGCAGAGCGCCTCTGCGGAGCATCTACTCTGCAGAGCCCAAGCCAAGCCCTTGCCCAGCAGCTTTTCAGCAAAAAATAATTGCGCAACCAGAGCACCCTGAGCCCGGCACTCACCTTGCGCGAGGTCTCCATGAGGGGCTTCTGCACCTCGGGGCCGTTGGCGAGGGAGTGGACCTGCAGCACAAAGCGCGCGCACGTCCCCTTCACTACCATCCCCTGACTCTCACCCACTGCATCTTGCACACCCCATCTCCCCACCCCACACACTTCAAGTCACACGTTCACATGCATATGCGCGCACATGTGCGAGTTGCTTGGTGAGTGCATGGGACCCTGCAACATGGCGTCACAAAGGTTGGGGCATTTCAGGCGGCAGGTCAGCTGGTGTGCGCACTGAGCATGTTTTGGACCCAAAGATAGGAACCCTTGTGCAGCACTCAGTGCACTGTCCACACGAACCAGGATGTCGATGTTGCCAATCTCCTTGGACACACGCTCGGCGCACTCGGACACCGTCCAGCCCTTGTTGCCGGCGTAGCGCTTGTTGTTAGCGATCTGCCAGTGTTGCAGCGATGGCAGCGTACCGTGAGGCTCACGCCCAAGCACCCTTAGTCTACCAGATGGATGCTGCAGCAAGGGCAACCAGCTCTCTGCTGTCTGTGACGGCGTTGCCTCACAGCTGCACACCGTTCTCTTGTGGCAGTGGACACGCCCCAGCAAGCACAGCCCTTCCTTTTTTGCGTGCTAAGGCGAGTGCATGTGCTTCTGTCGTGCGCGACAGGCGTGTACTGTGCATGTACGCACCTAGTCCCTGGGCACGTACGACCAGTGATACGTGCACCGGCGATGTTTCTGTCAGGCTACAGTGCTTCTGTGGACTTCTCAACCAGGGAGCCACAACTCACGTCCTCTGGCACGTCCTCCAAGGTGTCAAACACAGCATCCATCGGGAAGATGTGCTTGAACTCCATGAGTGAGCCATTGGACAGCTTGCGGGACTCGTCAAATTTGCCCTTCTTGTAGCTGGTCTCAAAGATGTTCAAGGCCGGCACCTGAGCACCAGTGTTCAAGGGCGTGCTTGCGCCTTAGCATGCTCATGCGACAAGAGCGTTGATGAGTGTCAGTGCTTGCGTGTGGCGTTAAAAAATTGTGCTACATCAATGCGGGCACATGTGCCTCAGCTAAACGCAGCACTTGTTGTCAAACTCAGGCAGCACATCCACTCTACTAGGGGTGCTCATGATTGAGGAACACATGTAGGATCTGTGTTCTGCCAATGCGCAGATCATGTGTCTGGGGGCACAGTGCCAGGCATGTCATGCTCCACTCACCCACACGCCCAGCGAGATTTCTGCGCCAGCCTCAGCCAGCGCCTTGGCGATGCTCCATCCAAAACCCTGTCATGCGAGGCAAACAGGTTGCACGATCAGCTAATAGGGCAAAATTGGTCAGCGCTGCTTGCAGTAGCTCTACACAAGCAGGCAGCCCGGCTGGTGCTGGTAGCCGTGCTGGCAGATGTGCACCAAGGAAGCCTGTTTACCTGGTCGTCAGCAACTCCAGCGATGAACACCCTCTTCCCTGCAGGAGGTGAAGGAACATAGGTCAGAGCATGATGCGTTACACCGCCATTGTCCGGCCTAGGGGCTGGAGATTGGGCGCTACACATCGCATCTTAATGCAAAAGACGTGGACTCTCGGGCCCGGCTGCCCGTGCCGGCGTTCAGGCCAGCACTATCTTCATCTTCTTTCAAGTGCTGCCCCCTCGGCACTCGCCTGTCAAGTCAATTGTCAGGCCTCCCCCAGTCCCTGCAGCCATCACCACTCCACGCCGTGCAGCTGCCACTGAAGAATTGCTGGGACCGCAAACGTTTCGGAGGGGACTGCACCGGCTGGCGGAGGGAGCTGATGCCAATGATGAGGCAGACACCATAGCCCTCTTGCCCCCGCTAGACAGTAGGGACACGGGGCATGCTGATGAGACCTGCTGGGCAGCCCTACCAGCCAGCTGCGTGCGCTGCATCGCGTTCTGCAGCATTTTCAGCTATATCCAGGGTGGCAACAGGCAAGATAGGGGATCTGGCCTCACCCAAGGATACTGTAAAAAATGACTAAACTATTTTAAAGCTCTTTGACACAAGCTGTGTATATGAACGGGGGCAATTTTTAAAGAGTTTTTGAATGAATTCTCATCTCATTATTATTTATTTCACAGTCTCGACAGAAAGGACACCTCCGTAGGTTTGGGGACAAGTTGCTTAAACCGTGGCCAGCCACATGCATGGCCTACCTTGTCACACTGGCGGGTGCCTGGAGAGCACAGCCAGAAGGTCCGTAGGTGCTGTTGTGCTGCAGCCCAGGCGTGCCCTTCGTTTGCCCCGCCTGGCAGACAGGCAGGCCCAGAGGCAGGCCCGAACACTTTGGGCAGCTGCGGCGCCAAGTGATGCACCCATCCAGCTGGAGCAGCAGCAGGAGCAGCAGCAGCTTTTGCCATCAAAAGAGAAACTCACAGTGTCGTGGGCAGGTGCGCCAGCGCTGTGCAGTTCCACGTGCGTTGGAGGACTGGCACTTTCATCATTGAGTACCAAAAACATCAACCTCTTAGGGTGAATCCCAAATGTTAAGATGTACTTGGAGCTCAAAGCCCAAGTTAAATGCCATGGAACAATAAGCCGTGAACTTCTGTGCCTGGCCTGATTCAGCTGGACTGCCTCAACAGATCACTGTTCAAAAGAACCAATGGAGAGGGTGCACTCCATACATTTTATCTTCAACACTTCCAATGATGATAGTGTATGAGGAAACTATTGCTCATAGGCACGGGCAGACTCCCTGGGCACCTGCAAAGATCATGACAGCACTCCCTTCTCGATTTGGTTGCAGGAGCTGGCATTTTCTTCTTCTGGCAGCTAGGTGAGTAAGAAGTGTGTTTCACATTTTCGGTGCATCATGTGTTCCATGTTCCATGTGCTTGCATTGAAAGTATTACCTGGTATGTGCCAGTGTGTCTTCTTTTGAATCTGATGCTGAGTTCGTCAGCTCAGTCCTAGACGATGCTCATCAAGGATGAGGGCATACGATGCCGCTTTTCATAGGGATCACACAGGGTCACCCCTCCTGCAAGCTGTGCTTCTTTTGTGCAGTGGCATATGGGAGCCAGCTCCCAGTAGTTGTTTTTACTGCTGCACCTGGACAGTGCCCTGTCACATGCCTTTTTTGAAAAGTGGCTGTCTGTTTACAACCTGGCAGTGTTTATGTGCCCTCTCATGCCATACACGTATTGGTATAGCTGATGACACAGAAGTGGCCAGAGATAAGGAACAGGTCTTCACAAGGATGTCGCTGCTACGTTGTGCAGGTGCCATGAAGTACCTGGCTGAGCGGTACGACCTCACCAAGATTCCTATGGCAGGAGCAAGTGGGGGCGCATTGGCTGCAGTACTTGCTGCTTGCGGAGTGGATGCCGATGATGCCATTGAGCTGGCTTACAAAATGAGGTGCGTGCGTGCATCACAACTTCTTTTGTGTGAGAGGGGCTGCACGGCCAATTGATCAAGTTGAAGCATGCATGGGCACTTGCCGACAGGCTAACTTAAAAGGTGTTCAAGTTTTACAATACAACCACGTATATAATTGCCTGTTGGGTGCCAGAAAGGTTCAAGTTATGAGTCCTAAATCAGGATGTCAAGCATCCATATTTTGTCCTTTGCAAGGACACCTTTTATACAAAAGCAACACCTTGGTGGTGCTTTGGTGGTACAAATGGCTCTGCATCTGGTGTGGTAGCTCATTGAGCTTGTGTTATGCACCAATATAAGCCCAAATGCAGGCTGAGCACCTGCCTAAGGTCACAGGGTAATTTGTTTCACCCCAAACTTGTCAAGTATGACTGCATGAAAAAAGGAGCACAGAGCACACCTGCCAACATTTTTTGCTCTATCACCCCCTTTCATGTGTTTTCAGCGCAAATGCACAAACATTCTTGTCTTTGACGAGACTTGCCTGCCCTCAATGCATGCCACTATTGCTTATGCAGTATGGAGCAAAAGATCTGGGAGCGCAAGACCGGGCTGCTGGGGGTTTGGGGGTCGATGATAGAGAGCTGGCTGGACCAGCTGCTACCAGACAATGCGCATGATATGTGCCGGAACCGAGTGACTGTGGTGGTCACAACATTGCCAGAGTGGTCCCAGGTGTGGGTGCTTTGTGGTGTGTGTGTGTGTGTTGGAGCTACTGTAGTCGTTCTTGTTGCTGTTGACAGCAGTGTACCGAGTGACTTTGTTGGTCACAACTTTGCCAGAGTGGTCCCAGGTGTGGGTGCTTTGTGTATGTGTTGTAGCTGCTGTTGTCGTTCTAGTTACTGTTGACAGTCGTATTTGCACTGGTGCTAGCGTTGGTGAGAGAACTCGTATGTGTGTGCACGCATGCACATTTGTGCGTGTGCGTGCGTGCGTGCGTGCATGTGTATGCATGCATGTATGTGTGAGTTTCCGCACCAGTACATGCTCTTTGCTGCTGCATTGGCGTGCCTTGTGTGAATTTCCTGCAATGTGGTACTGAAATCTGGGTTACTCATTTCCAAGGACGATTGAGTCTGCTCTTTCTAGACACCTGGTGGCTCCCCCTGTCAATCTGCTCCGGCCTTCCCGTCAGGTGTGCTATTTCACCACTTAATCATCCATGCCTCTCTTTTTATGCACCCTGCTACTCAGATCGGCATTAGTGACTTCGTTGACAAGAAGGACCTCATTAACGCCTGCATGGCTTCGTCGCATGTCCCCTTCTTTGTAAGTCTGAAATGCTGTGCATGCTTGAAGGAGTAAAGAGCAATTGTACCCCTGTTTTGTGATCAAGAGCCCAGAAACCATGATCCCAGGCAGCATGATAGAAGTGCTGCATGAGGAAAAGGAAGTTTGACATGAAATGATTGTGGTTTTGACTTGCTCGGTAGCTTCTGAATGCAGCTTTGACATCGATGCTATTCACAGCCCAATTCCCATTTGTCAAAAACCACGCAGCATTCTCTTTGTGCTAGCTACTGGAAAACATTTGGGGTAGCATTCCTCTATGCCATGCTGGACTTGTGTGCTTCTGCCCCTTGCAGCTTGATTTCCGCTTGACGCGCACATGTCGGGGCAGGAAGTGTATGGACGGCAGCTTCCCCGATTTCTTTACTGGCCTTAATTCAGAGATCCTCAGGTATTTTTCTTCTTTTTCACATAGATGAATGTGTGTAGGTTGCCAAGAGTATGGGAGTAGCTCCCTCATGTGGCCAGGGAGTGCGCAGAAAATATCTGATTAAGCACACCTTACCCAGCCATTCTTATCCTCTTACCTGATGTAGAGCAGCATGAAGTGGAGTGCTTATGTGTATAATAGGTATAATACATAATTACTATGTGTATAATTACTATGTGTATGATAGGTATAATACATAATTACTATGTGTATAATTATAATTACTTTTATAATTAATAATTACTATTATACAAATACAACTATAATTATAAAATTATGAAATCATTATAAATCATGGTATAATAAATGGTCGTCCCCACCACTGGGTCACCCCTTTCTTAGGCAAACGTGGCCAAATAGGCCTCTCAAGGCATAACTTTGCTTCCACTGCACTGTTTCCTGACCTGAGCAAACCATTGGATAGCTTATATTTTTATGGTTCTCATGGTGGTCTTGGGGTCGAAATTGGTGCGGTGAGTGGAAGGCAATTTTGGAAAAAAAATGTTATGTTACGTTGGAAGAGTGCGCGCTGTTTCCCACTCCCAGCCCCAAACTCCGAGTTTGAGATGCCTGCAGATGTGTAAAATTGGGCCACACATCCTGTGTGGATTTGGGCGTGGGATGCTCTCCCGTTGAGCTGTGCACTCAAAAGAGGCAAATGTTGCGCAACGATTTGGCCCGCTGCTTCCCACCCACACCCTCGATCGGCTCCATTTTAAGTTTCCTAGATTTGATCTGATTGGCCGCAAACCTCAGACTTGGTCTGGCTTGAAAGCATGCATGTGTTGCGGAGTTATCCCATTTTCTGTGTTTGGACCCTTATCCGGTCGCGACAGGGTCACCCACGGAACACACCTTCCCGACCGCCTCCCCCTAATCCAACTTCGCAGCATTAAATCATCATGCAAGAGCAGCTAAAGCCCTGGAAAGCGGCAGGATTGGAGCAAATTTGGGGATGCACCATTTGCCTGCCAAAAAGGTGCAAAATGGTGCCAGAATGGCCAAAGGCGCACACGCCACGCCCCCACCTCGCAATTTCTCACACAGCCTGACTTTTTATGACATATGCACATGTTGTGCATGGTTGGGTCTGGAGATGGAGCCAGCAAGTGGGTGGAAATGCTTATTGGCCATGTTTGGGGGGGTCCAGTGGTGGGGACGACCAAATATAAAGAGAGAAGAGAATTTCCATTAAGAATAAAAATGCTTCTATGTGCACAGGGAAGGAGGGAAAGTTATATTTGACTACTTTGATGATAAGCTGCTAAAACGGCGGGGGCGCATGGACATGCTTGAGGTTAAAAGGTGCGCCAGGTTTGCTGTGAATTACTTCATCTACTTTGTACTTGAGCAATCTCCCTGAGTATAGTGTGTGAAAGTGCTGGGATGAACGAAATATGCTCTTTTGTACCCATAATCCGCAGCACCTTACATGCACTTTTTGTTACACTTTTTGTAGTGCAACATTGAGCAAGATGCCAAGACACCATCTACTCTTCTGTTCACCAGATTTGACGCTGCTTATACTCTGTAAGACATTGAGGTACAATGAGCTTCCCCTTGCTCCTGCTTTTGCGCCTTGCAGCTATGACGAGATCAGGCAGATGTATGGAGTAGGCTATGACTATGCAGCCCGTTTACATGCAAATGGCTGCTTTGATAACTTTGACCTGGCTGAAGTGCTTCTGGAGGTAAGGGATTATGGTAAAGTGCTCCAGGGGCTTGCTGCTTTGCTCCTAGTGCTGCATCTGTTTGACACTAGGGCAGCAAAAAGTAGATGCGTGGCATGCTTGTTTGGCGCGCGCATTGGTTGTTGTAGAAGACTGACCTTGATTGTAGATGTTACAAGCTTACATATCCTCGAGGGACCACTTGTCCTTGTGCATAGCATCAGCTGCTTATTTTGCAATGGGTTTGCATTTTCGCCTGGCATTGTCCATGCACAGTGTGAGCGTCTCGATAACCCCATTTATAGAAAGCATGTGCATCTTTCTTGGTCCAGTTTCAATCAAAAGCAGTGTCCTTGCATAAGCCCTTTTCCCTTCTTGACAAAACTGGATTGCTTAAAGCTCCGTGTGCATGCTTATAGAGGTCTCTCAGAGCAGTCATGCATGCCCCTGACGCATCTCTTACATTCTATAAGGATTTCACATTACCTGCTGACAATCACTCATTTGAGCACCTAGCACTTGCCATCTGTCAATAATCATGCCACTTGCATGCATTTTTGAACTCGTGCACCCTCAAGTGGTGGCAAGGGCAAATTGGTGCACTTAATAGTCTAACTTAATTGCGGTGGATTCCCATCCTATGCACTGCCAGGGCCCTGGGCGCAATATGCAAGAGCTACTTGTACCTAAGCAAGGGAAGGAGGCCCAATCTGCTGCTGATGAGGCTGCTTCCGCTCAAGCCGAGGCGCAGCAGCAGGTATGCAAATGGGACCAGAGAGGTGTGTTTGAAGGCAATCCTTCCATGTTTTCCTTGGGCAGTTATCCTTCTTGTAGGGAGGCCCGGAAGATAGTGTGCTCAGTGCACATTGCAGAAGTTCTAGGTTGCGGGGAGTGTGAATTGTATAGCATGGCTGTGGTTGAGCATTGAAAGCTGAGTACCGGTTGGTGCAAGCGGGACGCGTTGCTTGAGCATTAAATGTCCTTGAATGCATGTTGGAAAGTAGCACACCACTTCCCCTCAGATTCAAGCTGGCCATTTGTCCGCGACTGCCCTGCCATGCCTGGCGCATGCACTCTGTTCGTTCAAGGCAAAGCCCCGTGGCATTCCACCAGGTTCTACATATTGACGCTTGCAATGCAGGTGGGCATCCCAGTCCAATCCTCACTGAAGGAGTTGGAAGAGGCAGTGATCTCTGGTCAGGGATTTTCCGGACCTCACTTGAATGTGGACTTGGAGGAGCAGCAGGTGATTGAATGAGTGAGCTTTCCGGCATGGGACAGTGCATGAATGCAAACACGAATGCAAATGCAAGCACGCACACATGAGTGCACACACCTTCTCACTACACCCTTCCATATCAAGGGCCATGTGCATGCATGCACTCACGCACACTCTAGACTGTGTCCAGAATCTACATTTGTGTGCACATTCTTCAGCAAAGTGTCCTGGCATTTCACGATGGACGATGGACAAGCGGTTTGGACTGAGTCGTAAGCTGTGCTTGTGCTGCTAAATGGGTAGACCAATCTCATGAGCCCTAGCATGATTGAATTATTAGTGATCAATCGTTTTGGCATGTTAAGGCTAAGTTGCTCCTGCCTTCCATGTTGGAATGCAGGCATCCCCTTGCAGCGCTGGGCCAGCACAAAAGACAAAACAAGAGGAGCGAGCAGATGGGGGACTAGTGTTGGACTTGGAGTATGATGTGGAACTCAAGAGGCAAAACAAGCAATAGTGGCCTGCTTCAAGTATCCTTGAAGCTGCGAAACATGTGATTGTTGTGCTTGTCATTTGGTGAGCAAGTGTTGTGTCCCTCAACCTTTTACGTACTAATTTGACTGCCAGGGGTTGTCCGCCAAAGTGGCTTGTAAGCTTGGCTGTTTGGCTACCTTGAGCCCTTGAAGTTGAATCAACGCGGCCAGATTTCAGATACATGGAATTCACTGAGTTGAGATCAGAAGAGCACCAAAAATACAGAATGGATGTGTGCAGGGTTACACCACGGCAACGCTTCTCCTACGCTACGGTCTTTGTAAGGACATGATAATTGCAACAAGTGGTTGCAAGTGCTAACTGGTGCCAGCCACGAGGGGCCAAAAGGGTTGGGGTGCAAGTCCCCCCGCTCCTTCAAAGGAGTAGGAAGGTGCCAAAGTGGCATCCACCACCGGGATTGGTCGGACCCTATTGGCCAGGTCTGTTAGACCGTCACAGTCTTGCGAACAGTGGTCATTTGCCAAGTAACAAACTTCACTCATTTCCCTCCCTAGGACCCCTGTATGCAACATAAAAGTAAAGGCCTCAGGTTTCCCTCGAAAAGCACACAAGACTTAAAGAATTCCAAGGAAAAGGCCTTCATTCAGGAAGTGTGACTGCTAGCCTGCTCATAGGAGGTAAGTAAAGCATGCAAGAAAAAAAGGAATTTTGCTATTCTGAAGAAGAAGAAAGAACTACTTAGGCAGTGGAACACTCCCTACATCAATTAATTAAGGAAAAGGAGTCACATAGGCCGCCTGAGGGCCTAAGCACTGTATGGCTCCTCCACCAGCAAAAAAAACAAATGAAGTCAGAGGGGATCCCATATCCATTAAATCCAAACCACCTTCCACTCTTCACTTACAACAGGTGCAGCACGCTAGATGTAATGGGGAATTGCGCAGAGCTCACGACCTCAAAGCTAATCAGAGGGAGGTACACCTTATGGGGATCAAATACTATGAAGACACCAGGCCTGGTCACCAGCTGGAGGCTTCTAGTAAACAACACGAGACTCTATGCAGGCGCTTGAAAGCCAAAAAAGGTTGAAACTCAACATTATCCTCCTTGGTGTAGGAGGTTCAATTTTTACCTCCCAACACTTCGCACCATCTTTAAGAGCTCGGGCTTGATTCACAAAGGATCCACAAGACTGCCCTTAAATTCAATTTATTCAAGTTGCGTGCTCGCTCTGTCCATTATGCTCACAGATTGAGACGTGCGCTTGAAAAAGCAAAAAGCTCTTAAGGCCTTAGTCTGGAGCAGGGGGCTGCCAGCCACCCTCCAGGATCCCACTAGTTACCTTTCCCATTGGTGAAGGAGACTCCGAGTCTCCTTTCTCCGTGAGTCACGTCACTTCGGGCCAATGAGTCTCCTTTTCCTCAACTGATGAAGGGGGCGTTTCACCGCCTGCGTAGCTTTTCTTTTCTTTCTTTCTTTCTGTCAATGGGGATCAGGTGGGTGACAAGCAGTACCCCGTCGGAAAATTGTGGTCCATTGATTCCTCACTGAATCAAATAGAATCCGTTTGATTCATGCTTAAATCACCCATTTGAAGATAAAAGATGTTCACATGGGTTCAAGCATGATTAAAATGTGATTCAAGCAGCATTTTGGAATGGGCCAGGTATTAATCTCTGCATTTGAATCACATTTGATTCAGAGCCCCCTTCACTTGAATTGGCTGGATAGACCCATATGCAGGTGGTGGCAGATGCCAGGGCCTGAGGATCAGCATGCTGGTTAGGCTGCGGAGTATACTCAGATTGGAGACTGGAATATACTTTTTTTTATAGTATTCCAGGCATCAACCTCTTGAGGAACATCAGTCATGATGTTTATGGCTGGTTCCTCAGAGGTCTTGTGCATCGGCCAGCCTGCCCATTTAATTGTGTAGGTATTGGTCTGCTCATGCGAACAAGCGTGGGAAGGGTGGTGAGAGAGGATGTTTCTCTGCCATAAAATATTCCTGCTTGTCTTGGACAAATACTGGATGTGGCTCAGGTTGTACGCGATCTGGAAATTCTTTATTGAAACAGTGAGCCGGTTAGAGGAGGCTGATATGAACAAACATTTTGGCCCACTGCTTCCCAGCAACACTTTCAATCAGCTCCGTTTCAAAGCAATTTGTTTATTTATGTTTTCTTGCAACCCTCAGGCTTAATCTGGCTCGAAAGCATGCATGTATTACGCAGACATTGCATTTCCTTTGTTGGCACCCACATTGGATCGCAGCAGGGTCACCCACAGAAGACACCTTCCCGGCCCCCTCCGGAGGATCCTCCAAATCTGACTGCAGCATCAAATCATCATTTAAGTGCATCTTAGGTCCCGGGAAGCGGCAGTATTGGAGCATGTTTGGGGAATTGAGTTCTTCCTGCCAAAATGGTGCAAAATGGCACAAGAATGGTCATTGGCGCGAACGCCGCACCCCCACCTCACATTTTTTACTCAGCCCGACTATCCATGACATTTGAACTTGTTATGCACAACTAGAGCTGGCAATGGGGCGAGTGTATGGGCGGCAAAGCATATTGGCCATGCGGCTTTTTTAAGTGCATTTGGGGGGGGTCCGATGGTGGGGACGACCTGGAAAGTTCACTGATGTAAGCAGTCATCCAATAATCGCAGTAATTTGAGTCAGCATAGCATTTCCAAGGCTGCAATGCTTCCTTATGTGAGCTAGTTTGTCCTTAATTTTCGTAGCAGAGCCAGGTTCTAGTGGTCGGGTGAGTTGTCTTGTTTTTCGTTTCCGCGAGCCAGCAAATATGGAAGAAATGTTTGCCATCAGGTGAGGGAAGCGGGAGTGCCTCATCGTGCCCATAGCTATGGAGAGCAGCATGTTTTGCTTGGGCATCAGCAGCATCAGCTCATTCCCAACTTCACCAGTGTGAGATTCCACTTTGTAAAAGTGTATGATAGTGTCTGATTTGCTAATCATAAACACAATTTGTTCCAAGAGATTGACATGTGTGTACTTCCTATGTTATCTAGGAAATAAGAGCTGTTCCATATGAGATAGGGAGCATGCACTGTTTGTGGCTACGTGAGTGCACTTTGCCCTGAGTACAGTAGCTATACCAGTCACTCTTGCTCTGTTTATGGTATTGCTAATCCCCGCCAGCGTCAATATATTTGCATTAATATGAGTGTTGGCAGAGAAACTCATGCCCAATGCCCAACGCAGTCCTCAAGGACAAGGATCTCCCCAACATCCTTAAATTTAAGTTTGGCAGCTTGGATGGCTTTGCTGGCATGCATTTGAGGTGGGAGGCATGCCTGGTGCAATTCAAAGCAACTAGCAGACCCAGCCATGGGAATAAAGGGCGCGCGGCTTCAAAAATTTTGGTGGGATTGTTTGCAAGTACTCATGGGCACCTCTCCACTCTTGTTTGCAATGTGCTGATACAATTGTAATCCCACGTGTTGTTGAAAATCAGGAAGAAAGTGGATACAAGAATGGATACAATAATGCGTGATCACTAGAGTGGACGCTCGATAGTAAATCAGCAAAATTTAATTTATCAGTAATGAGCAAGCCCTACGTTAGACTTCTCAGAGAAGAAGACCTCTTGCTGATCAAAAGCATACATCATGACCTCTTCGGGTTTGATTATGATGAGGCCCAGTTTTCAGGTTCTGGGATGATGAGCAGCTCAAGGTGAGATTGGTTGGTATGTTCTCAGGCCCCGTTTGCAAAAGCCACAAACTGTCAGTGTGGTTGGATCCTTTTGTTGTATTGAATCGGGCCTGCGCTGATCCCACTCGTGCGCGACATTTGCACGCAGACTTGCGTGCCACCTGTTCTAACTGGGGTTGCTTTGCAGGGCAAATTGATCCTGCATGCCAGTGTTTTAGCAGCACCTTCAGGCGGACACTAAGATGTGCCAGAACTAATGCCTAATTCTGCGGCTCAAATCCTGCCCTGCAAAAGACTGCGCAGGCATTGCATACACTTACAAGCTTGCCAGTTGCAATGCCTGGAAGATCTGTTGCACCTAACTGTAATCCCCCTCCCTGATATTCCCTCTTACAGACTTGATCCTTTCATTATATTCCAAGATGCTTCGCTATCATCATGAACTGTGCATTTCAACACACCTCCCGAGTCTACCATTCAAATCTTCCGCACTTACAGTTCTTTGTCTTACTCTGCTGCACCTGCAGGTGGCTGTGCCTCGCGGCTGTGCAGCCTGGCGAAGCGCAACAGCTTGCTGGCTTTGTTCTGGCGGCACTGGGCACGCTGGAGGAATTTGAGCAAGGGGTGGTGAGTCTTGGCTGGGTGCCTGCCAGCACAAGCTGCGCAACTGCATGGTTGCGCGTGAGCCAGCAATGGTACCTGCCAGCAAGCGGCGCAAACTTGCGGCTGTACGTCAGCCAGCAACGCCTCCATTACATCTGTGATTGATGCTACTCCATTACATCTGTGATTGATTACACCTGTGATTGGTGCTACTGCAGAAATCTCAATGCCCTGGCACAGGAGAATCTTAATGCCCGAGTTTGCATTCTGGTGGAAGACTCTAAGCCTGCTGTGAGCCTGTCGGCATCTGATTGTTGGCTGCTCGCGTCAACCCTAGCCACACATCAGCAAAGCATGTGCAGCTTGTATGCGCAAATGAACAAGTCCATTTTTTCTTTCTGAACATGCACTGCTCGTTTTATCAAACACACTCCTGCCCTTGTGTTGACATTTACATCCTGCTTTTGGCCTCTGTAGGGGCACACGGATGATGAGAGTGATGGGAATGGCGGAGGAGGGGTGGCAAACGCTGCTAATAATGGGCGTCCGACCGCAAAAAGGCAGGTGGTAAATTACCGCTGGCAATGCATCTTCCCCTGGCTTGTGCAGGCAGGCAGGACCCTGCAGTCCCTGGTGGTGGCAGGCAGCCTTCCTGGTGGCAGCAGGCGTGTACCTGCACTGCACCTGGTGGTGGCTTTTGAATGCAGTGCCATCAAGCAAGCACTCTCCAAACGTCCAGATCCCTATGCGGCATGGAACTCTGCAGACGAAGCTACTCCCTAGATGGAGTCTAAGCTGCAGTCCTTGCAAGCGCACCCCTTGTGCACTACTAGTGCAGTGGCACTGTAAGTGCTGTCACAGTCTTGGGTGGCCTGCTTTCCGAGCCTGCGCTTGCAAAGTCAGCGCTCTGGCAACTGCATCAGGCAAGACGAGTGCTGGGCAAGCCTGCGGTCTTGGTGGTCGATGGTGTAGCTCGAGTGAGCCATCATCTACAGGCTTAGGTCTATTCTCAAGGTGGTGCTCATAGCACTGGGTTTGCCGTCTGCTACGGTTGTGCACTATCTATCATTGATCACCTGACCCACAATTTAAGATAGAGGTGTCCAGCATTAGCACATGGCACTGCACTGCACAGTCCTTCGAGTGCTGCTAGTGGCGGAGAAAGTGTGCGTGAGTATGCTATGACTCCAAGGCAAGGCATGGTGAAGGGTTTGGACACTCAAGGGCTGCAGCAGTGGTGCATTCTTAGAAATTGTCACCCAACACTGTCAGGCATGTTAGGCGATTCAGACGTATCAAGCTGACACATGCACATGGACACGATGGTCCAACTTTGCTCCTTGCTCAAACGAGGAGCGCACACTTGACCGTGCAGCCCTGCCTTTCTTTTCCACACCTGCAGGCAGCTTGGGGACAAACTTGACTCTGCAAGGCCATCCCTGGGGCTTGAGCTGCTGCCCACATCTGAGGAGATGTCTGAGGATGCATTGCTCGTGAACGTGTGCCTCTTGGGAGTGATGCCACAGTTCCAGCGCAGGTGTGTTGTTTAAAGATGCTCAGAGCTGACTTGCATAGGTCTGTTTCAGATGAAGTTCTTACTACAGCGCATTGTGCGCACAGCTGGATGGTGTTAACACAGATCTAACGATTGTCATAGCGTCTCAAACCAATGCCAACGGATGTGAGATGACCTCTTGCTGTGTGGCATCTCTTGTCTGTTGCTTTCATAACAATGTGGTGCAATCATCCTGCAAATCGGGAGCATGTCCCATCTTCTATTGCATGTGATGACCCATTAGTGAAGTCTCAGTCGTGGTTTGGATTTTTGCTGGTGAAAAAGGCAGATGTTGCTGCTCAAGGTTGTTTAAGAAATTGCAGGCAGGCTCCTAGCCTGTGAAGAGTTGAAACAATCTGTGCCTGGCAGATGTTGCTGCCGAGGCTACTGGAAATTACTGCAGCGAGCATCCCACGCTCACATGCATGGTATGATGATTAAGTAAGATATAGTCTCCTACAGGAGTAGGCAACAAGTTGTCAAACTACGATAGCAGCAAGCTTCATGTGTCTAGTTCTAGTTCAGTGCGCATCCTGTTGCAATTTGAGAGCAATTTACAATGAATGTCACTATGGGACGCGGCGCATGCATGAGAGAAGCTTATCAGCCATCCTCCCTTTGAGCTCATTAAAGTCATACCCCTGTTCCCTCTCCTAAGCATCAGTGTATGAAAAAAGAAAAGAAAAACTACGTAGGCAGTGAAACACCCCCTACATTAATAGAGGAAAAGGAGACACTTTGGTCCGAAGAACCCTATGTCTACCCCCACCAGGTGTATCAAAGCAATGAACTCGTGAAAGATATCTCTGGTTTGAGTTGTGAGTCAAAGAAAAACTGGGGCCTTACATTGTGCAATGTGAAAACCAACTGAAAATTTATTCCTTTTCAATTGTCACTCGTCACATTCAAGGCATAAGTCAAAACTTGCTGCAAGGCCCAACACGTGTGTTCAGCTGTGGTGAAGGCATTCATTCTATTTTGCAACTGGCCATTTGCACTGCTGCACACCTCTCCCCTCCTCCCTCCCTCCCCCCCTCTCTCTTTCTCTCTCATTCTGTTAATTTGTCTGCAGGTTCGTATTTGCAGCATTCTTCCTGTCAGTCCTATATCACCATGTGACTTGCAGGGGTGTTGCATCCATGCTGATGACCCAGGTCATGAACACAGCTCGCACAGTCAGGTGCGTTTGGCTGGCCCAATGTACCGGGCTGGCCATGATTGTCTGTATGTCTACGCGAGCTCAGATGTTTGAAAATCCTCTGCCATATTGTTTAAACCGCCTCCAGCTTACGCCTCTCACTCCCCAATCATCAACATCTTGCAAGAACAGGTGGACATTCCCTAGTCATCTCAAGTAACGTTGATCTTATCCTCGTTGGGGTCTGAGTCACTCTCCTGTGCCCAGCATTGGCATGTTTATGAGTCACGCTTTGGCGAGGCTTTGAGTAGTGTGTAACACACTGTGTGTTAGATGTGCCAAGAATTCTTCTTTTCACACTGCCGCTTGTCTGATCAGGCAGATTTTGATGAAACTTGTTGGCCTTGACTTAGACTTTGGGTCGCGTGCATTGACATATGCATGGTTAGTTTGCAAACATGAGCATGCAAGTTCATGGGCGCACTTGTGTGCGCACTCACAAACTCTCTAGTCCATATTTGTAAAAGGTGAATGTTGGTCAAATTGTCTGTAGGTCAAGAGGTGTATTTTTGCATGTCCTTGAAGGAAACGAGGGAGCTCTACGGTTTTACGAGCGCCTTGGCTTCCAGCAGGTGCAAATTGCCAAGCAAAAAGAGTGTGCATTCTATCTCTATTTGTCGGTTATGCTTGCAAATCTGCATATTTTAGCCGTGCTTTGGAGGATTGATTCATTAGCAATCAGTCACTCTGGCGGCACCAACCTGAAACACAAGTTGAAAGGAGGAAGAATGGTGTACACTTATGCCAACAGGTATGGCGCAATCTGTTGTTACAGCCAAATCATTTTCTCTCTCAATGTATTAAAATGCTCCTTTCAAATATTTCACCTCAGACATGTGTATGCCTGAGTCTTGGCAGACCCTAATGTTTGAGTGCTCCTCACCATGCTCCTTGCGCAGCACATGCATCGACCTGCTGCAGTGATGACAATTCAGAATGAGGGCATTGAGCTCATACCTTAGTGGCCTGCAAAAATCATTTCTACGATTTCTGATCTGGCTCTGAGATTCTCTGCAAAATAGCTGCTGCCTGGCACAAAGCATGGGGATCCCAACAGAAGCCCTAATGTTCACCGGCCAATGCAGGTAGGCAGAGTACCTAACTTTTATACCACCTCCACAAGCTCTGATGGCACGTCTGTGCAGACAAAGGATGCGTTGTTGCTCCACCAGGCCTTAGGTGCGTGGGTAATTTGCAAGCTGCAGGGCTCTAGGTGCTACAGAGCTCATTCGTGTGTAGCCACTCTTTCTGTGGTCAAACTTTACTTTGGCATGGCCCCTGGCTCAAGGGATGTCTTGACAATGCATGCACCACATAAGCATGATCAGTTAGTGTTTCAGTCAGCCCTGCTGAGATCTCCAGCTGAGGCCAGTCCATGTATGCCAAGCAAACCACATAGCAGCTAGCCTGATCCGTTAGTGTCAAGTCACACCACTCTGTGCCCTGCATGCTGATCCCAGGCCTTTTCAGGGCACAGCATTGGATGTGCGTATTGATCTGAGCTTTTATATGTGCAAACAAGGCTACAGGACTTGGCTGAAATGCACTGGAAACCGCTTACTTGTAGGTGCGTCTGCAAGCTTGGGACTTGGAGGGAGAGGCACGTCCTCAGATTCGCTCGCGGTGCGTGCCTTCCTTCTTTCTTCAAGGTCAGACCAAATTGGCATGGCAGCAGCATTTCATCATGACTTCGTGTCATAGGTGGAGCCCAAACCCCGGCAAGGTGGCCTTTTTGTGTCTGAATGATTGATTGTGGGGCAGTTTTCCCACCCAAAATTGTGCCAATGCTACCTTGCCGCGGCTTCTCTATGGTGAGCATGCGCATGCACTGACCATTTATTGCGCTCGCTCAGCACCTTGCACTCATGTTGCTCACATCTGCATGCCCTGCTGCTTGTGGGCAAGCGCTTGAGACAGGGTGGCTGGTAATGGAACATCGATGGCAAGCATTGTGATTTCTGTTGCAAGCATTGTGATTTCTGATGCAAGCATTGTGATTTCTGATGCAAGCATTGTGATTTCTGATGCAAGCATTGTGATTTCTGATGCAAGCATTGTGATTCCTGCTGCAACCATTTTGATTTCTGCTGCAACCATTGTGATTTCTGCTGCAAGCAGGGTGCCAGTGGACTGGCGAGCTACCAGGAAGCTCGCCGACAGGCTGCTGCGAGGCAAGCAGGAGCAGGTGAGCACCTGCATGCACGAGTGTGTGTGTGTGTGAGAAGGCACGTCACACGTGGTGTCACATCATTGATGTGTGCATGCATCAGTGCCAAGGGCCAAAAGGTGTGCCAAGGTAGCCATGTGTACTTGCACTAACACTGCTGCTGGCTTGCTGTGAGTTGGCAGCCTTGATATGTGTGTAAGCGTGTGCGTGCATGCAGGGACAGCTGCACTCGCGCATTCCGCAACCCTGACCCCATTGCAGTCCCCATCTTAGTACATCCCTGCCTGGCAGGCCCTCACGCAGGCATGGTAGTGCCTCTGCAGGCTCAGCATCTCGCTTGCGTTGGGGGAATTACTGCTGGTGCACACCACTTGAATACGCGCTGTCTAGCACTCATGTGCATGCGTGTATGCTCTCCTGGTGGACGCAGCCTGCCGTGTCCCTGTGATAGCACATGGTATCAGGTGGCATGTCCCTGTGACGCAGTACTCAGTATCAGGTGGTGCTAAGGATGCATATGGCTGCCAGGGAGCACAGAACTAGAAGCCGGTGCATGTGTGTGGTCCAGCCTGGTAGTCACAGCAGGAAGGAAGTCCTTGGATGGCTGCAGTCCTTGGGTTGTTACAGCCCTTAGATTGCTGCAGTCCTTGGATGGCTGCAGTCCTTGGATTGATACAGTCCTTAGATTGCTGCAGTCCTTGGATTGTTACAGCCCTTAGATTGCTGCAGTCCTTGGATGGCTACAGTCCTTGGATTGATGCAGCCCTTGGATTGATGCAGTCCTTAAATTGCCGCAGTCCTTGGATGGCTGCAGTACTTAGATTGCCGCAGTCCTTGGATGGCTGCAGTCCTTGGATTGATGCAGTCCTTAGATTGCTGCAGTCCTTGGATGGCTGCAGTCCTTGGATTGCTGCAGTCCTTGGATTGCTGCAGTCCTTGGATGGCTGCAGTCCTTGGATGGCTGCAGTCCTTGGATTGATACAGTCCTTAGATTGCTGCAGTCCTTGGATTGTTACAGTCCTTAGATGGCTGCAGTCCTTGGATGGCTGCAGTCCTTGGATGGTTACAGTCCTTGGATGGCTGCAGTCCTTGGATGGCTGCAGTCCTTGGATGGCTGCAGTCCTTGGATGGCTGCAGTCCTTGGATTGACACAATCCCCATGTGCCCCAATAAACACTCCACCCATCCTCGCTCGCTCAAAGTGCCCTCATCTGTGTGTGTGCGTGTGTTTGCCGCCTGCAGGTGCCATGTCCCTGCAGCGCAGCCCTGCATCAGGGAAAATGAGAGGCCTTGGCGCCGGAGCGTTTGACCTGGACAGCCCCTCTGCCTCTAAGCAGGGCGATGCCGCCAAGCCCGTCCCCGGGAAGATGAGGGGCCTTGGCGCCGGCGCGCTTGATCTGGACACGTCCCCAGCATCCAAAAAAAGCCGGGCCCCTGAAACCGCCCCAGCTGCCGCTGCTGGTGCAAGGCCCATGGATGCTGCTCCTGCTCCGCCCCCCTCTCAGTCAACCTCCGCGCAATCAGCCTCTCGCCCAGACCAGGAGCAGGTTCTGCAGGGCCCCAAACAAGGGGACGACGGACAGGGGGGCCCAAGGCCACAAGCAGGCTTGGATGTGGGCAGCAGGCCAAGGACCTCTGATGGCAGCGGTGGTGGCAGCAGTGGTAGCGTGGCTGGGGCGCTGGGCACGCTGGCAGGTGAGGTGTGGGGGGGGAGCGGGGCATGCTGGCAGGCAGGGTGGGGCAAGGTGCGCTGGTACATCAGGCAGGTGAGGTTTGGCGGGGGAGCTAGGCACATTGGCAGGTGAGGTTTGGCGGGGGAGCTGGGCATGTGCAAGGTGTGCTGGTACATCTGGCAAGTGAGGTGTGGCAGGGGAGCTGGGCGTGCTGGCAAGCTGGGTGGGGCAGGGTGCACTGGCAGGTAAGGTGGGGGTTTGCGAAGTGTAGGAGGGTCCTGGTGTTGGATGCTTGGGTGACAGTGCAAGGGAGTGTGGTCTATTGCCAATGCACAGGCATCTATGGGAGGCAAAGCATGTTTGGTTTAAGCATGTACGTGCTGTCCCTGTGCAATATGCAAGGGCAGCTGAGAAGGAGGTTGGACGAGGCGGCGCATGCACAGCCCTTGTAGGATGCGTACCTGGGAGGCACATTTGCCCATGTTGCCCCAATTTGCCTGATTTGCCCTGTTATAGGTACCCAGAAATACAAATAGGGAGGCACCCAAGTTGCCAGGTGTACTGCTAGACGCACCTGTTTTGCACTGTGGCCTGTTGAAGCCATATGTCAGAACCAAATTGGGGCAACTGGGGAGGCACAGGCGCACACAAAGCGTTGATCAGCGAGCGCGTTGAGGATAAGAAATTGGGCCAACATTGTGCTCACGATATTTAGGCCTTGCCCATACTGTGTCAAGGTCTTGCTCCAGGAGTCCAAATTGCGCTCCTTGTACTTGGGGCCCAGGCAGAGACCTGTCAACACATCTTGTTCAGCCAGAAGGTAGTTCTAGCTTGCAGAATGCCACTCGCTGACTTGCATGCAATGGCATGATGATTGAAGGGAGCTATAAGGGAGGTGCCGCATAAATGGTCGCACGGGATACGGTCCAGAGAAGGCCAGCGTCTGGAACAGTGTACGATGTTGAGTTTTGTTAGCCATGAATCATGTCATTTGGAAGGGAATGGCACACAGCAGCTGCTCTTTGGGGTGCCATTCTAAATGTCAACTGGATGACGCGAACTCCTGCTGCCACTGCCTCCCCGGGCCGCTCAAACAGGCAAGCTGGGGGCACTCTTCTCGAAGAACAAGGACCGTGGCGGTGGCGGTGGTGGAGGCAGCGTCGGCAACAGGGATGTTAGTGCCCGAGCTGAGCCATTCAGTGACAAGCATGCAAGCAGCCCCCACTGGCGCCTGAGGAGCAGCGGTGGCCTGGCTAGCAAGGTACACAGCGTACACACCTCTCCGGCCAGACCGGGGTTGCTGCAACGCAGCATGAGCATTTCAGCTGTGCATGGGGGGAGGTTACGTGGGCATGCTCACAGGTATGCCACGCCCCTTTGTCCTAGGCGCCTGTTGGGTGTGTCAATCCACCTTCCATCTAGCATGCACGCCAAAATGCACAGCACGGGCCTTTGTTCTAGGATCTAACAACCTTGAGTAATTCTTGTAACAAGGAAATTGTTTAAAGCTTGCTGTAAAGGCACAATATCACTCAGAAGGCCCTTCCTTAGGCTTTTTTCATCCTAACAAACCTGCCAGGCACCGCACGTGGGTCAACTGAGCAAATCTGCCATCTTGCAATGCAGCACACAAGCATTTGACAATGTCCGCCCTATAGCTATGACGGAAGATTTCACCGCACATACACACTCACATTCCTCATAACATATTGTAGGTACTTGAGGAAGATACACACTCACATTCCTCATAACATATCGTAGGTACTTGAGGAAGATCAAACTTCTCAAGTTAGGGTAACCACCAGCCAGGTCGTTAGGCTGATTGGTTTGTTGCTGGTCTTCGCCAGCCAAAAAATAGTCCATAACGTCCGAAATGAAATGGCAGCATGCTGAGTCTATTGTGCCGTTGAGAAAGAAAATCAAAGACAGTCTGACTAGGCAAGGCATGTGGAATATAAGGGGCCTCCATAGAAAAGGATTGGCAGAAAGGAGATTCTAGACTCAATCATTGTCATCTCTGCATGTTCGGTGAAGTCAGACAAACAGCAAGTGAAATGCTCCCTACAAGAACTTCTTGTACATTGAATGTAATCATTCACGATGATTGTGCCAGCCTGAGCGGGCACACATCACACTACTGCATGATTTGGCAAACATCCACTTTATGGGAACTTCCAAAAAAACTTAAGTAAAAGAGAGAAAAGGAAAAACTGTGTAGGCAGAATTACTTCCTACGTTGAGGTAAAAGGGTCATCTAGCTTAGGCACCATATGACCCCTCCAAGGGAATTGTCCCTAGTTAAAGCCAATGAGTACTATTAAAGCACCCTGATGCATATTTGTAGAGGGCAGACTCTCACAAATAATCGAGTCACCCAGGTATGGTGCCAGAAATGTAAAAAGGTGCAATGCACCTGGCGCATCAAGTGAGCAGGAAAACGGATGCCATTGCAGCCCACAATAATCTGCTAGTGACAGACTAGGCATGCTCCTCTCTCTCCATTCAATCTTCAAGGGGATTCCTGCCAGGGCGTCAAGGTTCTTTTCTATTTGTTTGTTTGTTTGTTACAAGACGCGAGCGGACACAGCAATGTCCTTAAGGCAGGCAAGGCAGAAAAGGAGAACTGCCAGAAAAGCCAACTAGCTAAGAGGACGGCCCCAAGGCTACGAGGACAGCTTAGGCTTGGGCTACCAGTTGGCCCGCGGGCAGGCCGGCTCAGGCTCAGCTACCACTACGGAGCGTGCATCTGCAGCGGCTGCTGCTTCTGCTGCTGCTGCTGCTGTGGGGCAGGCTCAGCCTCCCCTGGGGGCTGCGTTTCAAGAGGGGA
>LFCJ01000431.1_pt1 | contig 25641 bp, 29 predicted proteins | sample 643141 | NCBI WGS metagenome assembly LFCJ01 (sample SAMN03766243, study PRJNA286221) | soda lake metagenome | biome: soda lake; feature: Kulunda steppe; material: water; isolation source: sample B1-Br-g2 brine of Lake Bitter-1 | place: Russia: Kulunda steppe | collected 2010-07
CCGGCGACCGTCACGACCCGCTGCCGGACGTCCGTGACGGCGAACACTACAACGGCGAACTCCAGCTCCCGGTCGTCAGCGACGACGAACGCGAGCGGCCGCTCCAGCTGATCAACTGGAAGCACACGGCCCAGGGGATCCAGCGGACGATGGGCTCGTCGTGGCTCCGTGAAGTCCAGGCGACGAACCCGCTGTGGATGAACCCCGTCGACGCCGAGGAACGCGGGATCGAGAGCGGCGACACGATCGAGATCGACGCCGGCCGGATCGCGTTGACCGGCACCGCTCGAGTCACACAGGGAATCCGTCCCGGCGTCGTCGGTGCCGCGTTCGCCTACGGCCGTGAGACCAACAGCGCGGTCGGCACCGAAATCGACGAGGAAGAGCAAGAACCCGCCGACGGCTTCGGTCACTTCGATCACGATCCGTTCGACCCGGCCAACGACACGACCGGGTACGCCAACGGCCAGGGCGAAGGGTTCGCCGTCAACCACCTGATGGAACTTGACGACGAACTCGGCGACACCGGCGTCAGTGACGTCGTTGGCGGCAGCCACGCCCAGTACGACACGTTCGTCGAGGTGAACAAGAAGTGACCGAGGAGTTCACACGGGCGCGAGCGAAGACCCTCGAGGCCCTCTCGCGGATCTTCGACGGGGACGTGGACCTGCTCCTCGAGATGCGGGCGGACGAGGAGGGGCTTCGCCCGCTTGCCGAGAACCTCTCGGTCGACCCCGCTCTCCTCCTGACGGCGGCGACGGAGACGGAGCTACGCCGGAGCTACGACGCGCTGTTTGCGATTCCGGGCACGCGGTACGTTCCGCCCTACGCCTCCTCGCACCTGAGTGAGCCACCCGAGGACGCACCACCCTCCCCCTCCGCGTTCGCCCGTGCCGACGGGGGTCGGCTGGGTGGGGAACCCGCCCAGCGCTCGCGGGCGGTGTACGCACGCGTTGGCTTCTCACCCGGCCGCGGCGACGGCATGCCCGACCACCTCGCGGCCCAACTCGAGTTCGCCGCACGGGTCGATGCTACCGTCCCCGACGGCGACCGAACCCGCCGGGAGGCGTTCGGTCTCCTGAACTGGCTCGAGGTCTTCGGCCGAAAGGTCAGCCAGCGCGACGACCTGGGCGTGTTCACCGGGGTGACGGCACTCGCGGCCGCGATCGCCGAGAGTGAAGCTGCTGGCGACAGCGTCGAATAATCGCGTCGTCGAGAGAAAACCGACGCCGTCAGTCCTTTCGCTTGACGACGTCCCCGAGCGTGTAACTGCCACTCGAGGAGCCACCGTCCCACTCCGTGTCGTCGTCGGAGCCGGCCCCGCCGGTGAGAGCAACCCCGAGGTGCCGCTCGAGTTTCGACTGGACCTCGTCGCTCGGAAGGGTGTCTCCGCGTTCGAGTTTGCGGATCAGACTCGCCTTCTCGTTGAGCTTGTTCGCGAGTTCGGACTGGCTGAGCCCCTCGCTCTCGCGGGCCGCACGGATCCGTTCGTCGTAGTCGGTCACGATCTCGTCCATTTCGTCGAACATATCCGAGCGCTGGCGGGAGCCACCGGAACTCGAGGACGTACTGCCCCCGCTCGGGGTCGACCCACTCGATCCGGTCGAGTACTTCGTCGAGGTGCTCGAACTCGAGTCGGCGGTTTTCACCTCGGTACCGAAGTCGGTACAGTTAGTACAGACATCCAGCTTCGCACCCTCGACTTTGATCGTCGTCGGGGACGACGTCTCCGCGCCACACATCTCACACTGAACCATGTGGGAATCTATATCGTGGCGAGTCATAAAGGACACGGCGCGTCGGGGCCCCCGTTCGACGCGCGGACGGACAGACGGGGCGTTGACGAGCCCCTCTCGGGACCGCCCGTGGTGACGCGATCGTGCCCGGGTGTAACGGTTCGCGAGCGCCGTTCAATTCGAAACCTTCAATTACGGGTGGACACAACGAACGAACGCGAGCGAGGTGGCACGCGACGCCACGATGTACGCCGAATCAGGGTTGGTGGTCTAGTCTGGTTATGACACCTCCTTGACATGGAGGAGGCCGGCAGTTCAAATCTGCCCCAACCCACTATTTTCGTGCCGAACGAACCCGTGAGCGACGGGAATCCTTGAAAGACGATCGGACAGTCAGGAAAATTCATCTTACGGCTTACGGGGATGAGCGGTAGGTTTTGATGCCGTGTCGGACGGTGCCGGTTCGTCGTGGTCGACCACGGTGTCCCCGTGGAGGAACTGTTTCGTCCGGTCGTCCCGTGGGCTGGTAAAGAACGTCTCCGCGTCGGCGCTCTCGACGACCTCCCCGAGATAAAGGAACACCACGTCGTCGGCGATCCGTCTCGCCTGACCCATGCTGTGAGTGACCATGACGATCGTGTACTCCTCTTTGAGGTCCTCGAGGGTCCCCTCGACGGTTTCTGCTGAAACCGGATCGAGCGCGGAGGTCACTTCGTCACACAGCAAGACCTCGGGTTCGACCGCGAGCGAGCGGGCGAGACAGAGCCGCTGGATCTGTCCGGTCGACAGTTCCGCGCCGGGGGCATCGAGTCGGTCCCCTACTTCCTCCCAGAGGTTCACCTTCCGGAGGTACTCCTCGATCAGATCGTCGAGTTCCTCCTTCGAATAGTCGCCGTGAAGCTTCAAACCGTAGGCGACGTTCTCGTAGATCGACAGCGGCAGTGCCGTCGGTGTCTGTGGAACGTAGCCCACCCGCCGGCGGATCTCCGGAAGTGGGTCGTCGGTGTCGTACAACGGCTCATCACCTAAGTAGACCTCCCCGGTGATCTCGGCGTTCGGCTGGATTTCGTGGAGGCGGTTGAGCGACTTCAACAGCGTCGACTTGCCACAGCCGGAGGGGCCGATGATGGCCGTCAGACGGTTTTCGGCGAACTCGAGGTCGACGCCGTTGACGGCTTCGACGAGTTGGTCTCCGGTGTACGTTACGGCGAGGTTTTCGGTGGTGAGTGCAGCGTCAGTCATGAGTGTCTGCCTCCTGGTGTGTAGCGTGCGTAGCGTCCGGCGAGTCGTTTCGAGACGACGATCAGTACGAGGACGGCGACGATGAGGAGAAACGACGCCGCATAGGCCTGTGCGCGCAGCTCGTCGTTGGGGGCTCTCGCGTTGTCGAAGATGAGGATCGGCAACGTCGTCGAGCCGTCGAAGGGCCCACTCGGCATCGTGTTACTCCGGCCGGCGGTAAAGAGGACGGTCGCGGCGTCGCCGATCCCGCGGGCAAAGCCCATGATGATCCCGGCGATGACACCCGGCAGAGCCGAACGCGCGGTTATCACGGCAGTCTCGAACCGTGTCGCACCGAGGCCGTAGCTGGCCTCCCTGACCGAGTCGGGCGCACCGTTCAACGCCTCGTCGGTGTAGCGGGTCATGATCGGGTACTGGAAGATCGCGATGGCGACGATCCCGAAAAAGAGGCTCGTCCGGGCACCGATCGCGATGATGACCGTCAGGACGAACACCCCGTAGACGATTGGCGGTGTCCCCCAGAGCACGTTGAGGAACATGTTCACGGCTTCGGAAAACCGCTCACTCGAGTAATCGCTCTGGAGGTAGGTCGCAGTCGAGATCGCGAGTATCGTCGAGACGACCGTCGCCGGAATAACGATGAAGAGACTCCCGACGATCGCGTGGAAGAAGCCGCCCTCGGCCTCGAGTGTGTACCGGGCTCCCGGTGGGGTAATCGCGACTGACGGGTCGGTCAAGAGAACGCGTCCGCCTCTGAAGATCGTCACGGCGACGACCAACAGCATGACGGCGACGACGAGCGCGGCCGCTCCCCGGGCGAGGAAGGCGACCAGCCACCCCTTCGCGTATCGGTCCATCAGTACTGCCACCTCCGCTTTAGACGGCGACGGGCGAGCATCGCGGTGAAGTTGAACAGCCAGACCACGACGACGAGTATGACTCCGACGAAGATCAGCGCCGACTGGGTCAGGGGCAGGGACATGAGTTCACCGAAGTCGTTGACGATCAGCGTCGGCAGGGTCTGTCCCGTCGCAAACGGCGAGTCGGGGAGTTGCATCTGGCTGCCGATGAGCATCGCGGGGACGATGGTCGCCCCGAAGACGCGCCCGAAGCCGAGCAAGACGGCGGAGAAGATGCCGGGGCCTGCCGCCCGCAACAGGACGTGTCTGATCGTCTCCCACTTCGTCGCGCCCACGCCGAGTGAGGTCTCCCGGAGTTCGTCGGGGAGTGCCTCGAGGGACTCGACTGACAGCGAGATCATGAACGGAGTGATGACGATCGCCATGACGAGACTGACGGTGAAGATCCCGAGACCGGTCGCGCTCGAGCCGACCGCCGGCGCGAGGTAGTCGCCGACGAACGGAACGACGACGATCAGCGCGACCAGCCCGAAGATGACACTCGGAATGGCGGCGAGGACGTCGATGAACGACGAGACGAGCCTCTTCGTGCGCCCTTCGGCGAACTCGGCGATGTAGATCGCCGTGAGGATCGCGAGTGGCGTCCCCATCGCCATCGTGAGGGCGGTCACGTAGATCGTGCCGACGATCGCCGGCAGGAAGCCAAACTCGTTCTGTGCGGGGTCCCAGTTCGAGGAGGTCAGCAACTGAACCAGCGAGTACTCAGAGAGCAAAGGGAGTGACTCATAGAGCAACAACAGGACGATCAGGACGAACAGCGCGATCGCGAAGTAGCCGGCGACGGTGAGCCAGTAGCTACTCAGACGTTCGGTGAGCAGGCGCCGCCCGAGGCGGGGGTGTCTCCCCGATTCCGTCGATCCGTCCACCTAGATCACGGCCCCTCGGCCAACTTCTCCTGTGCCTCTTCGAGTCTGTCCTCCTCGAGTGGCACGTAGCCGTTATCGCGGACGTACTCCTGCCCGTCGGTGAGGACCCACTCGACGAAGTCGTAGGTCTCCCCGTCGAACCCCCCGTTCGAGGCGAGGAACATCTCGCGTGCCGGCGGGGCCGGGTAGATCCCCGCTTCGACCGCAACGAGGAACTCCTCGCGCGTCTCGTAGAAGTCCTCTTCCTCGGAGAGCCCGTCGCCGTCGATGTCCAATGGAATCGGGCGGATATCGCCCTCGAGTTCGCCACTCTCCAGGTCGTAGACGTAGTTGATGTTGTTGAGCGAGATGGCGTTCTCGGTGGAACCGACGGCTTCGGCGACCTGCTGGTCCCCGTTGTGGTTTCCATCCGAGAGTTCCTCGAGGTCGTTCTCGCTGTAGGAGTCGTCCTCGCCGCCGAGGAAATCGCCCCACTGTTCGTAGGCTGCAGAGGAGTCCGAACGCCCGTAGACGGTGATTTCTTCGTCGACGTCGGCGTCGACGACCTCGCCCCAGTTCGTGACCTCTCTGGTGAAGATAGCCTCGAGGTCTTCCCGGGTGAGTCCGTTCTCCTGTAACTCCTCGAGGACGGGGTTGTCGACGTTGACCGTTCCGACGACGGTGTCGATGAGCATCGGGACGGCGAACAGACCCTCGTCGATCTCCTCCTCGTAAGGGTCGCGCCCCATCATCGCGATGTCGACCTGACCGTTGAAGAGGTCCGAGACGCCAACGCCAGTGCCGCCACCGGAGATGTCGAAGGAGGCGTCGGTTTGCCCTTCGTACCGATCAGCCCACACTTCGACCATCGGGAGCGGACCGACGCCACCGGAGATTCGGACCTCGTCACCGCCGTCGCCGAACACGCCGGTACAGCCGGCGAGAGCGGTTACGGAGCCGGCACCGACGAAACTCAGCATGGAACGTCGCGAGTAGCGTTCTTGCATACAGCACCCGTTTACGGACCCCTGTTTGTAGCCCCTCTCACCCCTGCAATTCTTCCTTGTTCATCGAGATACCAGCAATACGGTCCTCGTCCTGAGCGCCAAACCCCTGGGTGACGGATATCGCCGTGCAGCGTCGTCAATCCCCGAAACGGCAGGACGGAAGCGTCTCGAGGCGAAGTCAGAGCTGAGCAGACGGGAGTCCGAGCCGGGCGTCACCGACCGCCGGCTGCCGGCACTCGCCGAGGGTCCCGGTTTTCCACGGCTAGACGCTTCACACTCCGGGTGGCAACTATTGTGACTATCTCGAGCCCCTAGAACAACACCGAAAGCAACACGAGCGAGAGCGTACTCACGATGACGAACGCGACCAGGACGACGACTGCGGGTTTCAGGCCGGTGTTCCGGAGGCCGGAAAGGCGAATCTCCGTTCCGAGACCGACGAACGCCAGAAGAAACAGCCAGTTGTATGCGTTCTCGATCGACGCCTGCTGGGCCGGCGAAAGAACGCCCACACTCGCGAGCACGACGAGGGCGAGAAAGCCGAGAACGAACTTCGGGAACTCCGCCCACAGCGTCCGCACTGACGGGCGGTTCCCGGTCCCCGACCGGGCGTAGTAACTCGCGTAGGCGAGGACGACGGCACCGATTAAGGCGTTCCGGGCGAGTTTCGTCATCGTCGCCCACTGGCCGGCGACCTCCGAGTGAGCGAAGCCGACCGCGACCACCGGCCCAGTCGAGAACATGCTGACGCCGGCCCAGATCCCGAAGACGATCCCCGACAGGCTGAGCAGATCGCCGACGATCGGATAGACGACGATCGTGATCGCGTCGAACAACAGGACTGTGGCCGCCGCGTACGCGATCTTGTCCTCGCGGGCACGGATCACCCCCGCGACCGCCACGACCGCCGACACCCCACAGATCCCGGCACCGGCCGCGAGCAACGAACTGAGGTCGTCGGCGAGTCCGAAGACGTTCCGGGCGAGCGCCTCGACGACGAGGATCGTGAACCCGGCGACCCCGACCACGACGAGCAAGACGACGCCGCCGACCTCGAGGACCGTCTCGAGGGTCAGGGAGGCACCCATCAGGACGATGCCGGTCGCGAGCCAGAGGTTGTGGGTCCCCACCCCGGGTCGGAGTCGCTCCGGAACGCCGAGGCTGTTTGCCAACACGAACCCGAGAGCGATCGCCACGAGCAGGTGGTTGACGCCCACGGTGACCGAGAGCGCCCGCGCGAGGACTGCCCCGAGACAGAGGACGGCGAGCCCCGGGAGGAGTCGGCGAACCGCCATCGGTCACCAGGGGACCGGGACCTCGAGGAGGACGACCAGTGCGACGATACCCGCACCGATGGCGACGCTTTTCCAGTCGCGCTCGAGGCCACGCCAGTAGGAGACGGCGAGTGCGACCGCGCGGGATGGGGAAAACTGCATCCGTTCTGTGTCAACCGGCGGGCGCACTTAACCGTTGTCGATCGCGTCGGAGTCTGCAGCAATCGTTGCCTCAAACAGTGACTTACCGCGGCGAGTCGGTCGGAAATACGGGTCAGAACAGCTACACGTCGAGTGTTATCGCGTCGTCGGCGGCGTTCTGTAGGGCGTCCGAGCGGCCGTGACTGCCGGGGGCGACCGCGATCGTCTCCACACCCGTCTTCCCGGCGTACTCGATCACCGGCTTGAAGTCCGTATCCCGGGAGACGATCGCGAGGACGTCCAGTGACTGCTCGACGACGAGGGCGGTGGCGTCGACAGCGAGTTTGACGTCGACGTCCCCGCTCGTGGTGACGACCTCGAAGCCCCTGGCTTCGGCGGCCTGGATCAGCCCCGGCGTGGCGTGTTCGTCGAGATAGAGTCGCAGAACGCCGACCCTTCCGAGGCGGTCGGCGATCTCCCGGAGGTCGTCTAGGTCGACGTCGAACTCCTCGCGAAAGACGTTCGGCCCGTCGACGAAGAGGCCGACGGCAGGTGTTGTGGCCGTGGCTGATCCGGGAGAGGACTCAAGACGGGCGCGAACGCGATCGAACATGGCTCGGGGTAGTCGGGTTCGGAAGATATGTGTGACGAAAGCCAGCCTGTGGGGACGACACCGTTTTCGGACGGGGACGTGTACGGCCGGTATGAGCCAGGCCGAAAAACCGGTCCACCTCGAGGGCGGGGCAGCCCTCGAGGAGTTCGTTTCCGACCACGACGTCGCGCTCGTGGAGTTTTACACCTCGGGCTGTCCGAAGTGTGGGGCGATGGAACCCGTGCTGGGGAACGTCGCCCGGGCGAGTGACGTCGCCGTCGGGATGGTAAACCCCGCCGACGACCCGCGACTCCTCGAGGCGTACCCCGTTCGGTCGGTTCCCGCCCTGTTGGTCTTTCGTGAGGGCGAGGAGGCCGCCAGAAAAGTCGAGGGGTTTCAGGGAGTGAGTGACGTACTCGAGTTCCTCGAGGAGCACGCCCCGGGCGTCGTGGATCGGGCGTGACGGCCGCCAACGTTTATGATCGGTGAGTGTGTTCTCCACTCATGGGTGAACTTCCGATCAGTACGACTGTCGTCGACGGCGGGACGGGAGAGCCGTATCGGTTTCTGGATACGCTATCGTTCGTCGCCCTCTCGGGGTCGGAGACCGACGGCCGGTTCTCGGTCGTCGAGATGCGACTCCGTGAGGGACACTGCCCACCGATGCACGTCCACGAGAACGCCGACGAGCTGGTCCAGGTCACCGAGGGACGACTGACTGTCTTCGACGAGGAGGGCTCACAGGAGGCGACTACAGGGGAGCTCGTCGTGCTCCCACGTGGGGAGGCTCACAGCCTTCTGGCGACCGAGCCGACGACTATCGTCACGCTCACACAGCCGGCCGGGTTCGGGGCGTTCGTGGCCGACGTCGGCGAGCCAGCCGAGGAGCGCCTCGTCCCCGACACTCCGCCGTCGGACGCCGCGATCGAGTCGGTGCAGCGGAAAGCCGCCGATCACGGCATCGAGATCGTCGGTCCACCGCCGGCCGACCGCGAGCCGTGAGCCGGCGATCCCCGGTCGACGAAAAGACATTACTACGCAGACGGTGTCGGTTCGAGTATGCCGCTCGAGACGCCACCGTTGCGTGGGCTACACGACGAGTACGGGGCCAAGTTCACCGAGTTCGGTGGCTGGGATATGCCCGTCGAGTTCGATTCGATCCGCGAGGAACACGAGGCGGTTCGTGAGGGCGTCGGGATCTTCGACGTCTCGCATATGGGTCAGATCCACGTCACCGGCCCCGACGCGACGACGCTGATGAACCGGCTGACGACCAACGACGTGGGTCGCCTCGAGGTCGGCGACTCCCAGTACGCGGCGATCACGGACGAGGAGGGGATCGTCCTCGACGACACGATCGTTTATCGGCTCCCCGACCACCAAGAGCAACCGACGTACCTGTTCGTCCCGAACGCGGGCAACGACGAGTGGACTCACGAGCGGTGGGTCGAACACAAAAACGAGTGGGGCCTCGAGGCGACGGTCGACAACCGGACCGACGAGTACGCCATGTTCGCTCTCCAGGGGCCCGAGGCGGTTTCCCTCGCGGCCGACGTCGCCGAGGCCGGCCTCTCCGACCGCCGGCGGTTCGAGTCGGGACACACCACGGTGGCAGGCGTCGAGTGTCTGGCCGCCCGGACGGGCTACACCGGCGAGGACGGCTTCGAGTTCCTCGTCCCGTGGGACGCCGCGGAGACGGTCTGGTCGGCCGTTGACTGTCAGCCGTGTGGCCTCGGCGCACGCGACACCCTCCGGATCGAGGCCGGTCTCCTCCTTGCAGGCCAGGACTTCGACCCCGAGGACGACCCACGCACACCTTACGAGGCCGGAATCGGTTTCGTCGTCTCCCTCGAGACCGAGTTCGTCGGTCGGGATGCCCTAGAGCGAGTCGACGCGGAAGGCGTCGAGGAACGACTCGTCGGCATCCAACTCATCGACCGTGGTGTGCCCCGTCACGGCTACGACGTGACGAACGCCGACGGCCGCGTGATCGGGACGGTGACCAGCGGGACGATGAGCCCCACACTCGGCAAACCGATCGGCTTCGCTTACGTCCCCGTCGAGTACGCAGAGCCCGGCACGACCCTGCGGGTCGTCGTTCGCGGCCAGTCGAAAAAGGCAAGGGTTGAAACGATCCCGTTCATCGAGACAGTATAACACAATGAGCTTCGACGTTCCCGAGGATAGACGGTACCTGGAATCACACGAGTGGGCACTCGAGACGGAAAGCACGGTTCGGGTCGGCATCTCCGAGTTCGCACAGGACGAACTCGGCGACGTGGTCTTCGTCGAGTTCCCGGAGGTTGGTCAGGGGGTTACCGGGGAGGAAGCGTTCGGCGTCGTCGAGTCGATCAAAGCCGTCTCGGACCTGTACGCGCCGGTCAGTGGCGAGGTCGTCGCGGTAAACGACGACCTCCACGACGCACCCGAACTCGTAAACGACGATCCCTTCGGCGACGGCTGGATGATCGAGATCGATCCGGACGACGGGAGCGAACTCGAGGGCCTGCTCTCTGCCGAGGAGTACGAAGCCCAGATCGTGTAACGATTCCCCCGTCGATCGCCCGGCCAGAATACCACCGCGGGTCGACTGCAGGCCGGACCAGTGGGGGTTCGCCCCTCCGGACCGGGCCTGTCGGAACCGGTCTGAACGCGAGCGCCGAGCATACAGAACTTAATACTGTCCGTGTCGAATGCTATCGTATGGAAACTGAGGATGCGCTCGAGTCGGCCTCCCTCGCCGAACGGCTCGTGCTCCTGTCGTTGCTCGAGGTGGAGTCCGAACCGGCACAGACCCACGACCTGCGACGGACCTGCCTCTCTCTCGTCGAACGGGCGGACGATCCCGTCGTCGGCAGGGTCTCGGAAGCCGAGATCATCCGATCGCTGTACCGCCTCGAGGCGGCGGGGGCCGTCGCCGAACACGAGCCACCGGAGCGGTCGCCGATCGGGAAGGGCCGCCCGAAATACGAACTCGCGATCGAGGAGGAGGCGGTTCTCGAGGCCGCCCGCGAGCGATCGACACTCGAGGGGGTCGTCGAGGACGTCGTCCGCGAGTGATCGAGGGGACGCGACATAGGCCGGGCCGTGCTATTTGACCGTGGGCGTGGGATCTCACGGCGGATGCGCCAGCCAGAGGACACGATGAGCGAGCGAAGCGATGATCCGACCTGGAAGCTGTGGTTCCTGTTGAACGCCAACCGGTGGGTCGTGACGGTCGTGTTGATGGTCGGTGTCTTCGTCACGCTCGTGGTCGTCGCCGTCGTCAGTCCGGTGGCGTTACGGGAGCTCATGGCGGCTGGCGAACCGGTTCAGGCGGCCTTCCAGGCGCTGACGACGGCGCTCATCACTGGCGTGACGCTGGTCGTGACGATCAACCAGCTCGTGCTCTCACAGGAACTCGGTGCGGTCGACGACCAGCGTGAACGTCTCGCCGGATCGATGGAGTTTCGCAACGACGTCGAGGGCGTCATCGACGGGCCGATCGCCCCGCCCGAACCGGCCTCGTTCCTGCAAGCGATCGTCGACGCGACCGGCGATCACGCCCTCGAGTTCCGGGAGGCCGTCGGGGGGAGCCACGACCAACAGCTCAGAGAGCGCGTCGACGACTTCGTCGGGAACCTGACGAGCCACGCGGACACGGTCTGTAGTGAACTCGAGGGAGCCGAATTCGGCACCTACGAGGTCCTCGAGCCGGTGCTGGATTACAACTACTCCTGGAAGATCTTCCGGGCCAGGCGGATCGAGAGCGAACACGCCGAGGAGTTCAGCGAGGGGGCCCACGAGACCTTCGATACCGTCCTCGAGTCACTCGAACTGTTCGGACTCGCCCGCGAGCACTTCAAAACCCTGTACTTCCAGTGGGAGTTGATCAACCTCTCGCGGGCGATGATGTACGTCGCCGTTCCGGCGCTCGTCGTCACGACGTCGATGCTTCTCTTTTTCGACGCCGGGATCGCGACCGGGGCCACACTCGGTGTCGACCACCTCGTGTGGGTCGTCGCAGGCGGAGTGACGATCGCCGTCACACCCTTTTTACTGTTGATCGCCTTCGTTCTCCGGATCGCGACGATCGCCAAACGGACCCTCGCGATCGGCCCGTTCATCCTGCGGAAATCGAGTCGCGATGAGGAAGGCGACTGATGCCGTCGGTCGTGGTCCTGTGGGTGCGTTCCGGAGTCGGGTCCTCGTGAGCGCCGGCGGTCCTAGAGGACTACCGTCCCGACGGGACGTACCAGTCGACGGTTGGACTGCAAACCCGAGACTCGTAGGCGTCTGCGAGGTCACCCCACTTCCAGGAGTTTGCTGGTGCCTGATACGTACGCGGCGACGTCAGTCGTCGAGACGATCCCGATCAGCCGACCGCCGTCGCGGACGACCGGGAGGTGGCTGATGTTGTTTTCGAGCATTCGGTCTGCGGCCTCGTTGACTGCAGTATCCGGCGTCGTCGTGACGATGTCGCGTGTCATGTACTCCTCGATACGCATCTCCGTCGGTACGGTGCCGTCTGCAGCCGTCTGCAGAAAGTCACTCGAGGTGAGAATTCCAACTGGACAGCCATCCGGCCCACTCACGATGACCGACTTGATACCCGCCTCGAGCATGACACCGCCGGCCTCAGCGAGCGTTTGCGACTTTTGTACTGTTTTCGGCTCCTCGGTCATTATTTGGTCAACATGTATATCTATCATTGTTGGTCTGTCAACCGCAACCGGAATAAAACGATCGGTTTATCACTTAAATGTCATTCCGGGCTCGGACACTGATAACGACTCATAGCCATCGGTATCAGGGAGGCGATCTCGAGCCCTCCGTCACGCGTCGACCGCGGGGACGAACCCCCCTCCGGCGTCGATCCTGTCGATCAGGCTCGCCGACGCACTAGATGTGGCCGTCGGCTTTCAATTCGGCTATAATGTCGTCGACGAACGCGTCGACGCTCTCGTAGGGGAAATCGCCGCCCGAGAGTTCGGCGTTCAGTTCCATCACCGTCATCGAGAACTCACCGGACTCGAACGTCGTCCCCGGCCCGTTCGGGAGAGCGGGAACGAGATCTATCGGACTCGAGACCGGATACTCCGCACCCTCGAACGCCTCGGTCAGCTGTTCGCGAAGTCGCGCTTCGTCTACCATAACGGGTCGACGTTTATACGGGGAGATAATAAAACGACACACTCGTCTCCGGGCGGCGTCGGCTTACAACCGGCGCATGAACTCCGGGAGGATACCGCGTTCACCCGAGTCGTCGTCGGCGGCTGTCGGGTCCGGGCCGAGGAACCCCGCCTCGTCCGCCTCCTCCGTGGGTTCTTCTGTGTCGGCGTCGTCGGCGTCGTCGTCCTCGTGGACTGCGTCGACGGCCTCCTCGAACTCCTCCGGACTCTCGGGCCCGTAGTAGTACGGCGAACCGTCGAGATACGACTCGAGGGCGTAGTTCCCGTAGGCGGCGAGTGCGAGCGCGGGGACGAACAGGACCTCGAAACCGAAGACCGTCGGTCCCGCAGTCACGATGACCAGCAACACCGATAGCGGCGAGTAGACGTAGAACGCGAGCAGGCGAAACCACTGGCCGACGTACGCGTCGACGATGTAGGCGTAGATGCCGTAGGCTCCGACCACGAAGCCGACGTCACGGTATATCCCGACCATGATACCCGAGTCGACGGTCGAGACGTCCCCGGAGTAGAGGGTGTGGACGTACACCGCGAGGGCACCGGCCAGTATCGTCGCCCGGTTGACGTACGTTTCGTCGAGTGCCATCCCCAGGACCAGGATACCGATCTGGGTCAACGGTGCTGCGACCCACCAGGGGAGGACGTCGATGAGGAGTCCCGAATACATGCCAATCTGCTAGATAGACCGTACTCGATAGGTTTCATCACTAGGCCTTCAACGTTCCTCCCGTTTCGAGTCTCGATACGAACGTCGACACCCTATGTCGTTCCTGTCAGGCTATTTGATAGTATCACAACAATCATTAGGACGGCGAGGAGTGTCCACTGTATGGCAAAAGATACCGTCAGATATCCCGACGTCGTCGTCGAGGAGATCGACGCGCTCGTCGAAGACGGTATGTTCGAGAGCAAATCGGAGTTCTATCGCTTCTCGGCGGAGTACGTCCTCACGCTCATCCACGACGATCACGACGTGAAGACGTTCAACTTCGAGGAGATAAAATCGGAACTCGAGATCGACAGACGGGCCGAGTCCGAAGCGGTAGACGCCGACGGCGGAACCTTCTTTCTCGACGCCGTGATCACCGTCCGGAAACACGGCCTCCGTGGCGACTACGAGGCCGCAGAACGGTTCATCGACGACCACTACGAGCCGACAGACCAGGAGTGTCTCATCCTGGAGGAACTGCTCGGGAACTACCGCGACAGCGCCACCGCCGGTCCGCGAGCCTGAGGAAGTCAGACGAACGGTTCCCCGAGTCCCTCGAGGTCGACGTGGTCGGCGACCAGCCGCGCCGCCCGGTCGTACGGCGAAGCGGACTCCCCGTCCTCGACGGCGGTCGGACGGGTTTTCCCCGCCGACTCGTACACACGGTCGAGAAACGCCTCTCTGACGTTCTCGTTGTCGAACAGCCCGTGGAGGTAGGTTCCAAGCACCTGTCCGCGGGCGGCGCTTTCGGCCTCGAGCGGGCGGGCGACGTCCTCGAGAGCCGTCGTTCGGCCGGCGTGGATCTCATAGCCCGCGGCCGTCCCCGTGGCCCCGGCGATCGGTCCGGTCCCGTCGACCTCGACTGTCGTCCGTTCGAGACGCTTGTCTGCCTCGAAGGCCGTCTCGACGGGGAGGACCTCGAGGCCGGGGACGGTCTCTCTGTCGCCGGTTCCCTCGAGGTCGGCGTTCCTGATCCGTTCGCCGAGCATCTGATACCCTCCACAGAGGCCGACGACGGGGCCAGGGAAGCCGGCCAGCTCGTCGCCGAAGCCGCCGTCCCGGAGGGCACGGAGGTCGTCGACCGTGTTCTTCGTCCCCGGGAGCACGACGGCGTCGACGTCCGAGAGTGAGCCGTCCCCGCTCTCGACGGGGAGGTACGCGAGTCGGACTCCGGGGACCGCGGCGAGGGCCTCCAGATCCGTCGCGTTCGAGATCCGTGGCAGGCGGGGGACGGCGATCGTCACGCTCCGGGCGTCGGGAACGCCGTCCTCGCCTTCGGTCACGCGCTCGCTCGCCGCGGGGAGGGCGACGCTGTCCTCTTCGGGAAGGCCGGGATCGTCGTAGGGAACGACGCCGAGGATCGGCACGTCGGTGCGGGCCTCGATCTCCTCGATGCCGGGCTCGAGCAAGGTCGGATCGCCGCGGAACTTCGTGATGACCGCGCCGACGACCCGCTCGCGGAGATCCCCGGGCAGTAACTCGAGGGTGCCATAGAGGCTGGCGAAGGCACCGCCGCGTTCGATGTCGACGACCAGGAGGATCTCGGCGTCGGCAAAGCGGGCGGTTTCGACGTTCGCCAGATCACGGTCGTGGAGGTTGATCTCCCCGATCGAGCCCGCACCCTCGGCGATCACGACGTCGTTGGCCTCGGCGAGTCGTCGGTAGGACCGTTCGGCGGCCTCGCACGCTCTTTCCCAGTGTTCGTCGTAGTAGGTGCCTACAGTGTAGTGATCGAGGGGTCGTCCCTGGATCACGAGCTGGCTCTCACCGTCCCCTCGGGGTTTCAACAGGACGGGGTTACAGTCGGTCGTCGGCGTCACCGACGCGGCGCGGGCCTGGACGAACTGGGAGACGCCGATCTCCCCCCACTCGCCGCCCGTCCCGTCCTCGTCGACGTCGGGACGGGCCACCACGCGGGCGTTGTTGCTCATGTTCTGGGCTTTGTACGGTGCGACGGCGACGCCGCGGTCGGAGAGCAGCCGACAGAGCCCGGCGGCGATCGTCGACTTGCCGACGTGACTGGCCGTCCCGGCGATGAGGACCGTCGTCGTCATGTTCCGGTGAGGGCAAGCGCCTCGCTGTGGGCTCTCGCCTCAACGTCGTGTATACGTCGTTTCATGTCGGTCGTGTCTCCGACGGTCACACGAAATCGGACAGCCCCGACTGTCCGTCGTCCGTGTCACCGTCGTCGTCGGGACTCGAGGGGTCGGTCGTCACCTGTTCGTGCTTGTCGGTTTCGGGGGGCTTCGATTCGTCGGACTCGAAGAAGGCGTTCCCGGAGTGTTCGACGACTTCCTCGGCGGTTCGTTCCTCGGCGTCCTCGACGATCGATGCGACTTTTTTCGTGTCCGCACCACTGCCGGTGACGAAAGAGACCTCCTTTTCGTCTAACTCGTAGGCGGCGGCCGTCCGGACGGTCAGATCACGGTTTCGACAGTGGTGGGTCATCTCCGAGAGATAGGGGAGGAGCTCCCGGCGGGCAGTCGAGACGCTCGTCCCCTCGCGCTCGGCGATCCGTTCGGCGATCGAATCGCGGGTGTCTCTGGTCCCTCGAGTGCGGCCGAGTTTCGACCAGTAACTCGGGGGACCGTAGCGTGTCCAGCCGCCTTTGGGCTCCCGGCGGGAGGCGGCAACGCCCGCGGTCATGTTGTCGGAGGCGTATCGCCAGAACGAGTAGTCCTGTGTGGCCCGCACCCGGCCGAGCCAGCGGTCGGCGTTGGCGAGAAAGCCGTAGGCATCCGCCAGTTCCGCCCCATTGTAGTCTTTCGGGACGTTGTCCTCGATCCAGTTGAGCATCTCGTCGGGCGTCTCGTCTACGTCATAGGAGGCCCGCAGGGCCCCCTCGGCGTCTTCTTCTTTGATCAGGGCGTCGAGGAACTCGAAGATCCCCTCGGTTCGATCGCGTTCGCCGGTGACGACGTCGTCGACGGTCAACGTCTCCGCGTCCTCGGCGACCGCCTGGAGGTCGTTGACCGCCGAGCGCAGGTCCCCCGAGGTCGCGTCGGCGATCTTCCGGAGGGCCTCCTCGTCGAACTCGATGCCCTCCCGACGACAGATATCACGCAACACGGGAACGATCGATCGGGCGGAGACGTCCCGGAACTCGATCGTCTCACAGGCGTTGCGAAGCGACTGGCTCATGTCGTAAAACTCGTTTGCCACGAGCACCATCGGCTGGCTCGCCGTTTTCACGACCTTCGTGACTTCCCTCGAGCCCCCGTAATCCGCGGAACCGTGAAAGTTGTCGGCCTCGTCTAGGATTACCAGTCGCCGGCCCGCCTCGCCACCAGTCAAGGTCCCGCTTTTGGCGGCTTCGCCGGCGACCCGCTGGATCACGTCGGCTTTCCGATCGTCACTCGCATTGAGTTCCATCACCGGCCAGCCCACGTCACTGGCGAGTGCGTGGGCCGCCGAGGTCTTGCCGACCCCCGGGCTCCCGTGGACGATGACCGCCTTGCGGTGGTCGTCCCAGGTCTTTGCCCACTCCCGTAACTGATCGCGGGCCTTGTCGTTCCCCCGCACCTCCGACAGCGTCGACGGGCGGTACTTCTCGGTCCAGTCGCTCATTGGAACGTGGTTGGGGTGAGCCGCGTTTAGTGGTTGCGGAGAACGGCTCGCTTCGCTCGCCGCTACGAGCGAAACGCGTCGAGGTTCGACTGCACGCCCGCAGCCAGCTCCGATTTCCGACGCAGACGATCTATGCCGACCGGAAGCTCCGTCGAAACTGCCCGAACAGCACCGTGGAACGTCTCCGCTTCCCCGAACTCACCCGCGAGCGATTCACGCTCGCCGAGTTCCCGGTCGCGCCCGCTCCCGGGAACCCCGTCGAAGGCGTTACGCACGCTCTCTCGAACCTGCCAGACGCCGACGGGTGCCCAGTAGTCGTCACTGACCTCCCGGAGGACGAGACACTTCGCCTGCCGGCCGATCGATTCCAGATGCTCTAAGACTCCGAGCCGGGCAGCGTAGTACGCTCCGGCGGTCTCCTCGACGTAGCCCGTCCGGCCCTCGTAACCCTCCGAGGCGGCGGCCATCCAGACGTCGCCGTGGGGGTCGGGGTTCCAGATGCTGCCCGGGGCTTTGATCTCGACGAGTTCGAACTCCCAGCTGCCGGGTGCGAGGACGATCCAGTAGCGATTGCCCATGTACTCGTTTGCCCACACCTGTACCTCGTCGATGCTCGGTTCGTTTCGGATCCGCCCGCGCAGGAACTGACCGATCGTGTCGTCGACGGCCGTGATCGACCACCGGGTCGGAACCAGACGACGGTTCTCGGCCCGCCCTAACGCGCCGGCAGAGAGGATCGAGTCGATCTCGTAGACGTCGAACCCGCGCCGGTAGAGGTAGGTCATCGCCCCCTGGGCCTGCCAGTCGTCGTCCTCTAGGGTCTTCTCGACCGGCCGGGGGACGTGGGGGTTCTCGGTGAGGTCAGCCCGGCGGGCGGTCGCCCGTGGCCCACGCGGGCTCGCCACGTCCGTCCCGGCCTCGAGGCCGAGATCCGGCTTCCCCGCCAGGCCGATCTCGAGGTCGACCGGCCGATCCGCGATGGCGACTTCCCGGGAGACGCCGACGATGCCGTCCCAGACGTCGGAAACTGAGGGTGCGAGACGGCTGGCGATCGACGGCGAGTCGACGTCCGCGCGTTTACTCGAGTTCAAAAGCCCCGTCCGACGCTGGAGGACGTCGTCGATGGCAAAGCCCTGCCGGTACCAGTCGTCGTCGGTGACGTACTCGCCGGCACGGTCTTCGTCGCCGACCGGCGAGAGGAGGCCGACGGGGACGTCGGGATAGGACGACCGCCCGACGAAGATCGATGGCGAACTCGAACCCACCACGGTGTCGCCGCTGACGGCGTCGTCGAACCGCCGTCTGAAGTTCTCGATGTGGTCGGTAATCGCGTATGACTTTTCCTTTGCGAGACGGCGACGTTCCGTCTCCTCGTCGGGCTCGAGACCCTCGATGTACTCCTCGAGGCGCATTCACTCGAAGTACGGCGGGGAGCGGTTTGAATGTTCACACCGGGACTACTCGCGTGCGGCCCGCTCGACGGATCGGGAGACGGTCGATCGCTCGACCGCGAGGTGGGCCGGAAAGCCGGCCCGTTCGACGGTCGGTGACTCCGGATGCCTCGGATCGGGAACAGCCCTCGTCCTGAGGCACGCTCACATCAGGAATCGTCATACATGAGTGTATCGGACGTTCTGACTCTCTGGGAGCCACTCGGCGGAACCGGAGTCGGTGTCGGGTGAGCGCCCGTTCACTTCTCTTCGTCTTGTAACTCCGCGAGTTCGGACTCGACGTCCGCGTCCCCGAGGTCGGCCTCGAGGTCCGCCAGTTCCTCGGCGTCTTCGGGGTCTGACTGGGACTCCGTCTCCTCGCCCATCTCGGATTTCAGCGTCTCGAGTTCGGCCTCGACGCCGCTGTCGGTCGATAACTCCTCGAGTTCGCGGTCGATGCTGTCCGTATCCGAGATGACGTCGTCGAACGCGCCCGATTCGTGGAGTTCGTCGAGGGCGGCCGCGCGCGCTTCCATGTCCTCGGTTTTCTCCTCGGCGCGTTCGATGGCGCGACCGACGTCCTCGAACTCCTCGCCCGTCGAGGTCATCGCTTCCGACACCGTCGAACTCGCCTCGGCGGCCTCGTAGCGCGCTTTCATCGTCTCCTTTTTCGTCCGGAACTCCTCGATTCTGGTCTGGAGTTCGTCTTTCTGTTCGATCAAGTTGTCCTGTTGGCTCTGAAGGTCGGCGATCTGGCGCTCGAGGTCCTCGATCTGGTTCATCTTCGTCTTCTTTTTCTCCAGTGCACGCCGTCCGAGGTCCTCGCGACCTTGCTGTACCGCGGTGCGGGCCTGCTCGTTGTGTTTTTCGACGTTTTCCTCGAGGCGGCGTTTTTGCATCTCGAGGCGCTTTTTCTGGGTGGTCAGGTCCGCGATCCCGCGTTTTACCTGCTGAAGCTGGTCGCGCATCTGCTCGTAGGAGTAATCGAGCGTTTGCGTCGGATCCTCGGCCCGGTTGAGAAGGGAGTTGACCTTCGACCGGATGACGTACGATGCCCGAGAGAGGATACCCATAGTGGCTACGTTTCGTTCTCGACCCTTAAAAACATCACTTCCTCAACAGTCGGGGAGGTCGGTTTCTCCCGGGAGACACGGCGACCGAACCCGAGGGTCTAAGCGTCGAGACCCCCACCTCCGGATATGGCCTCCGCCGTCTTTCCGGGAGACCCGACCCTCTTCGACGTCGCGATGGCACTGGTCCTCCTGGTCGTGGTCCCGGTGTTCGTTCTTATCGTGTTAGCGACGATGGCCGTCTACATCCGCCGGGACGCCGAAGCGTACCTCGAGGAACTCGAAGAACGGGGCGAACTCGAACCCCCCGAGGAACCGACGGACCTCGACGGGGAGTCGCCGGACCGGGACGCCGACGGTCGCCCTCCGGGAGCCTCCAAGGGAGAGGAGTACCCCTAGTCACTGTCCCGTGGCGTCTCCGCCCACGGGGTCCTGGATTCGGCTGAAAACGGTCACGCTCGCTTTGAACACAGCGAGCAGGACGGGTCCGAGAAAAAGGCCCATGATGCCGAGCAGGTAGATCCCGCCGACGACGCCGACGAGCACGACGGCGGGGTGGAGCCCCGACCCCCTGTCGACGAAGATCGCCCGGAGGTAGTTGTCGACGACCGAGAGGACTGCGATCCCGTACAGGAGGAGGAACAGTCCGCCGGTGGCGTCACCGACTACGAACAGGTAGACGACCGCCGGCCCCCAGACCAGCCAGACGCCGATCGCCGGCATGATCGAGACCACGATCATGACGACCGTCCAGAACGACACGTTCGAGACGCCGACGAGATAGAGCCCGATCCCGCCGAGGACGCCCTCGACGACCGCGACCAGCAGGTGACTCCCGATGACCGCCCAGGTCACGGTCGAAACTTCCTCGAGCAGTTCCGACTGTACGTCGTCCTCGAGTGGCGTCACGGTCCGGACCCACTCGAGTAACGTCCGCCCGTCGACGAGGAAGTAATACAGCAAGAACACGAGGATCATGACCCCGAAACTCGTGTGGATCGTCGTATCGAGCAGCCCGATCACCTGTCCGAGCAGGATCTCCGCCGACGCCGACAGCAGTTCCTCGAACTCCTCGACGACCGCGGACTCGAACTCGTCTACGTGGCCCGGGTCGACGCCGAAATCCTCCTGGAGGACCACCCTGACCGATTCGATCGCCTCCGAGACGTCGCTCTGGTCGAACCCATCCAGAAAGGACAGGACCGTCTCGATCACGACCAGCGAGAACACGAGCAAGGGGACGACGGCCGCGAGAAAGGCGAGACTGGTGAGAACGATCGCAGACACCCGCGGCCCCGCGGTCGGTGTAAGCCGTCGATGAGCCGGGAAGAGCACGAACGCCAGTAACGCAGCGGCCAGTACGTACTGGAGGAACGGGGCAACCATCAGGAACCCGATGACGGCGAGGACGGCGACGAGGAGGGCGAAGAACCCGGTTCGAACGTCCATACCCCGAGGTCACACCAACAGTACGTAAACGTTGACATTTCGACTGGAGAACAGTTCGTCGATCCGGGTCGACCGTCCCGGGAACGGGCCCGAAACGGAACGCCGACCCGACGGGACCGTCACGCTCGACCCGACTCGGTGATCTCGAAACTCGAGGGGGGCACCCGTCCCACGACGGTAAGCAGATTCGGGAGTTTCCCGTCGTTCGCGCTCACAGCGCCCGTCGCGGCGATCGTCGCGGCCGTCGCCACACCGATACTGTAAACTGGACGTGAGTACCGGTCTTCTACGATCGAAGCCGGAACTCCCCGTCCCCCGCGATGCCCGCGATCCCCGCGCCGAAGGCGTAGGCGACCCGCTGGGCCCCCGTGCCGATGCGTTGGGCCAGGGGTCGTGCCGGTTCGAACTCCCGTACGGTCACGTCCTCGCGCTCGAGGCGGTCGGCGAGATCCGCCTCGACGTCCTCGCGCGTTCCCAACCCGTCGACGAGGCCGAGTTCGTGAGCCTGGTCGCCGAGGTAGACGCGTGCTTCGGTGTCACGGACGAACTCGGCCTCGAGGTCACGGCCGTCGCTGACCCGTTCGACGAAGGTATCGTAGTAGTCGTCGATCAGGCCCTGGAGGTATTCGCGTTCGTCCTCGTCCATCTCTTTCAGGGGAGTGCCGGCGTCCTTGTACTCGCCGGCGGTAAAGCCCTCATAGGAGAGGCCGACTCTCTCGGCGAGTTCGCTCGCGTTGACCCGCGAGCCGACGACGCCGATGCTCCCGACGATGCTCGCGTCACGAGCCCAGAGTTCATCACAGCCACTGGCGATCCAGTAGCCGCCACTGGCACAGACGTCGGTCGCGTAGGCGAGCGTCGGCCCCTCGAATCGCTCGGCAGCGAGCTTGATGTCGTCGCTGGGGACGACCTGCCCTCCCGGCGTGTTGAGTTTCAACAGCAGGGCGTCGACGTTGTCGTCACCGTTCGCCCGATCGATCTGTTCGACGACGTCGTCGGCGGGTGTCCCCCGCGGGCTCGTCGGGAGCGGCCCGCTGCCGTCCCGGGTGATCGGTCCCTCCACGGCGACCTCGGCGACGTCGTAATCGGGAAAGAGCGACCCCGCGACGTTGCCCGCGGCCCTGATTCCAAAGAGGACGACCGCGAGGGCGACGAGAACCCCGACGAGATCGACGAGTTCCTCGGGATAGACGACGAACAGGAAGACGCCGACCGCCGCGAACGCGACCGCTCCGGCCACGACCACTGCGAGCCGACCGATTCCGCGACTATCGACCACCGCTGGCACCTCGATTCATACTCGGTTTGGGTGTGGGATGTGGTTAAGCGTTGACGGTATCGGCGAGCGAAGCGAGCCGTTCACTCGAGTTTCTCCAGCGCGTCGAAGAAGTTCCCCCGGGGGCCGGCGAGTGTCACCGGATCGTCGGCGAGGCCGACGGTCACCGTCGTGGGTGGGTCCAGACGCCGCCTGTTCCGACCGTCACAGATCACCCAGCCGGTGTCGACTCCGGTGATCTCGAGGGTGATCGCGCTGTCGTCGTCGACCACCAGCGGGGGCATCGACTCGACCGGGGACATCTGGGTGACCACGATCGCGTCGACGGTGGTGCGTACGAGCGGGCCACCCTCGCTTAAGTTGTAGGCGGTCGAGCCGGTCGGCGTCGAGACGAGGACGCCGTCGACGTGGCTTTCGGCGTAGGACTCCCCGTCGATCCGGACGTCGACGGTTGTCCCGCCCCCGTGGCCACGCCGGGGTCCGTGGACGACGATCTCGTTCAGGGCGGGGGGGAGGTCCAAGCCGTCCCCCTGGACCTGTAACCGATCGACGCTGGTCCCCTCCGGCTCGTCGCCGCTCCGGAGCCGATCGACCGATCGCGAGACCGCCTCGAGGGCGTCTTCCGGGGGGACGGCGTTCAGAAAGCCGACCTCACCGAGGTTGACCCCCAGGATCGGGGCGTCGCCGGCCTCGCGGGCGACGAACAGGAACGTGCCGTCGCCGCCGATACTCACGACGAGGTCGAACCGCCCCATGGTGTTGACCGGAACGGCAGGACCGCCGACCGCGTTCCCGGTGGCGTCGTCGACTGCGACGGTCACGTCGTCGTCGGTGAGCGTCTCGAGTAAGCTCACGGCGAGCTCCTGGGCCCGTCCGTTGTCACGCTGTGCGACGATACCGACGTCCACGTCCATCGGTGCCCGATAGCCCCCCCGGATGCAAAAACCCCTTCCCATCGACCCCGCGTGACAACATTCATCTCCTCTGGGACACTCGTATCGAACGAGCGGTATCTACCGCGCCGACCAGCCAGCTCCCATGAACCGCCATCATCCGTCGGAGAACGTGTCCACGTCGAACCGGTGGTGGTCGACGTGAGCGACGACGACTGGTTCGATCGAGCACTCCGGGAGGACGAAGACCCGGACGTCTCTCTCCCCGAGGACGTGGTGAAACTCGATTTCGAGGGGTTCGTCGAGGACGACACGGCGTTTGACTTCGATACGTCCTCGAGCGACTCGGTCGAGGAGGACCCTCCCGGGGAGGACGACCCCTTCGCACTCGGTGCCGAGCGGGCAGTGGAGTCGGACGACGGCGACTCGCTTTTCGGCGAGGACTTCGCCTCCGCACTCGAGAACGTCGACGTCCCCGACGGGGCGGGTGTCGGCGGCGGGGCGTCCGGGATGAGCTTCGACATCGGGGGAGGCGACGCCGACTTCGAGGGGAACCCCGACACGCAACTCCCACGGATCGACCTCGGAATCGAGGGGCTAGACGGGATGATCCACGGCGGGGTACCCGAACGAGCCCTCATCGCCGCGATCGGTGAGGCCGGAACCGGGAAAACGACGTTCGGCCTCCAGTTTCTCGATTACGGACTCTCACAGGGCGAAAACGCCGTCTTCATCGCCCTCGAGGAGAGCCGAGAGCGCGTGATAAACAGCGCGACGGAGAAGGGGTATCCGTTCGACGAGTACGAACGGGACGGGAGCCTCGCCGTCGTCGACGTCGACCCCGTCGAGATGGCAAACAGCTTATCCTCGATCCAAAACGAGTTGCCCGTGTTGATCGAGGAGTTCGGTGCCTCGCGGCTCGTCCTCGACTCGGTGTCCTTACTCGAGATGATGTACGAGGACCGAGCGAAGCGTCGCAACGAGATCTTCGACTTCGCCCGGAGCCTGAAAGAAGCCGGCGTGACGGCGATGCTCACGAGCGAAGCCTCCGAGGATACGCCCCACGCCTCCCGCTACAGGATCGTCGAGTACCTCACCGACGCCGTGTTCGTCCTCCAGTACATCCGTCCGGACGACTTCCGGGAGACCCGGATGGCGATCGAGATCCAGAAGATCCGGGACGCGAACCACTCCCGGGAGAAAAAGCCCTACGAGATCACTGGCGAGGGAATCTCGGTATACCAGCAGGCGAACCTGTTCTAGAGCTGTGTTCCGCCGCTGTGTGGTGCCGTAACTCGAGTTCATCGGTGAGTTTGCCGTCCATACTTTTCGGCTCGACCGTCCTGGGAGATCGACGTCGGGAACAAACGTGTCACCCCCAACCCACCCGAAGAACTGTCCTGTGACCTCGAGGTCGTCGAACGCTCGTCGGTCCTGCGGGGGAGTCGTAAGACCGTCGACGGCTCCGTCGCTTTCGAGGGGACCGGGATGGCGTCGACCTGACGACAGCGACTCGAGACCCGGGAAACGGATCGCGAAGTACTTTTCTTCCGGCGCTCGAGTGTCCCCTGTAGATGTACGAGACGATTCTCTTTCCGACTGACGGGAGCGATCACGCGAGCAGGGTAGCCGAACACGCGATCGATATCGCGGGGACGAGAGACGCGACGCTCCACGTTTTCTCCGTCGTCGACGATCGTGCGTTCCTCGTCCTCGGCGACGACCGCGTCGAGGAAGTCCGTGCCGACCTGGAGGAGAACGCCCTCGCTGCGATCGACGAGGCCGTCACCGCCGCCGAGAAGGCAGGCGTCGAGACGGCGACCGACGTCGACGTCGGCAACCCCGCCGAGTGTATCGTCGACTACGTCGAGAACGAGGGCGTCGACCTCGTCGTGATGGGGACAAGCGGCGACGATTACGAACAGAACGTCGTCGGCAGCGTCTCCCAACGCGTCGTCCAGACGGCGTCCGCCCCGGTGTTGACCGTCGGTCTCGAGTCCTGAAACCGGTGGTTCCCCTGGAACCCGGCCACTAGAGAGTACATTGAAGTAGCCGTGGTCCACATCTCGGATCGATGCGCCGTTCGATCGTCGTCGTGGTCGTCCTGATGGCGATCGCGTTCGTCCTCGTCGGCGGCCCCTCGCTTTTGACCTCGACGTCGACCGACGGGATCGCTCCCGACGACGACCTCGACCCGGAGATCGTCGGCCTCGAGGACAGCGACAGCGGCTTCTGGCCGTACCTGAACGCCCGCGAAGTTCACGAAAAGCGCAGTCCGCTCAACGTGATCGTCCGTGGTGACGCCCCGACGATCGTGGC
>LFCJ01000432.1_pt1 | contig 25637 bp, 24 predicted proteins | sample 643141 | NCBI WGS metagenome assembly LFCJ01 (sample SAMN03766243, study PRJNA286221) | soda lake metagenome | biome: soda lake; feature: Kulunda steppe; material: water; isolation source: sample B1-Br-g2 brine of Lake Bitter-1 | place: Russia: Kulunda steppe | collected 2010-07
AACAGCCATCAACACAACAATCGAGTATATGTGCCACTCGAGTTGCTTCGGTTGCTAAGCGACCTGTCTCGAGGGTCAGTAGGACAATCGTTTTACTCTTGAACCAGAATACAGACACCAATGACAGATAACGCCGATGATCGGGTCTACTACGTTATTAGTGACCTTCATATCGGTGGTGATGAACAACTCGAGGAAGTCGAGTTCATCGACGAACTCCTTTCGTTTCTCGAGCAGTTAGAGACAACCACGGAAAACGCCGAACTGATAATCAATGGCGATGCGTTCGGACTCTGGGAGTTTACGACCGTCGACGGCATCGAAAAGTTCGATGTGCTCGAATCTACCTACCCTGAACTGTTCGAACAGCTTCGTGCGACCGGACAGCACATCAAAATCACCTTACTGCCTGGCAACCACGACCACGAGTTGGCCGCCTACGACGCGTACGTCGATCGCCTCGCCGACTATAACGTTGATCTCGTCCAGGACAAATCGATCAGCCGCCGAGTGGGCGAGCAAGCAATTCATTTCGAACACGGCCACCAACAGGACAACAACAACCGTATCGACGACTGGGGGAACCCACATGCCACGCCGCTTGGGTACTACTACAATACGCTCATTACAAGTCGTGCCGGCCAGCTATCGGATCGGGGTCGCTACAACTGGCTCAAAGACGTTCAGGCGGTCACTCCCACCGAACGGATGCCGATTTGGATGCTTTCGAAATATTTCTACCGCGAGATGAACCCCGTTATCCGGTACTCGCTGGTTCCGTTTCTGTTGTTGTTCAACATCAGTGCGATTCTCGCCGTGCTGGCGGGACTGGATCTCATCGGCGTTTGGTCGATGCCGGTCACCCAGACCGAAGCGTTCCTCAGCCGATTCGGTGCGGCAGGAACGGCCGTCTGGTTCCTGTTGAGCATCAACGTCGCAGTTACCGGTCTTCTGTTGCTCGTGGGAATTCCACTCTACTTCCTGCGGCGAGATATCCGACAGACAGTCAATCGATTCGGCGTTTTCGAGACCGAACTCACCGTTGACGCTGAGGCCCCCTACGAGGAGGCTGCCCGCGAAGTATTTGAAACTGACCCGCAAACGACGATTTTCTGTTACGGCCACACCCACCGTCCGACCCTAAAAGAAATCGACAGCGGCGTGCTTGTTAACACAGGGACGTGGCTCAAGCGACTCCACCGCCGCGATGGGATTATTGGGGTTCTCCCACCTGTGTTCTACCCTTCATACCAGCTGGCGGCAGTCAGAATTGCACCCGAAACCGACGGTGTCGCTGTTGAATACCAGACAATCACCAAACCGAGTCCAGCGACTGAAGAACTTACGCTCACCGAACGGCTGTTTACGGTCGGCAGAGAACCTGAGCCGGATTTTCCGGATCGATACGTTGTCGAGACACCTGCAGATACTACCCCGACTGAGAGCACTCTCGAGCAAACCATCTAACGGTTTCGCCGCCCAAAGGGAGAACGTTTTTGTACTCGCTGTTCCTCTGGTTCGTCTGCATCAACTGGACACGATAGTACTATCCGAACGAACGGAACTCCCCGCTTGAGTGGTTCTCCGGTCGGTTTACTGGTTACGTGCTATCGGTTCCACCTGAAATGGAGGGGGTTACATGACGACAGACGACACAGACCCGGAGCTAGACTCCACTGACGACGAGCCGACAGCCCCGAGAGATCGCTCTGCGACATCAACCGATCTCGATTTCGATACCATGCTCGGTGCCACAGAGAACGACGAAACCCAGGGATTGTTCGATGACCTGTTGGCAAGCGAGCCGATTTTCGAGAACAAAGAGGTTCTCAGACCCTCATATACGCCCCACGAACTCCCGCACAGAACCGACCAGATCAACCAGATGGCAACGATTCTCGTCTCGGCGCTCCGCGGAGATACGCCATCGAACATTCTTATTTACGGGAAAACCGGGACAGGCAAAACCGCCAGTGCGAAGTTCGTCAGCCAGGAGCTCGAATCGACCTCGAAAAAGTACGACGTCCCCTGTGAGGTCGAATACATCAACTGTGAAGTAACTGACACCCAGTATCGAGTGCTCGCCCAGCTTGCAAACAAATTCATCGAAAAAAACGAAACTCGAATCGAATCAACAATTGCGGTTCTCGAGGCAGTTCGTGACAGAATGGCCTCATCCGAGACTGACACAGCCGAGACAAACACAGCCACACCTGCGGATGCAACCGACGTTAGGCCCGATGCCGATGCGGCTGGCGAGCCAGCCGAAGCCGAAATTCTCCAAGAGGCAGCCGACTACGACTCGATTCAGGCGGTCGAAGCCCACATCGAGTCCTTGCAGACAGACCTCGAGGAGATCGACCCGGTTCCGATGACAGGCTGGCCCACAGATCGAGTGTATTCGACGTTTTTCGAGGCCGTCGACTACCACGAACGGGTTGTTGTCATCATGCTTGATGAAATCGACAAACTTGTCGAAAAAAGCGGCGACGACACGTTGTATAACCTTTCGCGGATGAACTCCGAACTCACTAACTCTCGTATTTCGATTATGGGGATTTCGAACGATCTCAAATTCACCGACTTTCTGGATCCTCGAGTCAAATCCTCACTTGGCGAAGAAGAGATCGTCTTTCCACCGTACGATGCGACTCAACTCCGAGATATCCTTCAGCACCGCGCAGATATTGCGTTCAAATCGGAGGCGCTTACTTCGGATGTGATCCCGCTGTGTGCGGCGTTTGCTGCCCAAGAACACGGCGACGCTCGGCGTGCGCTCGATTTGTTACGAACCGCCGGAGAACTCGCCGAACGGAGCCAATCGGACAGTATCGAAGAAACACACGTCCGGCAGGCTCAAGATAAAATCGAGTTAGACCGAGTCGTCGAGGTTGTTCGGACGCTGCCGACCCAAAGTAAGATCGTGCTGTTTTCCATTATTCTACTCGAGAAAAACGGGGTTCACAACATCAACACCGGTGAGGTGTTCAACATTTACAAGCGACTCTGCGAGGAGATCGACGCCGACGTACTTACCCAGCGGCGTGTGACCGACCTCATCAGCGAACTCGATATGCTCGGGATCGTCAACGCCGTTGTAGTCTCCAAAGGTCGCTATGGCCGTACCAAAGAAATGAATCTTTCAGTACCAATCGACGAAACCGAAGCCGTCCTGCTTTCGGACTCGCGGCTCGGGGATATCGAAAACGTCCAGCCGTTTGTGCAGGCTCGATTCGACAACTAGCCTGTCAGCCGAACGTCTCAAGAAAGCAGTTCACGCCGGCCAATCGCATACGCACCGCTTGTGCCAACCGCTGTCAGCCCGACCAGCAACAGCGGGTTACTGCTTGCAGCGCCCGTGAGTGCGAGTCGGATGTAGCCTGCATACGGAACTCGAAGTTGGGCGATTCCAGTCACCCATTCGGGTTTCACGACTGGTGCAATTCCGTTTGCCTGATCGTACTGTGCGTTGCTCACGTCGTTGTCACCTTTCGTAATATAGCCGTCGTGTGGTGCCGGACAGTGTTGGAGTTCATCGCAATCGCTGGCCGACACGTAGTCCGTGTTCGCTCGGTCGTACCAGTTTTCACCCTCTTCGACGAAAAAGTGTGCCCGATGGATAATCGGCGGCCCACTTGATTCGGGATTGTCAAAGACAACTACGCTGCCAGCGCTGTTAAACGATGTATACTCGGTTTCGTCGACTGTATCAGCTGTGACGACCCCAAGACGGTCTGCTTGTGCTGGAGAGAACCGATCGGGCTCGGTCACAAAGACCAGATCATACTGATTGATGTTGGGCTCCATACTTTCGCTTTCGACTGCAACCATCGGTGGCCACACGCCGCTGATTCCAAACAGAATCCCACCGATTAGCAGCACGATCACAAGACTGAGACAGACTTCTCGAAGCAACAACAACGGGCCGTCAGTGGCATAGAGAAACCGACGCCACAGCGGTTCTGCAGACGCATGGGAACCATCAGACTCAGACGGCCTAGCGGTGTCGGTTGGGTCGGCCGAATCAGTCTGTCTGGCAGGCTCAGACAGGCGATCCGGTCCAGCCGGCTTGCTCGAGTCAGTTGAGCAACTAGACTGCGAACCCGGCCGTACGTCTGCAGACTCGAGGTCATCGCCAGCAGTGGTCGCTTCAGTAGGCGTTCGGTCTGCCCGCTCGTCTGACGGTTCATCAGACGCACCCGACTCGTCGGGCTGTTGGTGGTGTTTGTGTTGGCTCGAGGAGTCTCGGTCGCTCGCTGAGTCGGTGTCGCTGTCCGACCGACGATCCTCGGTAGTCATTGTTCAGTCATTCGATTGGCGCGTGTTTGAAGCTTCTGGGTACTGCCCCGACTGCGTCTTGTGATTTCATCCACACATACCCTCGCGTCTATCGAAGATAATGACGACCTACCCACAAGTACACTTCGTTTATCTATCCGACACATGCAGTATGCAGCGACTACTAGCGGCTCGGAAAGTCTCCGGTTCGGCATGTTTTTGACTTACGGCGTTCCAAAGGTGGGTGTGCCACTGGAGAGACCCTCGCGGATCGTCCAACTGTTGGCTGCCCGCGGGTATAACGCCGAGCGAACAGCGGTGACGCTCTTGGCCGGTCTCGACGATCCACAGGCCGCTGTCGAAGCTGTCGTCGAATCAATCGCTGATGACACGCTTCGAATTACGACTGACGATGTACGTGCCGTCCTCGAGACTGACCCAGCACCCGATCCGGCGGCCCTCGAGTCGTCTTCAACGCCCGGTACTCCTTCGGGGACGCCAACAGGGTCAACCGAGACACCGGCATCGCACACCACTGCTTCAACTGCAGACTCCCAACCAAAAAAACACACGAAGAAATCTAGTTCTGCAGTCGAAATAGGGGGGTATTCTGATAGCACGAAAGCGGCTACCAACGTCTCGAGCACACCGTCATCGTCGGACTCTCAGTCCAGCCCATCTCCGAGAGCTACCCGTTCGCCCGAGCCGGCCGAAATTTCGGGTGATATTACAGGTCGTTCGACCGGAACCGGCGAATACAAACAGTTCGTTACAACGTTTCGGGATCGCTATGAGCGACTCTCGAAACTGTTGGGTGGGCGTGTGAACCACCGGCCGGCCTCAGCAATCCAGTCGATGGCTGGCGGCAGCGAAGCCGAGATGATCGGGCTGGTCAACGATATTCGTTCGACCGCCAGCGGACACTGGCTGATCGAACTCGAGGATACCACCGGCACGTTTCCCGTACTCGTGATGAAAAACCGGGATCTCGCCGAGTTAGTCGACGACTTACTGCTGGACGAATGTATCGCCGTTCAAGGGACACTGTCCGACGACGCCGGGATCATGTTCGTTGATTCGCTTTTTTTCCCCGACGTCCCACGGACGTTCCGACCATCGACGGCCGACCGTCATGTCCAGGCTGCACTCATTTCGGATGTCCACGTCGGCAGCCAGGAGTTCATGGCCGAGGCGTGGAACCGGTTTGCCGACTGGCTCCATACTGAGGAGGCCGAACACGTCGAGTATCTACTCATCGCGGGTGATATGGTCGAAGGCGTCGGCGTCTACCCCAACCAGGACGAAGAGTTGGACATTATCGATATTTTCGATCAGTACGAGGCCTTCTCCGAGCACCTCAAATCCGTTCCGGGTGATATGGAGATCGTCATGGTACCTGGCAACCACGATGCAGTTCGGCTTGCCGAGCCCCAACCCGGCTTCGACGAGGAACTCAGGTCAATAATGTCGGCCCACGACTGCCGGATTACGGCCAACCCCTCGACGGTTACCATCGAGGGGGTCTCGGTGCTGATGTACCACGGCGTCTCGCTGGATGAGGTTATCGCCGAACTTCCTGAAGACAAAGCCAGCTACAACGAGCCACACAAAGCGATGTACCAGCTGCTGAAAAAACGCCACGTCGCACCACAGTACGGCGGTAAAATGCGACTTGCACCCGAAACAAAGGACTACTTAGTTATCGATGACGTCCCTGATATCTTCCATACCGGCCACGTTCACAAACTGGGGTGGGGGAAATATCACAACGTCTTGGCGGTCAACAGCGGCTGTTGGCAGGCCCAGACAGCCTTCCAGAAGAAAGTCAATATTGACCCTGATGTCGCCCACGCGCCAATTGTTGATCTCGATACGCTGCGTATGACAGTCCGGAAGTTCGCCTAACGGCTCGAGGCTGTCAGCAGACTGACTCACGGCTCTTGTCGGTACCGGATTGTCCGCGAGCCGCGAAACATCGGGCCGGTGCCCACCTCGAGAAAGCCGGCAGCCTCGACGGCGGCCTTTTTGTCGGCGGCCTCGGTTTCGACTAACACCTCGACAGTCATGGTTTCACTGGCTGCAAACCGCACCGGTTCGGCCAACAGGCGTTCGCAGGCATCGCGTGTGCCACCGAACTGGGTGATGTGGACGGTCTGGTCGTGGGCATCGAAACTAACAAACCCAAGCAGTTCGGCGTTGCTGGCGTCGGTATCGACATTTGGATCGTGGTTTCTCTGCTGTCGTTCGGCCACACGGACGCTTCGGTCATGGACGAGGTTTCGGACGACATCCGCCGGTGCATCAGCCAACGCCGCGATCGCCTCGGCGTCGTCTTCGACTGCGTCCCGAATATGCATACTACTGCTACCGTTGCTATCCCGATAAAATCAGGGGGCTGTCAGCCAGCCACTACCGACGACAATACTGAAGGCTTTATTTGGGCCCACCCGAACCGTAGGCTATGAGCACGGCTACCAAGATCGTCCTGGGCACCGTTGGTATTTCGACTATCCTCGTGGTTGGCATTATCCTCTCGTTTGTCTTTGCCTGATGTTCAGCCGTCGAGAACTCTCAGCGACTCTTTCGTCGGCCCGCCAGCAGTACGCACCTGAAGCGGTTGTGCTCGATGTTGCCCAAGACTTCGAGATCCTCCCGCCGGCCGCGGCCGAAGACCTGGGGCTGTTTGTCGAACGACTCGACCCAGCAACGTATCCCGCAGCGTGGCTTCCGGACAACGCGCCTCGAGCACTCCAGCAGTTCGGGAGTTCGACGTTTACGATTGGCATGCCTGGCGACGGGACAGTCGTCTGGACTGCCCAGACCGAGCCACCGACGGTTTTGCTTAAAAAACGTGCCGAGGGAACACCCAACGCGTTCTTGGAGCTGTTACTCGCCGAAGCGTTCGTCCAGATAGACTGTGGCGTCTCTGAACACTTCCTGCCGTTTTTCGGCGAGCAGTATGCAGAACTGGCAACCAGAACCGGACTCGGGGCTGCTGATGTGTATCAAATCGCCGCCGCGCTGTTCGAGGCGTGGGTTGGCCTCCAGACCCGCGAGGTCTTTCGGTCTTGGAGCGACACCCCCGAGTTCAAGCCGTTGTACGAGACGTGGGTTGATGCAGGCCAGCGACTCGAGGGGCGTCTCAGTGATCTCTCGCGGGCGGTCGCCCACGGCGAGATGACGTTTCCCGAAGCCACTGAGTACGCCTGTTCGGCAATCAAACACGACCGGGAGCTACCGACGCCATTTGCGGCACTCGATACTGAAGCCTACGCTGCGTACGGCGCTGAGTATGCGGTACAGTGGGCTGATAAAACAGTCGCCGCGCTTTCGAGTTAAAACTCGACGCTGACGCCGCTGTCGTCTCCGAGGGTAATGACGCCGTCGAACAGTTCGTGGAATTTCTCGAGTGTCTCGTCGTCGTGAACTTCTTTTGAGAGATGGAAAATCCCGACCGCATCATGTTCGGCCAGCAGCTCGAGCAACTGTTTGGTCGCCTCATAGACGCCGTCTTCGTCGGCATAATAGATCATCTCGGTCAGCGAATCGACGCTAATCCGGACTTTACCATCGTGGGTTGTGAGGAACTGCTTGGTTTGTTCGACAATCCCCTCGAGGTCGTCGGGTGAGGACACGTAGTGAACATCGTCTGCGCCGCGCCGTGAGTAGCCCCGCTCGACAGAGAGGGTATCCAGAATGACCGCGCGGTCTTCGTCGACGTCGTAGTGCTCGAGTTTCTGTTCGACCTCACGGGCGGTCGTCCGTGTCGAAATAACGAGGAAGTGGTCGGTATCAAGCTTTAGAAAGTCTGTATCGATCCGGTCGGTCTCACCGATAGACGGATGAACCAACAGCAGACCGGTTCCAGCAGCAATCGTCTCAGGTGCGTTCTCAATTGCTAACCTATAGTCCATACCACATCCAGCGACTGGGTGAACTTAATCTTACAGGCCTTCGGCTCGCTGTCGGGCCAAACGGTATTTCAGTCCCACTCACTCTGTGTGGACTCTGTATTTCGGTAGTTTTAACCAAAATATCGGTCAGTAGTAGCTATGGACTTCCGTACTGGGTTTTGGTCAATCTATCGGGAGGCCCTCCCGATTTTGATCATCGCCTTAGGCGGTGGACTGTTCGCTGGACTCGTCCTCGAGGGGATCTTAGAGAGCGTCGAACGGTTCCCTGGCTTACTGGTGATGGTTCCCGTCTTCTTGGCGACTCGAGGCAACGTCTATGGTGCGCTCGGCGGTCGTATCTCCAGTGGACTCCATCAGGGGCTTATCAACCCGACATTCGAACGCAACGAGCGGTTGCTCAACGCCGTTGTCGCCTCGTTTATCAACGGGATCGGTATCTCGATTGTGATCGGGTTCATTTCGTGGGCCGCGCTCAACCTGTTGGGTCGGGACTCCGCTCCACTGGCTGAGCTTGTTGGCATCATGCTCATCGCGGGCGTGCTCACCTCATTTGTGATGATCGGTGGACTCTTGATTTTGATTTTTACTGGCTACAAACTCGGGTATGATCCTGATAATCTCGTCGGGCCAATCGTCACCACGCTTGGAGATATCTTCGGAATGGCGTTTTTGTTCCTATCGGTGGCCATCATTGAGGTGATGCTCTAATGGTCATCCCAAGCGGTTCGCTCGGCAGTTGGGAGACCAAATCCATCGTGACCAACATGTTCCCGCTGTTGGTCGTCCTCTGTATTATTGTCTTGTGGGCCGGTATCACTCTCGAGGATGCCGAAGAGTTACTCGAGATGTATGGCCTGCTGGCGGTGATGGTACCAACGATGGTCGATATGGGCGGGAACCTCGGGGCTATTCTCAGCTCGCGGCTTTCGACACGATTCCACCTCGGTACAACCGAGATCGATCTTAAAGACCGCGTGCTGTGGGCCAACATCGCTGCGGTGCTCGCCCTTGCGGCGACGATCTTTACTGCCCTGGCAATCGGTGCGTGGGCTATCGGCCAGGTGATCGGCGCACCCCTCGGACTGTCGACGCTGCTGGTTATTTCGCTGACAAGCGGAATGGCCGTCGCGGTCATCGCGATCATTTTCAGTATTCTGGCAACCTACGGCTCGTATAAACTCGGTGTCGATCCCGACGATACGACGATCCCAATCGTGACTAACGTGGTTGATGTTTGTGGGATGGTCATCTTCATCGGCGTCTCATCGCTAGTGTTGGGCTTTTGACTTCTCGCACGACTGAAATCGTGGGCTTTCGCGCTGCTTCCGCTGTAAGCTACCCCACCCTACTCTCTCGGTGTGACACACCTCGCTGCTTGAGGCCGGAGGCTCCAGGTTGAATCACGCTGAAACGCGGCGTCCGGTTCTTTCTGCTGGCAACAAAAGCAGTTCACCAACCGGCCTCGCCGCACCGCAGTGATGGCCTTCGTCAGCGGTTAGGAACGCAAGTTAGGAACGCAAGTAGGCACATTGTTAGTTCCGAGCCAGTTTCCCGAACTGTTCGGCGGTCGATTGTGTTCCTTTCGCGATAACGATATCGCCGCCTCGGAGTTCGGCATCCGCATCAGCAATCATCAGCCATCCCTCACCGGGACGACGGATTGCGATAACAGACATGGTCACGTCTGCATCCGACACACCGCCGGTAACTGCCGTTCCATCGAGTCTGCTGCCGTCGGTGATTTCTGCCCGGATGAGAATCTCGTCGCTTTCTTGGACGGCCAACTGCACGACTGGGTGGACCGTAATATCGCGAAGCACGCCTTCGCTGATATCGAGAGCGGCATCGCTGATCGATTCGGTACTGGTGCCCAGATGAATAAGCCCGCGCAGTTTGACAGGGTCTTCGGCATCGGCTGCGGCCTGTAGCACCCACGCCTCGAATCGGGATTCGAGATTGTCGACTTCGATCTCGAGATTGCTGACTTCCTCGGCGAGTTCTTCGTCGTCAAACAGGACACTGCTGTAGGCGAGATCGACGGCCAACTCAGAGAGGTTTTTCATCTGGACGATTGCATCGACTGCGCGCTCTAAGTCCGCGATATCGGAGGGTTCGGGTGGTGCTGGGTCGTAGGCCGTTCCAGTAAGTGTTTCATAGACGGGGCCGATCTCCGATTCCGGTCCGCGAAGCAAAGCGACGTCCCCGGCGTTGATTGTCGTCTCTCGGCCGGGGTTGAGCAGCCACTCATCACCGCGTCGGAGTGCGATCATTCGAACGCCGGTTTCGGACTCGAGATCGATTTCACCGAGCGTCTTGTCCGCGTACGTCGAGTCGGCGGCCACCTCGCTTCGGAGCAGTGTTTCGACCGCCTCCGGGAGTGCTGCACGCATCGCCTCGGGCAGTCCGATCTCCTCGAGGACGATTTTGGCGATATCTCCGGCTGCATCACTAATCCGGTCGGTGGCGGTGACAATCCCCAACACGGGCGCTAGCTGTTCGGCATCCGAGGGGCTTCGGGCGGCCATCAACAATCCCATTTGGGCCCGAATCTCGAGGACATCCATTTTGTGCTCCAAGCGGACGACTTCGGCTGCGAGCTCCGCACTTCGGTTGAGCACGGCCGAATACGAGAGATCGATCAACAGCTCGGCGGTATCTTTCATCTCGATGAGGATGTCTTTGACATTCACCGGCTTGTATTCGACCGGCTTTGACAGCTCCTCGCTCTCGGAGATATCCATACTTGCATCCACCCATGCCAGATACAAAAGGATTCAGGCACAGAGCAACTGATTTACACCCCCGTCGACCACTCGCTGTATGAGCGTTCGCGATGAGTTCGACAGTTGGGCCACAAGCGGCCGGGATAAGGGAATGGAAGACCGCCACTGGCATACGGCCAAACACGCACTAGCACGAATGCCACTCGAGGCCGGCGACACCGTCGTCGATCTCGGCTGTGGCAGCGGCTATGCACTCCGGGCACTTCGAGAGACCGCCAACATTGGCCGTGGGATTGGCCTCGATGGCGCACCCGAGATGGTATCCAACGCTGGGTCATACACTGACGACAGTGCGATTGAGTTTGTCGTCGGCGACTTCGATTCACTGCCGTTTGCCACCAACAGCGTCGATCACGTTTTTTCCATGGAGGCGTTTTATTATGCGCCCGACCCGATTCATACTCTCGAGGAACTCCGCCGAATCCTCCGGCCCGGCGGCACATTCTTTTGTGCGGTGAACTACTACGAGGAAAACGAAGCTTCCCACGAGTGGCAGGACAACATCTCAATCGAGATGACTCGCTGGGATCGCAGCCAGTACCGCGAGGCGTTCCGCAAAGCCGGACTGTTTGTCGCCGAACAGGATACGATCGCTGATCTCGAAATCGAGATCCCTCCAGCCGAGGCGTTTCCGACTGACGACTGGGAGAGTCGTAAAGCAATGGTCGACCGATATCGTACTTGGGGCACGCTGCTGACCGTCGGCGTTGCTCCCTGACAGCAGGCGATTGCCGACAAAACTGGTTTTGAGCTGATGACGCCGACGAACCGAGCTACACGCTATTGAATGGCGAACTGTTTTGTAGGCGGGTTGCAGTGAATCCGTATGAGCCGTCGGCCCTACGTGTTGGGCGGTGTGTTTCTCGCAATTGCCGCGCTCGCAGCTGTCATCCTCTTTGAGGTTCTTGGGACGGTCTTTTTCGCCCTGTCGGTCGCCTATATGCTGGTTCCGCTTCGTCGCCGGCTCCGCAACCGAGGGGTTTCGAGAATCACTGCCACTGTATCAGTGACCGCAGTTGCCGTCGCCGCTGTTTTGACATTGTTTGGGCCGCTGGCGTATCTCCTTGTCATTCGGTTTTCGGAGGTTACCGCGCTGATCGCAACCCTTCCAGAGTCAATCACACTGTCGGCCGCCGGCTTTAGCTACGAGCTAGTCGTTGCAGATCTGTTTGCGGCGCTCACCCAAGAGCTTGCGGCTGTCGGCCGGTCGATTGCGGCGGGCCTACCGGTGTTGGCAATTAAACTTGTCCTGTTCGTGTTGTTGGTGTTTTCGTTGCTCCACAACCAACGGAACATTCGGGCAGCGACCATTGCTGTTGTCCCGCCTGCGTACCGTGATATCGCTGCCGCACTCCACACCCGTGCTCGAGAGACACTGTTTGCACTGTACGTCCTGCAGGCTGCAACCGCGCTTGCGACGTTTCTGCTCGCGCTGCCCGTCTTTTTGTTGTTTGGCTACAGCTCGCCGATTATTCTCGCCACTGTCGCAGGCATTCTCCAGTTCGTTCCGGTTGCTGGGCCAAGCCTTCTAATTGTTACACTCACCGGTAGCCATCTGTTTGTTGGTGACTTCGTTGGCGCGCTGCTGGTCGCCCTTGTCGGCGGTGCGCTGATCGTTGCGCTGCCGGATGCGGTAATCCGCCCGCGGTTGGCCAGCAAAACGGCTGACATCTCGAGTAGCCTCTATTTCATTGGCTTTGTCGGCGGGCTGTTGAGTTTGGGCGCGCTCGGAATTATTGTTGGCCCACTGGTCGTTGCACTGTTGGTTGAGGCAGCCTCGCTGGTTGCCGAGGAGTTCGAAACCGAACCCGAAGCGACGGCGTCGGCCGACGCCCCAGTTAACCAACCGTCGGCCGACACTACTGATGGGACTACCGCGGCTACTATTGGCGAGCCAGCCGCCGACACTGTCGATGAATCACAACAGGCAGATTCGACCGACGACTGATGTGGCCGACGAGTCATCTGACGGGAGGAGACGCTGTCCAACAAGGTGACATCCTCGCCGGCCTACACGCCGAGATTCTCTCGTTGCAAAAGACAGCCACCACCGCTGGGCAATAGCGGCCTCGTCGAACGCCTCGAGGCCAGATTAACTCAGCACGAACTCCGCAATCGGCGGTGTCAGAAACGCCTCGACGAACGCTGCAACAATGAGGATAATAGCCAGTCCCAACAACACACGGTAGGCAAGCCGCAGCACCTCGGCGAGATCGAAAGACGATTGGGTGCCTCGCAGCACGCCAGCGACAGTCATGCCGACGTGGAGTCCGAGGCCACCGGCGATGAGAATCGCTGGTACCTCGATAATTCCGTGTGGGCCAACGAGCGCCAGAAACACGATGGGTTCGACAACGCCGGCGACGAGTCCAATAATAAAGCCGTTCAGTAGCATATCGACGGCGGTCGGCACACCCAGTGCAACGCCACCGAAGACTGCGGTTGCCGAGACCAACCAGTTGTTGGCGGCGATCATCACGAACGCCCCGATCGGGATCGTTCCAAACACCTCGCCAACTCCCTCGTCTGTCGGAAGATCGATGGCAAACTCCGCGGTCACGAGCCAGCCGGCGGCCGCAGCCGCTACGAACAGGACAGTCGCTGCCAGCATCGACCCTGGCTGTCCGCGTGTGAACTCACCGACCGCCTTGAGGCCATCCCGAAACGCAGCCACGAACTGATGACGGTAGGCTGGCGAGTGGCGCTCCGATTGCGGTTGTTGTCCCGATTGCGGTTGTGATTCGTCCTCGAGGATACCGGCTGCTGGTTCGTTGGGGGCGGTGTGTTCGCTGTCAGTATCAGGCTCGCTTGCGCCTGTCTGCGTGTCGCCCGCATCTGACTCTCTTTTGCTGGCGTCAGTTTCTGCTTCGTCTTCTCTTTTGCTGGCGTCAGTTTCTGCTTCGTCTCCGTCCGGCCGATCCGACCCGCCGTCGGTCACCACCGCGCTGGGTTCTCTCTGGGTTTGTACCGACCGAGAGACAAAGGGTCGCTCGGCGTACAGGGCGGTTTTGAACGCATCGACGAAGGGGATCGCAACGAGCGGGCTAATGATTCCTGTGAGCTGTGAGACGCCGAGGACACCAAACAGCGCCCCAAGCACGGCGAGACTACCGAATACTCCGAGTGCGACGAGCACGTATGCGAGAAACGAAAGCGGCTCGCGAACCGGAAAGCCGGCGCTTCGGCGGATCGCACCGCCGAGTGTCGTCCCCTCGACAACAATCGATTGGCCCGCAAACGCTACCGCCAACAGCCCTCCGAGAATGAGTGTTGCTGACAACAGCCCACCGATCAGTGTCGCGGCGATGCCAGCGACCGGCGAGACGACGACCAGACTCACACCGATGCCGAGCGGAACGATACCGACCAGAACAATTGCTATCTGGACGAGCACAATCCCGACAAACGCTTTCCAGTCACGACCAACTCCGACGACCGCATCAGCAACCCCGTCGCCGTCGTACAGACAGCCGTAGACTCCGTTGATCGCCGCAGCGTTGCTAATGCCGTTCGAAACAATGCTGACGACAACCGCAAGCATCACTGCAAGGCTGAGGATAGCTGCTATTTCTACCGACAGCACATCCAGCACTGCGGTCTCGAGTTCTGTGGGGATCGCATCAGGATCAACGTCACCTTCGGCGCCCGTCTCTTCGAGCGCCTCGAAGTCGACGGCCTCGATGGCCTCAAACAGGGCCTCGAGTCGGCCGTCGGCGACAAGCAAACCGATTGCGACCGCGATTCCAACGAGTATTGGCACTCGCGTTACCGCGGTGATTCCGAGGACTAACAGATACACTGGCAGGAGGCTAGCTGGCCGCTCGAGGAGTACCTGGCCAGCCGACCGAATGGCGGTTCCGATGTTCACATACCAGTATAGTTGTTGCCCCATAGTAATTTTCGGGGTTCGAGACTGCCAGTGTGTCGGCGTTCGGAGACACTCGATTGTCACTCCTGGGAACACCCCGACGACCACCGCCGTCAAGTACGCTCACGTCCAACAGTCACCAATGAGTGAGATGCAGTCCGGACCGCTCCAGCCGGACCGCCCTGGCGAGAATCGGCCCTTCGAGGTCGACGCACCGTTCGAGCCTGCCGGCGACCAACCCGAGGCGATCGAGCAGTTGGTAGCTGGCTATCAACAACGAATGGCCGAACAGACACTGTTGGGTGTCACCGGCTCGGGCAAAACGAACACCGTCTCGTGGGTCATCGAGCAGATCGAAGCCCCGACGCTCGTGTTGGCCCACAACAAGACCCTGGCAGCCCAACTGTACGAGGAGTTCCGCAATCTGTTTCCTGACAACGCTGTCGAGTACTTCGTTTCCTACTACGACTACTACCAACCAGAGGCCTACGTCGAACAGACTGACACCTACATCGACAAGGACATGTCGATCAACGAAGAGATCGAACGACTTCGGCACTCTGCGACCCGGTCGCTTCTAACCCGTGATGATGTGATTGTTGTCGCCTCCGTCTCGGCGATCTACGGGCTGGGCGACCCTGCGACCTATCGTGATCTCGCCTTAGAACTGCGCATCGACCAGCAACTCGAGCGCGATGAGCTGTTGGCCCGGCTCGTCGATCTTAACTACGAGCGCAACGACGTTGATTTCTCACAAGGGACGTTTCGGGTTCGCGGCGATACGGTCGAGATCTTTCCGATGTACGGCCGGTATGCCGTCCGCGTGGAGTTTTGGGGCGACGAGATCGACCGCCTGCTCAAAGTCGATACGCTGGCGGGTGAGGTCAAATCAACCGAACCGGCCGCGTTGATTCATCCGGCAGAACACTACTCAATGCCAGAGGACACACTGCAGGGGGCTATTGACGAAATACACGAACTCATGGAACAACGCGTTCGTTACTTCCAGCGACAGGGTGATCTTGTCGCCGCCCAGCGAATCGAAGAACGCACGACCTTCGACATCGAGATGCTCCAAGAGACAGGCCACTGTTCCGGAATCGAAAACTACTCGGTTCACTTTTCGGATCGAGACTCCGGCGAGCCGCCGTACACCTTGCTCGATTATTTCCCGGATGACTTTCTGTGTGTGGTCGATGAATCCCACGTCACCCTTCCGCAGATCAAAGGTCAGTTCGGCGGCGATAAATCCCGCAAAGACTCACTGGTCGAAAACGGCTTTCGGCTCCCGACTGCCTACGACAACCGCCCATTGACCTTCGAGGAGTTCACCGAAAAAACCAATCGCATGCTGTATGTCAGTGCGACACCCGGCGACTACGAGTTGGACAACTCCGAACAGATTGTCGAACAGATTGTCCGACCCACACATCTAGTCGATCCGAAAGTCAAGACCACTTCCGCAACAGGTCAGGTCGAAGACCTCTTAGAACGGATCAACACGCGAATCGACCGCGACGAGCGCACGCTCGTGACGACGCTCACCAAGCGGATGGCCGAGGATCTCACCGAGTACTTCGACGAGGCCGGCATCGCAGTCGCCTACATGCACGACGAAACCGACACCCTCGAGCGCCACGAACTCATTCGAAGCCTGCGGCTCGGCGAAATCGATGTACTCGTCGGCATCAATCTCTTGCGGGAGGGACTGGACATCCCCGAGGTGTCGCTGGTTGCGATTCTCGATGCCGACCAGCAGGGATTCTTACGCTCTGAGACCACGCTCGTCCAGACGATGGGTCGGGCCGCTCGCAATGTCAACGGCGAAGTCGTGCTGTATGCTGATGAGACAACCGATGCGATGGCAGCTGCCATCGACGAAACCCAACGCCGCCGTCGGATCCAACAGGAGTTCAACGCCGAAGGCGGCCATGAGCCGACGACCATCGAAAAGGCCGTCGGCGAGACCAACCTGCCGGGGTCGAAAACCGACACCAGCGGGCTGGCAACCGAGTCGCCAGCGTCTGCCGAGGAAGCGACCGAACGAATCACACAACTCGAAGCTCGCATGCAAGAGGCCGCCAGCAATCTCGAGTTCGAACTCGCAGCGGATATCCGCGACCGGATTCGCGAACTTCGGCAGGCGTTCGATGTTTCTGCTGAGGTGGGTGTCGAACCGGAAACAGACCCTGAGTTCTGAGTTGGTGTTCACCGAACAGGCGGAAACGCCTTTGACGGAGTACCGCATTGGGTGAAGTATGCCCACTGCTGACGCTCCGGAACGAACGCCCGAACCGGCGAGTTCACCGTCGGACGTCGAAGACTGGCTGACGCTGATTGATTATCTCACCAGCGAGTTTGCCGACAACGACCAAGTACTCGAATGTGAACTCGAAGACGTCTCGGTTGCAGTTCCAATGCAGATGTCGCCAGATGCTGAAACAGCTAACTGGCGGTTCGACGGCGGCCTTACAATGAGTGTCGGTGAAGTCAGTGTCCCGCTGCGCGATTGGCGGCGCTATTGGGAACGTTCGGACTGAGATTATTCGGTTTCGGCGGCCTCGAGTTCAGCCTCGAGTTCAGGTTCGCCCTCAACGCCGACTTCGGAAAGTTCGTCGACGTCCAGATTTGTCAGCAGTTCGTCGATCTTGTCCAGCCCAAGCATCTCGCGTGTCTCGTCGTCAAACTCCCGACTTTCGAGTTCGCGGCCGGCTGACTGGATATCGCTGCCGGTCAGTTGGCTGCCGTAGCGACCAACCAGCGAGGTGAGTTCCTGTGGCAGGATGAACGTCGAGGAGTCACCCTCGCCGATGCGTTCGAGACTCTCCATGCCGCGTTCGATAATCGCACGCTCGCCCATCGATTCGGCGGATTTCGCCCGGAGGACGGTCGAAATCGCCTCTCCTTGTGATTCAAGAATCTGGCTCTGTTTTTCGCCCTGCGCACGGATGATGTCGGCTTGCTTGTCTCCTTCGGCTTTTTCGACCGCCGAGCGACGTTGACCTTGGGCTTCGAGAATCATTGCCCGGCGACGCCGTTCGGCAGAGGTCTGTTCTTCCATTGCGCGTTTGACCTCTCTGGAGGGGCTTACTTCCCGAACCTCGACGGCCTCGACGCGAATTCCCCACTCGTCGGTCGGCTCGTCGAGTTCCCGACGGATGCGGGCGTTGATCTCATCACGTCGCGAGAGCGTATCGTCGAGTTCGAGATCACCAATAACTGCCCGAAGCGTCGTCTGGGCGAGATTCGAGATTGCCGTCTCGTAGTTGTCGACCTCCAAAAACGCCTTTTTGGCGTCCATGATCCGGTAGTAGACGACCGCGTCGGCCCGTACGGGCGAGTTGTCCTGTGTGATCGCCTCCTGTGGTTTGACATCGATAATTCGGGTTCGCATATCGAACCGATAGGTTCGAGAGACAAACGGCGGAACGAGATTCAATCCCGGCTCGAGTAGCTTGCGGTACTCACCGAAGACGGTCAGTGCGCGTTTTTCGTAGGCCTCGACGATCTCGACCGCACTGGCGAGTGTCACACCGGCGAGAATAATCGCCAACAGCCCGACGGCGAACACCGGACTGAGCCCCGCAAACAGCAGCACGCCAACCATCCCGGCCGCAAACACCGCGAGCGTCGTCCAGACACCGTCCGGAATCCGCCCACGGGCTCCACTGGTTACGCTGACAAGCGTATTCATACCGCTAGTTGGATCTGGCTACACTTACGACTATCCCTGTCAGCCACGTTCCATAGATTAACAAGGCGGATGCCACGGGGCTTGACCCCGAGGCGATTCACCCCGGTTTGTAATCCGCGTGTTTTTGCCCTCTCCACGCTGACAGACAGTGTGTTCAGTCTCAACGTCCCCGTTCCAGGCTCGCTCGCCCGCCTCGCGAGTGAGTTGTACCCACAACTCGTCGCGTTCGATACCATCCGCGAGCAGCATACGCTGGTCGTCAAGCGGTTTGACGAGACAACCCTCGAGACTGCCTCATCCGACCACCAGCTGTCGGTGCTCCGCAAACAGCTACCGACAGTGTTGGCAGCCACGCCTGCCTTTGAGCTGCGAGTTGGCTCAATTGATTGGTTTGTCGATCCACCCTGTGGCACTGCGCCAGTTGTGTATCTGGCCGTCGACAGTCCGGGCGTCTATAGCCTTCATACACAGCTCGTCGAGACCTATGGTGCCATTTCTGGCCTCGAGGGCGACGACTACGTGCCACACATTACACTCGCCCGCGGGGGCTCAAATGATGCTGTCGGTCGGTTGGCCCAGCAGTCCATCGAACCACTCTCGTGGACGGCCTCAGAACTCCTGTTGTGGGACGCACGCTACCGCGAAGCCGTCACGCGGTATTCGCTTCCCACCTAAGAGGAGTTTCGTTTTCGAACCCTCATTGCCACTGGCTCGTCGGGATGCATCGTCAGCGAGCCGCGAAGCTGCAGTTGGTCGTCTCCGAGATGCTCCAGCCGATACGTTTGACCGACAGTCGCCAGAATAACGGTTGCTTCGAGCATCGAAAACTGCTTGCCGATACAGTGTCGCGGGCCGCCGCCGAATGGGAAAAACGCGAACCGTGGCCGCTGGCTACGTTGGTCGGCTCGCCAGCGGTCGGGATTGAACTGTTCTGGGTTGTCGTACCAGCGTGCTGATCGGTGGACGACCCACTGTGGCAGCATGAGCCCTGCGCCCGCTGGAATCCGATAGCCACCGAACTCACAGTCGAGTGTTGTCTCCCGAAACAGTGTGTACACTGGTGGATACAGCCGCATTGCCTCGTTGAGTACTCGTTGTGTATACTCGAGTTGCCGACTGTCGGCGGCTGTTGGCCGCTTCGAGCCGAGTACCTCCTCGAGTTCTGTATGAAACCGCCGTTCGGCTGCCGGATGCCTCGAGAGGAGATACCACGTATAGGTAAGCATCAGCGCTGTGGTGTCGTGGCCAGCCAACAGCATCGTCATCATCTCATCGCGGATATCCGCCTCGGTTGTCTCGCCGCGTTGTTGGGCCCGAAGGAGAATAGATAGCAGATCCATCGGCTCGTCACCTCCGGTGCCGTGGGCGGTTCTGCGACGCGCTCCGACGAGTTCTTCGATGATGGCCTCGAGTGCCGCTACGGCTGCATCGAACTCGCGGTTTTTCTGTGTCGGTGCCCACTCCGGTATGAGCCGACTGAACGGATCGGGCTCAAAGCGGGCCCCAAGCGGCTCGAGATGCGTCTGTATCGCCTCGATTCGGTCGTCCTCGAGTTTCGAGCCGAACATCGCCGAGACGATAATCCGGACGGTGAGCCGTGCCATCTCGACGTTGATATCGATCCGCTCACCCGACGACCACTCTGTTAGTGCCGTTTCGGTGTGGGCGCTCATCATCTCGGCGAGCGTGTTGATTCGCCCACTGCGGAATGCAGGCGCTGCACGCTGTCGGGACTGTTTCCACCGTTTGCCGCTGCTTGTCAACAGGCCGTCGCCGAGCAGTCGGTCGATTGCATCGTCGCCCAGATCCAACTTTGGGAACGCTGCGGACTCCGAGACGAGCACTCGCTCGATGTCACGGGGGTTGGTTAGCATATACAGCGGTTGGGGCCCCATGTCGAACTGTACGACATCGCCGTAGGCGTCCGCACAGGCGTCCATGAACGAAAATGGGTCTGCAGCATACTGGTGTGTGTTTCCAAAAAACGGCACCCCGTTCGGCCCCGGTGGGTGACGACGCATTAGCGACAGTAGGCATGGTAGCCGATTAAGCCTTCGGCTGGCTCCTCAGATCTCGTCGTCCGGTTCGTGTTTGGCCGCCATTTTTTGTGCTTCGGTTGCGAACCGCTCGCGGTCACTCTCGTCGACCGTACTGAGTTGGTCGTCGTCGGCCTCGATAGCGGCGGTTTGCGGCCCGCGCTGCTGGAGCAGCGTCATTGATAATTCCTTGCGGAGTTGGTACTCGCCGTCGACAGTTGCGTATACGAACGAGATCAGATTCCGGTCGTCATAGCTTCGTTCGACAAGCCACAGCCGTGTCATACCAGTTATTCGGCCAGTGGTCTGTTGTGTGTATCGATCAGTTTCAATAAGGCCACGGTGAGTAAGGTGCCTCTGAGATGCCCGGTGTGGCCTATCATGTAGATTCGGTGGCTGCATGCAGCCCCACAGTACCCACATAGAACTGTTGGACGCACCTACTGTTTTAATTCATCGAACAAAAAATCAGTATTGATAATAGATTTGAAAACCCGGTAAGGGCAAGCTACTTGCCGCTCTCAGCAAAATAGTTGTCCAGACGTTGTACCATCATCTCCCCGTCTGCGTCTGAGCCATGTCATTCAGACACGTCCTCCAACTGCTTGCGGTCGGCTTGCTCGCCTGTCTGGTGGTCGGGAGTGGCCTCGCTGGCGGTGATACTGGTCACTCGGGGCTCGTCGTCGAACAGCACGGTTCGGGCCTTGCGCTCGAGGACGAATCGACGACGTATCTCTGGCAGTACAGTTCCTATTCGGTGACTGTTCGGTTCAACACCGACTCGGATCGTATTCATACGGTCTGTCTCAGCCAGTACGACGACGATACGGTCGATCAGCCACTGGTCTGTCAGTGGACGGCCGCCGAGACCGGCGAGCCAACCGACGTCACGCTCACCCAATCGGAGTGGCCCGAAAACATCTCCGGCGAAGAGACGCTTGCTGTTGAGGTGTATCCGGACAGAGACACCGATGCCGAACCGATCGAATCACACCAGCAGTCGGTTCATATCATCGAAAAAGACGGTGATCTCGCGGGCAACGGGCTGTCGAACGAACGCGAGATTGAACTCGGTACGCACCCCGCACTGGCAGACACTGACGGCGATGGACTCACCGACGGCGTGGAGGTTATGTTAGGAACCGACCCGCGTGATCCGATGACGCCCTACCGGATCGCTGTTGTCGGCATCGGTATGCTCACCACAGCTGCCTTTGGGTTTCTGTTGGTGGCTGGCCGTCTGTTGGTCGGCCTCCGCCGTTTCGGGTTTACTGTCGGACGTGATGATGAGACTGAGCCTGCCGCTGGGGTCGACCAACCGCTCCTCGAGCCGCCTGTCCGCGACGAAAAGCGGGTCAAACAGTTGTTGTCGGCCCATGAGGGCCGGCTCAAACAGTCACAGATCGTCGAGGCCACCGAATGGTCGAAATCAAAAGTCAGCCGGCTGCTGTCGTCGATGGAAGACGACGGCGAGATCACTCGCATTCGACTCGGCAGAGAGAACCTGGTGTGTCTGCGCGGGCATGAACCCGCCGACATCACGCCGTCGTGGGACGACGACGGCTCGTCACGTTGAACTGACCGGAGCCCCTACCGGGCGTTGATGGATACCGAGACGCTTCGTCAGCGGGTGGCTACCGCGCCCTGCGAGCCAGGCGTCTACCAGTTTCACAACGGCGAGACAGTGTTGTATGTGGGCAAAGCCGTCGATATTCGCTCGCGGGTTCGTTCCTACGGCGACCCACGGAGCGACCGCATCCGGCAGATGGTTCGGGCCGCCGACCGCCTGGAGTTTGCGGTTACTGACACCGAAACCCAGGCGCTGTTGCTCGAGGCCAACCTGATCAAACGCCACCAGCCGCGGTATAACGTTCGGCTGAAAGACGACAAATCTTATCCGCTTGTGCAGTTCACCGCACATCCCGTACCGCGAATCGAGATTACCCGTGATCCTGACGATGCGGCCACCGTGTTTGGGCCGTTTACCAACAAGACTCGCGTTGAGACGGTTCTCAAAGCGATCCGCGAACAGTACGGACTGCGCGGCTGTTCGGATCACAAATACAGCGGCCGCGACCGTCCCTGTTTGGACTACGAGATGGGCCTGTGTACGGCACCCTGTACCGGCGAGATCGACCCTGAAGACTACCGCGAAGACGTTGCCTCGGCAGTCCGGTTTTTTGAGGGCGAAACCGGGATGTTGAGCGACCCACTCAGAGATGAGATGCAAGCGGCCGCCAGCGAGCAGGCCTTCGAGCGTGCGGCGAACCTCCGTGATCGACTCGAGACCGTCGAAACCTTCCACGGCGGCGGTGAATCGGCTGTTTCCGGTCGAAGCCGCGAACGCAGTGTTGACGTCTTGGGAGTTGCTCTCGAGGGTGACAAGGCCACAGTCGCCCGACTCCACAGCGAGGATGGCCAACTGGTCGATCGCTCGCGGCACACGCTTGATGCACCGGCGGCCAACCACCGGGTGGCCGCGTTGCTGTCGGCGTTTATCCCGCAGTATTATGCCGAACGTGCGTTTCCCGACGCGCTGTTGCTTTCCGAACAGCCAACCGACCGGGAGGTCATCGCGTGGCTCGAGGCCGAGGGTGTTGCCGTCCGGGTTCCCGGTGCGGGCCGTGAGTCGACGCTGGTTGATCTCGCAGTAAAAAACGCCCACCAAGCGCCGACTACCGGCGATCCACTCGGGCGACTCGGCGAGGAGTTAGGGATTGGACGACCCACCCGAATCGAGGGGTTCGATGTGAGCCATTCACAAGGCAAGGCGGTCGTCGGCAGTAACGTCTGTTTCGTCGAAGCCCGCGCCGAAAAACGGGCCTACAGACGCAAGAAACTCACCGACCGAAACGACGATTATGCCAACATGTGCGAGTTGGTCGGCTGGCGGGCCCGCCGAGCACTCGAGGGTCGCGATGATCGGCCCGATCCGGATCTCCTGTTGATAGACGGCGGCAAGGGCCAACTCGAGGCTGCCCGTGATGCCCTCGAGCAAACCGGCTGGGACAGACCAGTCGTCGCACTCGCCAAAGAACAGGAACTCGTCATTACACCCTCCCGCGTGTTCGATTGGCCCAACGATGCGGCACATCTTCATGTCTGTCAGCGCGTCCGCGATGAGGCCCACCGGTTTGCCGTCCAGTATCACCAGTCGCTCAGAGACGAGGTCTCGACCGCACTTGATGGGATTCCGGGTGTCGGCCCACAGACTCGGCGTCGCCTTTTGGGTCGGTTTGGCAGCGTCGAGAACGTCCGCAACGCCTCGCGGACGGATCTGTTGGATGTTGCGGGTGTTGGCGAAAAAACCGCCGCAGCGATCAACGAACGGCTGTAATCAGGCGATTCGGTCGTACTGGTCGGCCAACTTTTCGGCAGCCTCGCCCAACAGTTCGGTTTCGTCGGCCTCGAGGTTCCATTCGACGATTGTTTCGACGCCCTCTGCGCCGAGTTTGGCCGGCACGCCGAGACCAACGCCGGTGTGGCCGAACTCGCCGTCGAGGACGACCGAACAGGGAAGTACCTCGCCGGTATCGTTGAGAACGGCTTCGACCGTGTGTGCAACGCCGCTGGCCGGACCCCACTCTGTGGCTCCCTTGCGTTCGATCACGTCCATTGCTGAGGCCTGAAGCGCAGAGAGGATGTCGTCTTTTTTTTCCTCGCTGAATGTGGGATCGCGGCCGTCGATGCGAACTTTCGAAAAGACCGGAACCTGGGCGTCGCCGTGTTCGCCCAGAATCGTCGCTTCGACGTTCTGGACGCCGGTCTTGAAGCGTTGGCTGAGCACATAGCGGAACCGTGCCGAATCAAGCCGTCCGCCGAAGCCAATTACGTGTTCACGGGGTCGGTCGCCCGCTTCGTACAGATGGCGGTTTAGCAGATCAACGGGGTTTGAGGTGGTGACAGTAACGAACTCGTCAGTGTATTCGGCCAGCGAATCGCTAATGTCTTGGATAATTGGGGCGTTGTCTTCGGCCAGATCGAGACGGCTTTGGCCGGGCGAGCGTGGAATGCCAGCAGTGATAACGACGACATCCGACCCCTGGGTGTCGGCGTACTCGCCCTGTCGAACCACCGTATTCGAATCGTAGGCCACTCCGTGGTTAGTGTCAGCGGCCTGACCGATAGTGGTCGCTTCCATATCGGGGATATCGACAAACACCAGTTCGTCGACGACATCTCCCAAGGCGAGCCGGTAGCCTGTGGCTGCGCCGACGGTACCTGCCGCGCCGACAATGCTGACTTTTGGCATACTTGGCTTACGCGGGGACTTTCCGTGTAGCTTTCGGTGGCCTAACTCGATGTCTCGAACCTCGAGTCAACTCGACTGTACGTTGGTCTCCCCCGGAGACCTCCTGACTGCGTGCTGCCGTGTTGCTGAAAAGCCATATCTGCCGCAACAGGCAGATTTATTAGCGAAATTACGTTACGGATACATGAATTGTGGGAAGAGAAACTGAAATGACTAACAAGAACAAATTAGATGCGGTAAAGACAAACACTGAGTGGGTGGTGATGAAGTGTTTGATTAATGCACAACAGGAGACTGTGCGTGCCATGGAGCATCACGCGTTGTCGTCGCTCACACAACGAGACCAGCTTAGTAACAGAGAACTACTGGCAACGCTTCGGGAGGCCAAACACAGCCACGAGCGTGCTATTGCTGATATCGATACTGCCCTCGAACAGCTCACTGCCCAGGCCTCGACAGACGGTGAAGTGTCCGTAGACAGCGCCGAACAGTAGGGAGTCGTTTGGTTCTCCCTCGAGGAGTAGTGAGTGCGGCCCCTCCGGAGTATTCTGTCATGTCGTCTTTTATTGGTATATAGGCATAGAATCGGAGTTTATATACACATACGTCAGCGAGTGTTTGGAAATGCGGCTCGTACAGCCCACGGATTTCGAAATCCTCGATGCCCTGTCTGATGGGAGACGAAATACTGCAGCGAACATCGCTCATCTCATCGACCGAAATCGGTCGTACATCAACACGAGGTTACCGATTTTGGCTGATTACGGACTCCTCAAACGTGTCGGCCCAGCACCCAGTAGTGGACTCTATGA
>LFCJ01000433.1_pt1 | contig 25621 bp, 31 predicted proteins | sample 643141 | NCBI WGS metagenome assembly LFCJ01 (sample SAMN03766243, study PRJNA286221) | soda lake metagenome | biome: soda lake; feature: Kulunda steppe; material: water; isolation source: sample B1-Br-g2 brine of Lake Bitter-1 | place: Russia: Kulunda steppe | collected 2010-07
CTTTGCCGTGCGAGCGCGATCCTGGTTCCGTGAGTTCCGTGAAATCGCCCTGATGTGTGTCGTCTATAACATCAAGCGGGCTGTAAAACAGTGAATTCCACCGCCTTATGGCGATTCAACACAGCCTCCTCGACGGAATCAACGAGTTGGATTTGCTTCACGCCCGGATGGTCAGAAAACGCTTCCTCAATGTCGTCAACTTTCGCACCTCGAACCCAGAAGTAGGGGATCACCACGTCACGCGACGGGATCAGCCGCTCTAGATCGACCGTCACGTCCGGTAGTTGTGAGAACACGGTGCCGAGGGGGAATTGATCGGACGGAACAGTAAAGGTGGCCTCAGTTGCCATTACTTGAACGATGTCGCGCTGGCTGTAAAAACCTCCCAGAGAGAACTGTAGCGGGGACGAACGATTCCGGCAATCTGCTCTGCTCACGACTTGTTGACTACGTACCTTGTTTTGAGCGATCACCATTTTCGCTAATCGGCACAGAACCCGTGTGACATTCGCGCCCTGTATTCACCGTGTGACATTCGCGCCCTGTATTCAACACGACTCGTCGGACATCGTCTGCGACTGGGAGAAATCGCAGCGGTCAGTTCGCATATCCATATACTAGCTGATTCGTACTGCTGGTTCCGAAAACAACGCCGTAAAAAACGGTCCCCGAGACTCTGACGGCCCACGGAGACGTCAGCAGAGTATCCGACCACTGCCAATCGTCTAATGGGACTCGCTTTTGTCTCTCGAACCACTACCATCCGGTATGAGTTCACCTCCGGCGGACGCCGATCGACTCACGCTCTATGCGGACTACGTCTGTCCGTTCTGTTATCTCGGGAAGCGATCCCTCGAGCAGTATCTCGAGATCCGGGACGAACCGCTGGCGATCGACTGGCACCCCTTCGACCTCCGGAGCGGCAAACGCAACCCGGACGGCTCGATCGATCACGGTGTCGACGACGGGAAAGACGACGCGTACTTCGACCAGGCAAAACAGAACGTTCGCCGACTCCAGACGGAGTACGACGTCGAGATGGCCCAGGACCTCGCGATTGAGGTCGACTCGCTGCCCGCCCAGCAGGCGTCGTGGTACGTCAGCCAGACCTATCCCGAGCAGTGGGCCGCCTTCGACGCAGCGATTTACGACGCGCTCTGGCAGGAGGGCCGCGATATCGGCGACGTCGACGTGCTGGCCGAACTGGCCAGCACGGTCGAACTGCCAGCGGACGAGATCCGGGACGCGATCGATGACGATGGGCTTCGGACAGAGCTCGAAGAGCTGTTCGGAGCGGCCCAACAGCAGCGAATCACCGGAGTTCCAACGTTCGTCTACGACGGACAGGCTGCCCGTGGGGCAGTACCGCCGGCACAGCTCGAGCGACTGATTGATGGCACGTAACCGTCTGCTGTGCGATCGGCTTGTGACCCGTTCCAGAGTCGATCGGCCTATGTCCGATCTGCTCGATCCGTTGCTACTCCAGTTTTTCGAGCCCGCCGAAGAAGCTTCCTTGCGGACCGACGAGCCTGACGGGTTCGTCCGCAATCCCAATCGAGACGGTCATCGGTGGCGTGATCTCTCTGCGGTTTCGGCCATCACTGATCACGAAAGCAGTGTCCGCGTCGGTGACCGAAAGCGAGAGGTCGGCGTTACGATCGACGACGAGCGGTGGCATCGATTCGGGTGCGGCCATCTGCGTGATGACGAGTGTGTCGGCGGCGGGATGGACGAGCGGCCCATCCTCGCTGAGATTGTAGGCACTCGAACCCGTCGGCGTTGCCACAAGAACGCCATCGGCGTGGCTTTTGGTGTAGCGACTGCCGTCGACACGCACGTCGAGAGTTGCACCGCCGCCGTGGCCCCGTCGCGGTCCGTGGACGACGACTTCGTTGAGGGCCGGTTCGAGCGTCCAACCGTCGCCCGTGGCCTGTAGCCGATCGAGTTCACGACAGGTCAGCGAGCCTCCCTCCTGTAGATCCGTGACGAGAGCTGTTGCGACGTCGATCGCGTCCGCCGGTGGGACGGCGTTTAAAAACCCGACTTCTCCGAGATTGACGCCGAGGATTGGCGTTCCGCCGACTTCGCGGGCGACGAACAGCAACGTCCCGTCGCCGCCGATGCTGACGACGAAATCCCGGTCGGTCATCGCAGCGACGGGGACGGCGGGCCTCTCGACTCGCTCGCCGGTGGCTTCGTCGACGACGACCGTTGCCGCCGCTTCCTCGATCGTCGTCGCGAGGCTCTCGGCCAATTCCTGTGCACGCTCGTTATCACGCTGGGCGACCAGTCCGACGTCGACCTCCATCGTAGCCGGGTAGCCGCTCCGGACGCAAAAAGGTCTGTATGACGCGACGGCACGATCAGGGCTGTGCGTCGGACGCCTTGCTGTGCGTAACCGCTCTCGCAATGATGGTTTCGCAGCTAATGTACCGTACGTCGTGACAGTCGTTCGTTGCAGTGTCTTGTACCGCGTATCGTTCCAGTACGATCGAATTGCTGGCACGTTCACGCCCCATACTTTTGCGGATAGCGTCGTAGCGTCCGATATGGCGGAACGGACGACAGCTGATGAGACGATGACACGTTCGGAGCTGGCAACGTACCTCACGACTCTCGCGTCAGAGTTCGAATCCGACGATGAGGAGATCGACGTCACGGTTGGAAACAAGACCGTCGGACTCAATCCACCCGAGAACGTCTCCGTTTCTGTCGATGTCGTCGAACGATCGTCGATGCTTCGTGGGAACAGCGAGACGGTGACGATCGAGCTGAACTGGAAACCCTGAGTATGTCTGAACTGGCTGCCGCGGTGATCTTCGTTAGCAGTCTTCTCATTGGGACAGTCGCGATACTGGCCGGTGTGCGACTCGTCCTCGATAGCGATGCCGGCGTCGCGAACGCCGCGCTGACGGCACTTATTGGGGCAGCCGTCTGGGCGGGTGCGAGCTACCTGGTTGGGTGGATTCCGTTGCTCGGCGTCGTACTGATGCTCGTCGCCTGGGTCGGTGTAATCAACTGGCGGTATCCAGGCGGCTGGGGGACGGCGACCGCGATCGGGTTCGTCGCGTGGATCGTCGCCGTCGGGTTGGTCTACGCGCTCGCTATCGTTGGCGTCGTCACGCCGGAAGCGATCGGCATCCCGGAGGTGTAGGTGTCCAACCGGAATCTCGCAGCGAGAGTGGAAGCGCAGTTCGGTGACGCGTCCCGTCTACCGCATCCGATCGACTCACGGGTCGACAGTCGGGCACGGCGAGCCCGGCGCCCGTCGGGAACGGATCGTGAGGTTCTTTTCTGTATTGCCCGAGTGTTCCACGTAGATGTACGACACGATTCTTGTTCCCACGGATGGGAGCGATCACGCCACGACCGTTCTCGAGCACGCGATCGACATTGCGCAAACTCGAGATGCAACCGTACACATCCTCTCTGTCGTCGATGACCGGGCCTTTCTCGTCCTCGACGACGAACGCGTCGAGGAGGTCCGTTCAGAGCTCCAGGTCTCTGCCCGCGAAGCGACTGACGCGGCTGCGTCACGTGCGATCGAGCAGGGCGTCGAGACGGTCACGTCGGTCGACACCGGTCATCCAGCCGAGTGTATCGTCGACTACGCCGAGGCGACCGACAGCGACCTGATCGTGATGGGAACGAGCGGGGACAAGTACGAACGCAACGTCGTCGGCAGCGTCTCTCAGCGGGTCGTCCAGCGCGCACCGGTTCCCGTTCTCACCGTCGGCCCGGACGCCTGATCGCCCCCTCCGGCGTGACTGCGGGATGAGATATTTTCACCGGTACTGAGATGTCTCCGAGCCAGGAGCGTACATTCCGGCTGGACACCGTTTGGCTGGACGCAGCCACCCGACCAGTGGCCGACGACAGCTGGTTGAAACACGGACATTGATATGTGTCCTTTCACTACTGATCCCAATGCGTCGTTCGATCGTCATCGCAGTCGTGCTGTTTGCAGTCGCATTTTTATTTGTCGGCGGCCCATCGCTGTTGTTCTCGCCGTCGACCGACGATATCTCTCCGGAGGAGGCCGACAGGCAAGAACAGATCACGCCCGAGATCGTCTCCCTGGAGGAGTCCGAGAGCGGGTTCTGGCGATTCCTCAGCCCGTGGGAGGGGTTCCAGCAACGCAGTCCGATTAACGTCATCGTCAGGGGTGAAACCGACCAGATTATCCAGGCGATGTCGGCCGGCGGCGAGTGGACCGAGATGGACGAGGCAGACGAAGATGCCGAGCCAGGAACCTACGCGGTGATCGACGGACAGCGCGAGGCTGCAACCGAAACCGAGTGGGGTGACGCCGACGGGACGACTCGCTATGCCTATATCGATCCGGGCAACGACGAAGACGGCTACTGGGTCGACGAGACGGGCCAGCTCGAGGACGGCGATTACTACGGCCAGCGGTACCATATCCGATTCTACGAAGCCCCTCGTCAGGAAGACCAGTGGGTTGCCATGCAGGCCCACACCGAACATTTCGACTGGTTTACGCTCCGCCATCGTGTCGACGGCGTCGAAGCCGCCCAGTCGAAAGTCGAGGCTGACTTCATGAACCACCCGGCCGTCGACGCCCAGGAGAACGTCAGCCGGATCTATCTCGACAACTCCAACCCCTCAGACTCGGACGGCTGGGCGACCGTCGTCGACTTCACCGGGATGATTCTCCTCCCCGCCGGGCTCGGACTGGCCGCCCGTCGGCGTGCCCGCCAGGCAGCAACGACCGGCGAGACCACCAGCGAGCAGGTCGCCGATCGAACCCCAGAGGCGATCGACGACCACCTGACAGACGTCGATCGGCGGCGACTCGCAGCCGCCTACGATCGGCTCGAAGCCGGCCACATGCTGCTGGTGTTTTCGATCCTGGCGCTGTATCTCGGTGTCCGGATCACCGGCATTGCTCTCGAACGCAATCTTAGCGGTCTCGACCCACATCTAATCGCCGCACTGCTCTACCCGTTCATTGCGATCGGGATTCCAGCCGCGACTTATCTGATCGCCCGCGGATTGATCCGGCGCCTGGACGCGGCGATCGTCGCATCGCTGTCGCTCGCACTTGCGATCTGGCTGGATTACGGGCTCCTCGGCGTCGACGTGATCGCGCTCGACGTAGTCCTCCAGCGAATGCTCGTCGTGGTCGCAGTTGGCCTGATCGCCGGCGGTGCGGCGAAACGGGCTACACGCGAGTCCGTTTTCAACGACATGCTCCTCGTTGGCATCGCGATGTGGCTGGTAGTGCTCGGTGGGACGCTGTTTGGCTACCTGTGAGCGATCGGTGGCTGCCTCCGGTCCGGTTCCTTTAATACTGGCCGGCCGTTCAGTTCGAAATAGACGCTGACGGTGTGCGGTTCAGCTTCCGATGGAATCGCGACCCGCAGCGCGCACGCGATCGTAGTGAGTGGCGTGCGCTGGTGGTCTAGTGGTAGGACATGAGCTTCCCAAGCTCATAGCCCGGGTTCAATTCCCGGCCAGCGCATTGCTGTTGTGGCCAGTGTCCCGGGTATGATCGATCGGCGGGGCCGTCGTCCGATCCGAAAACCGATCATCTGACCAATTTTTTCCCGTTAGGGATGATTATTAGGTCTGTACGCTCTAACCTGTAGCTATGATCGACCCTCGCTTTTCTGAGGCCGAACTGGATCACCACCGCGAGCACATCACCGGGTTCATCAGCGATCGGCTCGACGCCGCCGGCGCCGACGGCGCGGTTCTCGGGCTCTCCGGTGGTATCGACAGCACCCTCACGGCCCACCTCGCGGTCGAGGCGCTCGGCACCGGCAACGTCCACGGGCTTGTCCTTCCGGGCGAAGTCAGCCGCGACGACAACATGAGCGACGCCGAACGGGTCGCTGAAGATCTCGACATCAGCTACGACGTCATCGAGATCGAGCCGATCGTCGACACGCTGGTCGCCGCCTACCCCGACGCCGAGGGTGACCAGCTGGCGGTCGGCAACACCCGCGCACGGGTCCGATCGGTGCTGAACTACCTCGTCGCCAACCACGAGAACCGGCTCGTACTGGGCACTGGAAACCGCAGCGAGGCCGCGGTTGGCTACTTCACAAAGTACGGCGACGGGGCCGTCGACTGTCACCCGATCGGGAATCTCTACAAGGCACAGGTCCGCCAGCTTGCTCGTCACCTCGGCGTTCCAGACGACCTCGTTGACAAGACCGCCACTGCGGGGCTGTGGGAAGATCAAACCGACGAAGAAGAGCTGGGGATCAGCTACGAGACGCTCGACTCGATTCTCGTCGCCCACATCGATGGCCCGCTGTCGGTCGCCGCGACTTGCCGCCTACTCGATGTCGACGCGGAGACGGTCACGGCGATCCGCGAAATGTACGAGCAGAGCGAACACAAACGCCAGGTGCCACCGGCACCCGAGCCACTGGTCTGAGCGTCTGTTCGCCCTCTCAGCCATCAGTCGAAACGAGCGTCGATATCATCGGTGTGGGCGGCGACGAGTTTGCCGAACGCCTCTGCTTCGTGTCGCTCCTGGGTTGCTCGATCGTGATCGTCTCTGAGCCGTCGCTTCAGGACTGGCAGGGTGTCGTGTGCGTTGTCGGCGATCGCCTCGGCGACCGATCGTGGGTCGTCTTCGATACGGGAGAGCAGCCCCATCCGAAGCGCGTCGTCGGCGTCGACCACGCGACCCGAAAGCGCCAGTTCGAGGGCATTTCCCTCCCCGACCAGCCGCGGCAGGCGTACAGTCCCGCCCCACGCGCCGAACAGGCCGAACGTCACGCCGGGTTCGCCGTACGTCGACTCAGGTGTGCCGACGCGGACGTCACAGGCAAGCGCGAGTTCGAGGCCGCCACCGCGTGCAGGACCGTCGATTCCCGCTACGACGATCGCTGGCGACTCCTCGATCGCCCGGGCGACGCGCTGGCCCAGCCTGGCGAACGACTCGGCCCGCTCGCGATCGCCGTCGAGTTCGCTGACGACCCCGAGATCGGCACCGGCACAGAACGCCGGCCCGTTCCCCGTCAGGTAGATCACCGCCGCCTCGGCCCCGGTAACCGCCGTCTCGAGCGCTTCCAGTCCCTCGACGGTCAGTGCATTGCGCGCGTCCGGACGGTCGAACGTCACGCGCCGGATCGATCGTCGATCGTCAGTATCGACCGTTAGCATATCCGGATTCTTTCCTGTCCTTTCCAAAGGTCTTTGCGTGCTCCGTCGTAACCCCCGGTAATGGACCAGGCCGACAGCTGTCGGCGTGCCGCCGCCGAAGCCGTTGCGGACGTCGACCCACCGCGACTGTCCGAACGTCTCGAAGCAGTGCTCGACGGTGCGTCGATGCTTCCCGGGGTCGTGACCCTCGAAAGCGCTGCCGCGATCGCCTCGGAGACGACCGCCGGACTTGACCCGAAGTTTGACCACGATCAGGATAGCGCTATTGACACCGACGCCGGCAGCGCCCCCTCCGTCGACGACCATCTGTCCGAGGGTGTTCTCTCCCACGCCGCCGGGGTTCAGCTCATCTACGAAGGACTTCGACTGACCCGATCGCTCGCCCACGAGGAGCCATGGACCGACAGCGACGAGGCAGCCGACGAGGCCGATCTGGCGATTCTGGCCGCCGACATCCTCGTCGCTCGCGGTTTCTATCTGCTTGCTCGCACTGACGCCGCCGACAAGGCGGTCCGGACCGTCCAGGCGTTCGGACGCGACCAGACACGCCGGAACACGATCGATCGTGATCACGCTCCCGATCGCGAGGACGGTCCCGATCCCACCGAAATCGACGCCAATCTGGAACGTGATACGCTCGAACTCGCTGTCCTCGCCGGGGCCGCTGCCGTCGGTGACAGACCGACGGTTCGACTGCTCGCGATCGCCGACGATATCGCCGACGATACTGGCACCTCGTTCCCGCCAGCCAGCGATTGTCTCTCTCGGTTTGAGTCGCCACCCGACCGCTCGATCGACGACGGGACGACCGATCGGGCGACCTCGGCTACGGACCCGTAACTGGGGTGGAATCGCCTGACACAGCTGTCATAGATGGAAAGGGATTTAACCCATGGCACCACTCTAACTAACTGTAGCGCCTGGGTAGCTTAGCGGTAAAGCGCGTCCTTGGTAAGGACGAGACCCCGGATTCAAATTCCGGCCTAGGCTTTCTCTTTACATCGGACTCCGAGTCCCACAACCGTTGGTCATAGTAGCCACTGCAACAGATCGTCACTGTCAGCCGTCCCGACGATCGATCGGAGCTTGTACGACAGCGGCGAGTCGTCCAGCATCGCTCAGCTCCGAACCGAAGCGTCGGCGATCCCGATCGTCTGACCGAGACCGACGAGTGCGAGTCCGGTGAGGGCGATCGGGTCGCCGGCACCGGACAGCCAGGCGAGATAGCAAGCGGCCCCGATCGCTGATGCGAGTGCGGCCCCGGCGTAGCGCGAGCGAGCGACGGGGAGTTCGCGGGCCGTGTAGGCCAACCCGGCGGCCGGAAGGAGCATCCAGCCGACGAGGCTGACGGCCAGTGCTGGCTCGGCGTCGCCGAGAAAGCCACCGATCCCGGTCAGCGTAATGGCGAGGCCGACGACCATGACGGCTCGCCAGCCGGCCAACGCGCCGGTGTCCATCGCCGACCAGCCAGTGACAACGAAGCCAGCGATGAAGACGGCCATCACCAGATGGGCAATGAAGATCGCCCGATCGCTGACGAAATTGAGGTGTGCGCCGGTGACGACGAGCCAGGCGAGTGGAACCAGGAACACGGGGCCGGTCTCCCGGATTCGAGCGAGCATTAGTTGTCGATACCGGGGAGACTCACAAGAACGTACTGCTCGTGGGCCGGACGGACTAGTTCACGTACAGCGAGTACGCGATCACCAGAAAGCCAGCGAGCATCAGGAGACTTTCGAGTAAGATCCCCTGGTACAGCGGAATCGAGAGCAGTTCGTACACCACGCCGGCGAGAACGAACCCAAGCGTCACGAGCCCGAAGCCGATCGCGAGCAGCTTGAGTGCCCGCTGTCTCGTCCGTCGATAGGCTTTGTACGCAAAAAACGTGATGCCGCTACCGACGAGCAACACGAGTGTTTTGACGACTGCGAGGGCGATCGCGGTCGTCGTTCCGGTCGTATGCGGGCTCATCTTGCTCTATTGCGGAGATGAGGGACCGGAGTCAAGTAGTTTACCGTTCGCGATGTAGGTCGTCCGATCGCGCCGACTCGAAGAACGACGCCACCTCCGAGAGCGAAGCGTTTCGGTGCCAGGGCCCCGAGTTGCCGGTATGATGCGACTTGTCGAACTCGACGCGACCAGCCCGCGAAAACTGACAGCCGAGGATATTGACGACGAGAAGGGAGACGTCGCGGTCTGTCAGTGTGGACTCTCCGACTCGTTTCCGTTCTGTGATGGCAGCCATCGGCGGACAGCCGACGAGGGCGACGAGACGTACGTTTACGAGGACGGTGAGCGACGGGTCGTCGATCGGGTCCTGACGGCCGACGATCGAGACGACGAGTAGTGTGATCGAAGAGCAGTCAGTGACGGGGTTCGAGCACCCATTCGATCGGAACGCTGTCTCTCGTTCCGTCCGACAGTAGACGTGATGGAGTGTCCGACCTGGCCTCAAACCGATCGAGCGGAGTTGATAACGACCAGTGCGCTGCTGCCTGCCATCGCGACAGCGGCAAACAGCGGGTTCAACAGGCCGGTGATGGCAAGCGGGATCGCAACTGCGTTGTAGGCAAACGCCCACCCGAGGTTCTGGCGGATCCGCCGGTTCGTACTGGTCGCGACCGAGAACGTCTCCGCGACGGCCCCGAGGTCATCGCCGACGATCACCGCGTCTGCAGCCTCGGTCGCGAGTTTCGTTCCGCTCCCCATCGCGATCCCGACGTCTGCGGCGGCCAGGGCGGGGGCGTCGTTGCTCCCGTCGCCGACCATCGCGACGGTGCCACGCGAACGGAGCCGCCGGACCGTCTCGGCCTTCGCTTCGGGTGGAACCCCCGCAAAGACCTCGTCGACGGCGTCGACCGCCCGGAACCGATCGGCCGCTGCACCCTCATCGCCCGTGAGGACGACGATCTCCCGGCCTGCAGCGAGCGTTTCGACAGCCTCGCGCCACTCTTCGCGGGGCGCGTCACCGACGACCACCACACCGTGGGCCTGCCCACACCAGCCGACGACGACGGGAACATCGCCGGCCGATCGCGCGCGTTCGATATGGGGGGCGAGCGTCTCGGGGACGACGTAGCCCTGCTCGCGCAGGTACTCGGGATGGCCGACGGCGACGCGATCGCCTGTCCCGTCGATCACTGCGCTGACACCCCGGCTGTCGCGTTCGTAGGACTCTACGTCCGGAGTGACAGTGATCGCTGTCTCTGGGACGGCGTCGGCGATCGCCGCCCCGATCGGATGCTCGGAGAGGGCTTCCACCGCGCCGGCACGGGCGAGCAGGCTCTCGTCGTCGACGTCCCCATCTGGATCCGTCTGGACGTCTGCAACCGTCATCGAGCCTGTGGTGAGCGTCCCTGTCTTGTCGAGGACGACGACGTCGACATCGGGGGCGTCCTCGAAGATCGTCTCCGTGGCGACGACGACCTGCCGTTTCGCGGCCGACTGAATTCCCGAGGCGATCGCGAGCGGGGTCGCGAGCCCGAGCGCACAGGGACAGGAGACGATGATGACTGTCAGACCGACGAGCAGCGCCGTCGAGAGCGTTGCGCCGGTGGCGAGCAGGATGGCGGTTACGGTCCCCGCGAGCAGGAGGACGAGCGGGACGAAGATCGTCGCGAGTTTGTCTGCGATCCGCTGGACGCCGGGTCGGGAGCTCTGGATCGACCACAGCATGGACACGAGGTGATCGAGGGTGCTCGCGGCGTCGTCGCCGACCGTGATCACGATCGGTGCGTCGGTGACGACGGTTCCACCCCGGACGGCGTCACCGGGCTCCTTTTCGACTGGCAGCGATTCACCCGTGACGAGCGATTCGTCGATTGCAGCCGTCCCGGATACCAGTTCACCGTCGAGCGGAACCCGCTCGCCGGGACGGACCAGGAGCCGATCGCCGGGTTCGATCTCGTCGAGGGGGACCGTTTCACCGCTCTCTCTGCGTGCCTCGTCGACCTGCTGTTCGGTTAGTTCCGAGAGCAGGCTTGTCGCCCGACGCTTGATCCGGTCTTCGTAGTAGTTGCCGGCGGCGACCGCGAGGACGATCGCAACTGTCACGTCGAAGTAGAGGTCCGTCCGTCCAAGCCCCATCGCGAGCGTACTGTAGGCGTAGGAGCCGACGGCGGCGACGGCGATCAACAGGTCCATATTCGGCATACCGGCTTTGAGGCTAACGTACGCGCCACGGAGGATCGGATAGCCGGTGTAGAACAGCACGAACGACGTCATGAGCCAGATGTTCGCAGCGACGTAGTAGCCGTCGTAGCTCCCGAAGTCGGCGACCGGCTCGTAGCCGAAATAGGTGGGGTAGAGAAAGAGCGCATACCAGATCATGACCATCATCCCGAACATGCCGCCACCGAGGAGGAACTTCACGAGCGCAGCGTCCCGTGGCTCCTCCTTGCGGCCCTCAGCCCGATCGTGCGCGTCGTAGCCGTAGCCGGAGACGAGCGCTGGCAGGTCGTCGGGCTCGATCGTCTCCGGATCGTAGGTTACGCGGACGGTGTCCGTGGCGTAACTCGCGGCTGCTCCCAGCACGCCCTCCGTGTTCGTCGCTCGTGTCTCCAGAAACGCCTCGCAGGTCGCACAGTGCATCCCGTTGACGGCGAGGAAGGCGTCTTCGCCGTCGAGATCGTCCAACGAGTCCGGCTCCTCGTCGAGTCGATCGCGGACCGTCTCGGTCGAGACGTCGTCGACGTCACCGAGCGTCCGCTGGACCTGAAGACAGCCCTGACAGCAGAACACCCCGTCGACGTCGGGAGCCGTGTGGGGTGTCGCTGGCGTCGGAAACGAACAGAGGGTACAGCTCTCGTCGTCGATCGCTGTCTCGGTACTGTCGTCGGTTCTGGTGTCGGACTGTGTGCCGAGGGTGTCGTCGGAATGGGTGTTTGGATAGCTCATCAGTTCGAGCGGTTACAGCGGCTGGTAGAACGGGATCGGGGGGTGTGGGAGGTGGATGCCGTACAGCATCAGTCCGTGCTGGAGCGGAATATATCCAAGGAGGATAAAGACCGCGCCGAGGCCCCGGTGGAGCCGAACCCGCTGTCTGGTCCCTATCGTCGTGAGCACCGTCCCGTAGAGAAACAGCGTCGGGATCGTTCCGAGCCCGAGCACTGCAAGCGAGAGCGCTCCACGGATCGGATCGCCGAGTGCGAACGCATAGAGATACGCGGGATAGATGATCGGACACGGCAACAGGCCGTGGACCGCGCCGAGCCCGACGATGCCAGGGGAGCCAGCAAGTCGATCGACGCGGCTCGCGAGCAGTCCCGAGAGCCAGCCAAAGAGGGGGCCGACGATCGGCAACCCGTGGGGAACGCCAGCCCGTCCTCGCAGGTAGTAGAGGCCGCTGGCGATGATCGCGATTCCGACGAGGATTCCCAGCGTCGCCCGGACCGAGTCACCGACGGCTGCGACAGTGTCGGCCGAGGTGAACGCGAGACCACCGATCAGTCCGAACAGTCCGCCGATCAGGGCGTAACTCCCCGCCCGGCCGAGATTGAACAGGCCATGCTGACGGACCTCGAAGGCGGTCAACGTGTCGTCGCGGTGGCCGCCACTGCGGCTGTTTCCAGCCGAGCGCTTGCTGTCCATCCGATCGGCGTAGGCCGTCACGAGTGGGCCACACATGCCCAGACAGTGTGCACCCGCAAGCAGGCCGACGAGTGCGAAGACGGCCAGATCGGCGTGCTCGATCGTCGTCGGTCCGTGATCGTGCGCGGCGAGTGCCCCCTCGAAAACCAGCGTCTCGAATCCGACCATGCGAGCTTACGATGCATCCGTCGAGCCGTGGCCGTGGCTCTCTGGGACGGGTTCGAAGGCAATGTACAGAATCGTCGTGATGAGAAGGACGTTGATTGCGGAGACGACGCCAGCCGAGAACGAGCTTGCAATTCCGTACCACGATACTGGCAACAGTGCCAGTAGTCCGACGACGAGTGCACTGCGCGGCGAGAGATCCTGAAGTACCATGCCGGGAGGTTATGATAGTATCAGTATAAGAGTGACCCGCGTTCTTACTTGCTGGGAATCAGTCTAGCGGTTAAGCAGTGAGTTTACCTAAACGGCCGTATGAGTGAGGCAACGCAAGAAACGGACGGAGTCAGCACTCCGGAACGGGAGATCGGCCACGACGAGTACGATCCGGTCGGCACACTCGCCCTGATCGGACTGTACTTCCTCATCCTGGTCGCTCTGTGGATATTCATGTACTTTGTCGAATTCCTCGGCAACGATCCGTCGGTTATTGGATCCGTCATGGTGGGTGTTCTATGAATATTCACACGTACGAGAAAGTGTGGTTGATCGCTGCACTCGTTTTGATCGTCGGATTCATCGTCACGATCACGTACGGCTCTGTCGGGCTCGGGATCGCAATGATCGACGACAGCGAGGACACGATCGAGCCCAGTGAGCTCGGAGACGACGAACGGTTCGCCGATCCGCGCGTCGAACAGGTGGGTGAAAACGAGTACGAGGCGTACGTCATCGCCCGGACGTTCATTTACCAGCCTGATTTGATAGAAGTCCCTGCAAATAGCGAAGTAACCTTCTACGTGACGAGTGCGGACGTTATCCACAGCTTCAGCGTGGTAGGAACCAATCTCAACACGATGGTCATCCCCGGTGAGGTGTCGACGATGACCGCCGAGTTCGACGAACCCGAAGAGTACGGGATCATCTGCAACGAGTACTGTGGCACCGGCCATCACGACATGGAAGCTCAGTTGCACGTCGTTCCCGAAGATGAGTTCGATATGACCGAACTGTCGGTCGAAGCGCCAGACGAGATCGAACTCGGCGACGAGGCCGCGTTCGAGGTCACGATCGAAAACGGCCAACTCGACGATCTCGAGACGACGATCGAACTCGAAATCGGCAACGAGACGATCGAAGAAGCTGTCACCGTCGCCGGTGACAGCAGTGAGACCACGACGATCGACGTCGACACGGCCGACCTCGGCGAGGGTGACCACGACTGGACCGTCACCGTCGACGACTACGACGAGAGCGGAACGCTGACAGTAGCTGAGGATCTCGACGAAGGTGATGACGATGAGTGAGACTTATATTGATCGGTTCCCAGCAGAGGCGAAAGTCATCCGATCGGCGTTTTACGGGTCGTTCCTCGCACTCGCGCTGGGCGGACTGTTCGGGATTATCCAGACGCTCCACCGAACCGGCTACTACCGGTTTATGGATTCGGCAGACTACTACACCGTTCTCACTGCCCACGGTGTCTTCCTCGTCATTTCGTTTACCATCTTCTTCCTCGTCGGCGTCTTCACGTGGGCGATAACGACGAGCCTCGATCGGGAAGTAGAAGATATTCGGTTTACGTGGGGCTGGTACGCACTGATGGCGATCGGGATAACCCTGACCGGTATCGCGATCCTGGCCGGCTTCACTGATGCGACCGATATCAGTTCGTCGGTCCTGTTTACGTTCTACGCACCCCTGCAAGCCCACCCGATGTTCTACCTCGGCCTCGTTCTGTTCGTCGTCGGGACGTGGCTCGCCGGAGCCGACTGGTTCCGATCGTGGCTGGCCTGGAAGGCAGAGAATCCCGGCGAGCGGATTCCGCTGCCGACGTTCATGGTCCTGACGACGATGATTATGTGGTATATCGCTACGCTCGGCGTCGCCGTCGCCATTCTGCTGTTCTTGCTGCCGTGGTCGCTCGGCCTGATCGACAGCGTCAACCCGACGCTGACGCGAACGCTGTTCTGGTTCTTCGGCCACCCGGTCGTTTACTTCTGGCTGATGCCGGCGTACATGATGTGGTACATCATGCTGCCGAAGGTTGCCGGCGGGAAGCTGTTCAGTGACCCACTCGCCCGCGTCGTCTTCGTCCTCTTTCTGGTGCTGTCGGTGCCGACTGGCATCCACCACCAGTATCTCGACCCCGGTATCGCGGAAGGGTTCAAATTCATCGCGATGACGAATACGATGTTCTTACTCCTCCCGAGCTTCCTGACGGCGTTTACCGTCGTCGCTAGCATGGAACACGGGGCCCGCCAGCGGGGTGGAACCGGCTACTTCGGCTGGCTGAAAGCGCTGCCGTGGCGCGATCCCGTTTTCACTGGGATGGCCCTAGCCGGGCTGATGTTCGCCGCTGCCGGCTTCTCCGGGATGATCAACGCCGGGATGAACATCAACTATCTGGTCCACAACACGTTCTGGGTCGTCGGCCACTTCCACCTGACCGTCGGTACTGGCGTCGCGCTGACGTTCATGGCCGTTACCTACTGGTTCCTCCCACAGATAACCGGCAAAGCGCTCTGGAGCCGATCGGTCGGGCTTGCACAGGTCGTGACCTGGTTCGTCGGGATGACGTTCATGTCCAACGCGATGCACCGCGCCGGTCTGCTCGGCATCCCCCGGCGGACCGCAGAACCGCTGTACGAAGGCTTCGAGTACTCGGCTGTCGTCGGCAGCGTTGGCGAACTGCAGGCACAGATCGCCCTGGGCGGACTGTTCCTCTCGCTTTCGCTGCTGTTGTTCTTCGCGAACGTCATCGGAACGGCGTTTAACGGGTACAGCGACTCCCTGCCCGCAAACGAGTACGCCGGCACGCTGTCGGGTCCCGAGGATTCACCACGCGTCCTCGACAACCTCAAACTGTGGACCGGGATCGCGATCGTCCTCGTGATCTTCGCGTACACGTTCCCGCTGCTGTCGATCATCGAACGCGGCGGGCTGTTTGGGCCCGACGTCATCGAGTACGTCCCGATCAGCATCGACTCGCTGCCGGTGCTCGTGGGGGCGATCGAGCTCGTCATCACCAACGCAGTCACCTCCGCTGCTGACGTCGCTGTTGGGACCCTTGTGGAGGTGACCAACTAATGCGCATCTCGAAAGCAGGACTGCTCGTCGTCCTCGCGCTCCTCGCTCCGTTGCTCGTCGAACTGCGGGTAGTAGCCAGCTGGTTCGGTATCGAGCTGACCGTCTTCCAGACGGTGCTCATCGCGCTCGTGCTCGTAGGCGCCGTTCTCGTCTACGCGTTCTGGCCCGAATCCGACGGCGCAGGAGGCGCCGAAGTAGAGGGAAACGAGACTAGCGGTCACACACTCTCAAAAAGCGACTGAGCGACCGTCACTGGCGCTGTGACGGCAGCTGATTTTTACGGGCCCTCGGCCGATCGAACGCTCAGTCCGACCAGGTCTCGATACGCCCTTCTCTGACGTCCTCTGCACAGCCTTCACAGTCCGGATGGTCCGCCTCGTAACAGGCCGGCCGGTACTCGTCGTCTAGCTTCGCTGCTCGGCGTTCGGCGTAGCGCCGACAGACGATCTTTACGCGCCCCTGCTCGTCCGACGGCAGTCCACGGGCGTTTTTGGCGATTCGGTAGGCCTCTCGGGCCTCTTCGAGCTGCGAGTCGGTCGACGTGCGGAGCTCCTCGTACTGCGAGCCTGCCTCCTGGAGCTTCGATCGCAGGAACCGTTCGAGCCGACGACGATCCGCCATTTCCGTGATGTTTGATCGCGGGACACATAGTCCCGTCGTCGATCCGCGACGCGAGGACGGACACACTACCGTCCGATCACAGACCGCGAAACCGGCCACCGACCTACCGATCGTCGAACACGACGTTGCCGTCGACCAGCGTCAGCGTCACGTCGATCGCGTCGATCCGATCGGCCTCCCACGGTGACTCCTCGAGAACGACCAGATCGGCCCGCTTCCCGGCCTCGATCGTGCCGAGCCGATCCTCGTCGAAGCCGGCGTATGCTCCACCGCGTGTATAGGCCCGGAGTGCGTCCGGAACCGACAGTCGCTGGGCGGGTTCGGGTGCCGTCACCGCGTGGTGAATCCCCAGTAGGGGATCGAGTGGCATACAGTCCGAGCCGAAGGCGAGGGGGACGTCGTGATCGAGGACCCGCTGAAACCGGTTCGTTCGCCTGCGTCGTTCGACGCCGAGGCGCTGGTCGTAGAGACCGCCCTCACCGGCCCAGCGGTGGAAGTTCGGCTGCATCGAGGCGACGATACCGGCGTCGGCCATCCGATCGAGGTGGTCGTCGGTCGCAAGCTCTGCGTGTTCGATCCGGTGGCGAGCCCCACCGGGATCGGCTGTCTCTTCGAGTGCCGACAGGGTCTCTGCGATTGCGTCGTCGCCGATCGCGTGGATCGAGAGCTGGTAGCCGTGGCCGTCGGCTCGATCGACGATCGCTGCAAGCTCGTTGGGGTCGACGACCCACTGGCCACAGTGTGAGTCGACGGCTGCCGCCTCCGCATCACGCTCGTAGGGCTCTTGGAGCTTCGCCGTCTCGCTCCCGATGCTCCCATCGGTGAAGGTCTTGATCGCCCCTGTCTCGACGATTCCCGGCTGGGCTGTGGCCCCGCTTCCAGAGCCGGCCTCGGTGTCGGTTGTCAGGCCGACCTCCAGGAGTGCGTCCAGATGGTCGCTCCAGTAGTCGATCCGGACCCGCAGTGGCAACGTACCGTCGGCCGCTAACTCCCGGTAGAGACGCGGTGCCGCCGAGCCTCGAACCTTGTCGTGGACGCATGTGACGCCCAGCGAAACGGCATGGTCCGCTGCAGCCGTGAGAATCTCCCGCATGGCGTCTCGATCGGCCGTAATCTCACGACGAACTGCCTCGGCGGCGTCCTCGACTGCGACACCAGTGGGGTCGCCATCGGCGTGTCTGAGATCGTTCGCCGGCAGCTCGTCTCGCAGCCGCTCCAGTGCGACCGAGTTGAGCGAGGCGGTATGCAGGTCGACTCGCAGGGCGACGACCGGCCGGTCCTCGCTGACGGCATCGAGGTCGTCACGCGTGAGCAGGGCGGAGTCGTCCCACTCGCTTTCGTCGTACCCGAAGCCGAGAATCCACTCTCGATCGGGCTCGGTCGCGGCCTGCTCGGCCAGCAGGTCGAGACAGGTGTCGACACTATCGGCCACTGAGAGGTCGGCGTGGACGAGATGCTGGCCCAGCTGTTCGAGGTGTGTGTGAGCATCGATAAATCCCGGCAGGAGAACCTGTCCCTCGCAGTCGATCCGATCGGTCTCGACACCTTCGAGCAACTCGATCTCGTCAGCGCGTCCGATACGAACGATCTCGCCGTCCCGAACTGCGATCGCTTCGTGGATCCGATCGGGCGTTGTGAGCGTGTGTACCGCCGCGTTCGTCAGTATAAGATCCGCAGCTGTGGTCATAGGAGAGTGCGTGCGTTCGAGACGCAAAACCGTTGGGTCCGATTCGACCGCCGACCAGGGAGGGATATAGATTCATAGTGGGCTCCCACGAAGCACTAGCAGTGCTATGGCGCACAGAGACGACGTGTCTCGAGTTCTTGTTTGCTGTCTGGAGTGTGGGTCAGCGTACGCTGCACGACAGTGGCCGGATGGATCGATCAAACTGATCGGGCAAGATCGTTGCAGTTGCGGCTCGACGGAGTTTTCGATCATCGACGACACCGACGATTCGGACTCGACGACGGCCTCTGGCTGACCCACAGTACATTTCTCCGATCGCCTCGTCTCGAGGTTGCGCCGATCGACGGCTACCGACTGCCATCGATCAGCAACTGTTAGGAGCCATCGCCCTCTTGGCCAACCCATGACAGATCCACAGGGACTCGCCGATCGCGTCCGCGAGGGCGACCTTCGCATTCACGAACTCGAAGCACATGCCGATGCAGACATCGCAGCCGAGGCTCGCCGGCTGTTCGTCGAGCAGGAAACGGACACCGCTCTCGACACCGTCGGCGAGTACAGCTTCCCCGCCGAGGCCGCCGAGCCGAACATCGAGAACATGATCGGTGCGGCACAGGTGCCGATGGGTGTCGTTGGCCCCGTAGCCGTCGATGGCGGCGCAGCCAACGGCGAGCACTACCTCCCGCTCGCGACGACCGAGGGGGCACTGCTTGCATCGGTCAACCGTGGACTCTCGGTGATCGACACTGCCGGGGGAGCAACGGCGCGGATTACAAAAAACGGGATGACCCGTGCCCCAGTGTTTCGGGTCGACGGCATCGCCGAAGCCGCCGAGACCGTCGACTGGGTCGAGGAAAACACCGACGCGCTGCGGGAGGCTGCCGAGTCGACCACGAGCCACGGCGAACTGCTCGGCGTCGAGCCGTACGTCGTCGGTGACTCCGTTTATCTGCGCTTTGCCTACGACACCAAAGACGCGATGGGGATGAACATGGCCACGATCGCGACCGAAGCCGCTTGCGAGGTCGTCGTCGCCGAAACGCCCGCTTCGCTCGTCGCGCTCTCGGGTAACCTCTGTTCGGACAAGAAACCCGCTGCGATCAACGCCGTCGAGGGCCGCGGTCGCTCTGTGACGGCGGACGTCGTAATCCCCGGTGACGTCGTCGCCGATCGGTTGCATACGACCCCGGAAGCGATCGTCGAAGCGAACACCCGGAAGAACCTCGTTGGGAGCGCCAAGGCAGGAAGTCTCGGATTCAACGCGCATGCGGCGAACGTCGTCGGTGCGGCCTTCCTCGCGACCGGCCAGGACGAGGCGCAGGTGGTCGAAGGGGCGAACGCGATTACGACGATGAATACGCGAGACGGGGAGGACGGGACGACGGATCTCTACGCCAGCGTCTCGCTTGCCTCACTCGAAGTCGGCACCGTTGGCGGCGGGACGAAACTACCGACGCAGGCCGAGGCCCTCGACGTGCTGGGGCTGCGTGGCGGCGGCGATCCGGCTGGCTCGAACGCTGACGCGCTGGCCGAAATTATCGCTGTCGGCGCGCTTGCCGGCGAACTCTCCTTGCTCGCTGCCCTCGCCTCGAACCACCTCGCGAGTGCCCACGAAGATCTCGGCCGGTAGGCTATCGAACACGTCCGCCGTCGATCGGTCGCTGTCACGAGTCTCGCACACGGAACGATGTCGGTCCACAGACGATCGAGGCTCCGTCTGGCGACGCCGGTTCGATCGCGGGCGAACACCGTCACGCCGAAGCGAATATCGTAGTTCCCGGTGGTCCCCGCTTCAACTCGTTCCGTGAGCATCCGAACGAGCAGGAGAGTTGCATTCTGGTCCGGTCGCGCCCGCTACGTTATGCCGGAGCGTCAGCGGCCTCACGACGAGTCCGAATCGTCACGACTGCGATGTACGAGCCACCGACCACGAGACAGAGCAATCCGCCTGCGACCTGGAGGCCGCTTTCGGCGAACGAGACGAGGAGAAGCCCAACGCCTGCGAGGGCGTGTGCGGCGGCAAAATCCCGCCGTCCGTAGGCACCGTGTAGGACGGCGATCGCAAGAAAGGTAAGGGCGAACGCCCCCGTCGCCAGCGCCGTCGCCTCGATGCCGAGAATCGTCTCGCTGATGACCGTGTGGTAGGCGAGGAGGGCAACGGCGACGACCGTTCCAACACCGATCGTCAGCGCCTGTACGTCGACTTGCTCGTCCATCTGCCTCTCCCTTTCCGTGGCTGGCCCAAAGCCCTGACGTTTGGCCCCTCACCGCTTGCAGACCGTTTCCGACGGCCCGACGATACAAAATACAGGAACTCCTGCCGACTGAACTCGGGCGGAACTCACAGCAGCCGGAACTGCCCTCGACTCTCACTCACCACACCGCGTCTCGTGAGTTTCTCCAGTGCGTTCCTGACGTACTCAGCCGAAACGCCGCGCTCGCCCGCATACGCGACGATTTCGGCTTCGGTCGGCCGATCGAGCTCCGCCAGCGCTCGTTCGACGATCTCTTTGTTGCTCCCGCTCCGGCTCGATCCACGTGGATCCCGATCGCCGGCAGCGTCGACTTCGTCGACGTCCAGTCCCGACCGCTCGAGATACTCCTCGTCGTCGACGACGCCGTCTGCGACGTCGGCTTCGAGCGCTCCGAACGAGTCCACTTTCGCAAACGCCTCGCTTTCACCTTGCCGGCTCGCGAGCATCGAGGCCCGGATCTCTCGGGCGTGGTCGACGTCGTCGGTTTCGACGAACTTCTTGCGTTTCTCGTAGGCTGTTCGTGAGCCACAGCGAGGACACTGTGTCGTTTCCGATCGCCCCTCGAGGAGCCAGAGGTGTGAACACTCGCTACAGCCGACGACGGCGTACATGCTTCGAGATGCGGACGGCTCGTAGTTCAAGCTTTGGCGAGCGGAGTGGAAGTAATCGGCCCCGACCACCCTGTGGGCCTATATGGAAGCGCCGCCATTCGAGACGTATGGAACGCGTCTCACTGTCCGACCTCGATCCATCGGAAGCCGCCGACGGTGTCCAACTGGCCCTGATGGCCGGGAGCGAATCGATGACCGTCCAACACTTCGAGATCGAACCCGGCGCAGCCGTCGAGGAACACAGCCACGCAAACGAGCAGACGGGGTTCATCTACGAGGGGGAACTCGTCTTTCATACCGACGGCAAGGAGATCGTCTGCAAGCCCGGTGATTCCTATGCGATCCCCGGTGAGCAGCCCCACGCAGCCGAAAACCGGGGCGAGAAGACGGTCCGCGGCGTCGACATCTTTAGCCCGCCCCGAGAGAATCCAAGCTGGCAAGACGACTAGGATACGGCCGATCGCTGTCGGGTTGTTCTTTCGGAGTGGGTGATTGCCTCGGCAAACAGTCAGTATTTCCGAGTATAACACTGACGAATACCACGAAGTTATATACGTCAGTTGGAAAGGGGAGGGCAATGGCAACCGAAACACGATCGGTGACGGCTGGGCGCATGGGTGCATTTCTCCGGCGACTGGGGCCGACCTGGCTCGCCGGTGCGATCGCCGCGGGGCCGGCAACGCTGGTCAGCCTCCTGGTCGCTGGGGCGAGTTTTGGCTATACATTACTGTGGGTGGTCGTGCTCTCGGCGATCCTCGGCACCATCGGTCAGTATCTGGCGATGCGGCTCGGTCTGCTCACCGAAGCGGGCATCGTCACGGTCGTCGAGGAGCATCTCGGCTCGTTCTGGGCCTGGGTGCTGGTGATCGACGTCGTCCTGGCCGCAGGATTAGCACAGCTCGTGATTATGAAAACGCTCGCGGACGTCAGCGCGACGATCGTCGGGAGCGCCGTCGGCGTCACTGCGCTCGCCGATCCCCGACTCTGGGGCATCACGTGGGCGGTGATCCTCGCGCTGGGGCTCGCAGGCGGTGGCTATCGCCTCGCTGAACTCGGTGCCAAACTGCTCGTCTCGCTCGTGGTTCTCGCGTTCGTCGCCTCAGCGTTCGTCGTTCCGATCGATCCGGCCGCAGCAGCAAGCGGGCTCACGCCGACGATCCCCGGCATCGGCGGTGCCGTCGTCGCAGCCGGCGTCCTCGGCGGCGCGGTCCACATCACGCTGCTGACGATGCAGAGCTACACGATGGGTGCCCGCAACTGGACCGTCCGCGATCGGGATATCGCGACGTTCGACGTTGTGAGTTCGATGCTTGTCGCGTTCGGGATCTTCAGCCTCGCCGTGTTCCTCGTCGCAGCAAGCGTCCTTCCGGAAGCGGGGATCGACCCCGCGACGATCGATTCGATCCAGGCAGCCCAGGCTCTCGGCCCGGTTGCCGGTGAGTACGCCACGTGGCTGTTCCTGCTCGGACTGTGGGGCGCAGCCGTCTCCACACTCGGCGGGAACACGATCGTCCCGCCCTACCTGCTCGCTGACAAACTCGGCTGGGAGCAGTCCGTCGACGACCTCCGGTACCGGGCTGCGATCGTTACCGTCGCACTCGCGTCCGCCGTCGGCGCGTTTCTCGGCGGGACGTTCTTCGAACTGCTGGTGCTCGTTCTGGCGTTCGGTCTCGTCGGCACGCCGTTTGCACTCGTCGTAATTCTCGTCCTGCTAAACGACCCTGCAGTCGTCCCTGAGACGAACTCGCATCTCCTGAACGCCGGCGGGCTCGTAGTACTCGGGATTGCTACTATCCTCGCCGGAGAGTTTGTCCTCGACGAACTCGAAACGGTCACCGAGCCGCTTTCGGCGTTCGTCGTCGTTTTCGCGGCTGGGATGGCACTCGCGATCGTCGGCCTCGTCGGAACCTTCGTCCGCGATCGGCTCACTAACCGCTAATCGAGCAGTCTCGATCGGTCTGTTTCAGACGGGTATCTACAGGCTGCCGACGACAGTCGTGAGTGACCCGTACGATCCAGCTAGCTGTACTCCTCGATCGCGTCCCACTCCTGGGCCATCAGCTCGCGGACGCCGTGTTCGAGAATGCCCTCACCGAGTGACGTCGCCCGATAGTACGAGTACAGCCCATCGGTGTCGGGCTCCTTGCGTTTCCGATTCTCGACGAGTCCGACGTCGACGAGTTCGTCCAGGTGATAGTGCAACACGTTCGACTCGACTCCGAGTCGATCGCGCAACTCGCGTGCACTCTGTGCGCCCTCTTCGACCAGCAGGTTCAGCACGCGAAATCGCGTCTCGTTGCCGATCGATCGCTGCATCGCGAGATACTCCTCGAGGCGCAGGACGCTGTGCTCGGGCAAGAGCTCGTTGCCGGACCGCCGCGTCGAGCGCTCGGATTCTGCCATACGATTATTTGAATCCCCGATTTCATAAGCGTTCCCTGAGTCAGTCATCGCTGAAAAAACCCATATTTATATAGGTGGCGTGAGCAGCCGAGGTATGCGCGACCGGATCATCGACGAACTGGGCGATCTCCCACGATCGCGATTTCTCGTCTACCTGATGGGACCCTACGAGGCGTTCGATGTCGAACGCGCGCTCGAAGACGTCGACCCCGACGCGATTCCCGAATCCGTCGATTTCGGAACGCTTGTCGGTTCGAACCACAATCTCGACCGCGACGAGGCGGCGCTCGATCTCCTGCTCGACGTTCGCGAGCACCTCCGGACGACCGCTGGCGTCAACGCGTTCCTGGCGATCGATGTTGACGTCCCGCTTGAGGACATCGATGCAGCGACACAGAGTATCGAGTTCGCTCGGGCGAGCAATGCCGTCGTTTACGTCGTTCCCGCCGCTGGAGACAACCTCGGCGTCGGAATCGAGGTCGGTGCTGTTCTCGAGGCACTGTTCGACGACGAGACGGCCGAGCACCGCCAGGAGCGAGTCATGTTCGTCCACGAATCGGGCGTTCGAAGCGCGATGATCGCCGCCGTACGCGATCGCTGGGAGGCCCGCATCTACTCCTACGACGATCGAGAAGCCCTGACACGCCAGCTCCGACTGTTCGTGCGGGATCTCGTTCGGAAAGAGCGGACGGGCGAGTTGCCACGGCTTGATTCGTCTCGAACAGACTAGTGACTACGACAACGACTTGTACATCTCGACGTGGGGAATCCCGGCTTCCTCGAACTCTTCGCCGCGGCGATCGTACCCCAGCCGCCGGTAGAACGCCGCAGCGCGGGTCTGGGAGTGGAGGATGAGCGTTTCCAGCCCCAGTTCGCGTGCCCGCTCCTCGACCGCGATCATCAGTTGTCGACCGACTCCGGCCTCCCGTCGAGACTGCAAAACGGCGACGCGTTCGACCTTGCCGACTCCGGGCTCGGAGGGGGTGTCGGATTCGAGTTCCCGAAGCCGGGCAGCCCCGATCGGTTCTTCGCCGTCGACGGCGACGAAATGAGTCGACTCGTCCTCGTGGTCGTCGTACTCGATCGATTCGTCGACACCCTGTTCGTCGACGAACACGGCCTGGCGAACCGCGAAGGCGTCGCTCCGCTCTTGTGCCGAGTCGGCGACTCGCACCTCGATCATCGATCGTGCGTACGATCTATCGCGTCGAGAGTGTTTCGCCGTGACGTCGCTGCCCCGCTCCGTTCGCTGCTGGCCTCGGCTGTCATACTTCGACCGACCGATCGAGGATCGATCGCACGTCGTCTGCGATCGCCGCCGCTTCCTCGTCGGGGATGTGGTCGAGCCAGACGAGGTCCTGTACGTCGTCGCCCGCGACCACCGGATCGTCTGCGATCGGCCGCCCGGAGACGGTGGCCCGGACGAGCACGTCGTACGTCGTATGGGGGTCCGCGACGCCGGACTCCCGGAAATCGACCTGGCGCACCCGAACAGGACTGTCGAGGGAGCCGTCTCCACCGGTTAGCGACGTGGCGACGCGATCGGCGACGGTGGCCCACGCCTCGTTCGCACCGACGGGTGCGGCGGGGAGCGTCCAGCCACGGGCATCGTCGGCGACGAGCAGTACCTCCCCGTCGTCGTTGACGATCCCAACCGTCACATGACTCTCGAGCCGACGCACCGTCTCGAACGTGTCCCGATCGACGGTCCGCGTCTCGGTCTGGAACGGGACATCTGTCCGATCGCGAAGCGACTCCGGATCCAGTCGAAGCTCCATACATGCCACGCGTGACCAGCGGATGAAAACGGTACTGATCGGCGGTCCCGACAGTATCGCCGTCCGGTCGATCGGTCGAGCTATCTGTCGTGATACCGGTCCGAAAGAGAGAAGAAAAGATGTACAGCGCCGACGAGCGGACGAGAAACTCTCTGGAGTGGTCGGCGCTATGTTTGAATCTGCAGGGTGCGTATAGACTCTGATGAAGACAACCCGTCGGACTGAAATGGTGAAGCATCTGTCGGAAAAACAGCTTGATGAAGCGATCAATGAAGCTCAGAA
>LFCJ01000434.1_pt1 | contig 25618 bp, 28 predicted proteins | sample 643141 | NCBI WGS metagenome assembly LFCJ01 (sample SAMN03766243, study PRJNA286221) | soda lake metagenome | biome: soda lake; feature: Kulunda steppe; material: water; isolation source: sample B1-Br-g2 brine of Lake Bitter-1 | place: Russia: Kulunda steppe | collected 2010-07
CGGCCACGTCGCCGAGGTCGGTTCCCTCCTCACGGAACGCTTCTTCACAGAGTTCGAGCAGCCACGATCGGATGACTGCGCCGTTGTTCCAGACCGACGCGACCGATTCGAGGTCGAGATCGTACCGCCCCTCGTGGAGGAGTTCGAAGCCCTCGCCGTAGGTTTGCATCAGTGCGTACTCGACGCCGTTGTGGACCATTTTGACGTAGTGGCCCGACCCCGCAGGCCCCATCCGTTCGTGCCCATCGGGACCGGTCGCGACCGCGTCGAAGACTGGCGTCAGTTCGTCGTAGGCCCATTCCGGGCCGCCAACCATCAGTGAGAAGCCCAGTTCCGCCCCCGCCGGGCCGCCGGACGTGCCACAGTCGAGATAGGCTGCCGGACAGGCCTCGGCGCGCCGGACAGAATCCTCGAAATAGGAGTTGCCGCCGTCGACGACGACGTCGTCCGAATCGAGGTGGGCATCGAGTTCGTCGAGCGTCGCATCGACCGCGTCGCCGGCCGGAACCATCAGCCAGATTCGCTTCTCGCTCCCGAGTCGATCGGCGAGATCGGCGATCGACTCCGCCGGCTCTGCACCGGCGTCGGCGGCCGTCGCGACGGCTCCGGGATCGAGGTCGTAGGCGACGATATCGTGGCCTGCCGCGAGGCTGCGCTCGACGACGATCTGTCCCATGCGTCCGAGTCCGATTGCGCCCAGTTGCATAGGCGGTGCTGGGCGGGGCTATGAGGTAGGGGTTGTGATTCGGGCCGGCAGGAGAACGGTCTCGCGATCGACCACGTTGCTACTGGAACGGATCTTCCAGATGCGCCCAGCCGATCGCATCGAGAACGACGATCCGGTCCTCATAGCGGACGTAGACACCGTTGTACTCGCGTTCGTCGCTGTCGTAGTACGGAAGCGAACTTCGGACGGCGTCGACGACTGACCAGGCGCCGTCGCGGTCGAGTGTGACATGGACCCATTCATCGCGCGCGTCGGTGCGGATCGCCCGATCGATCGCGCGTCGAGCACCGGGGATCGTCGCGAGTCGCTCGGATGTCGCGTCGACGAGGGTCACGCCGTCGGGAACGTCGTCGACGATGCGTGCGCCGAGGTTTGCTTTCGATCGTGCCGAGGAGTCCCGCGAGGTGCCCATACGGAGGGCGTATCCGGCGATGGCGGCTGCCCCAACGGCGAGCAGCGAGAGCGCCATTGTATTCCCCCTGATCATCATGGAACTACGTTACAGTAACCAACTAAGTATCTTTCGGCAGAGTATCCGAAATCGCATGACTCGGTGGGGAATTAGTCACCAGCCCGACAGCAGAGCACAGTTGACAGGACCGTTAGAATACAGCCGATAGATTCGTCGTAATAGCGCCAGCGACGACGAGCAACGCGAGCCCAACGATCGCCGCCGCCCGGTAGAGTGGGAGCGCGTCGGCAGCCGGTTCACGGAGTTTCTTTCCGTTGAGACCGGTTTCGAACCGTTTGGCACCGATCTCGACGAGGCCTGCAAACGCGAGCCAGAGGACAACCATCAGGAGCACGAGCTGACCGTTGACAGTGCTGACGAGGCTGTCGGCGGTGTAGCGCGTTCCCGCGAGATGGCCACCAGTGAGCAGCAGCACCAGGGCACTTACCCGCGTAATCGTCGTCAGCGCTCCGGAGATTCGTTCGAGCGGTGCCGTCGTATTGAACGCGCCATCTCGTGCGAGCGGCAACACGACAAACGCGACGTAGAACACACTACCGGCCCAGATCGCGGCAAAGAGCAGATGTACCGTTTGGGCGACGAACGTATCGACCATACAGAATTGCTCGGAGTACGATCGTATCAGCGTTCCGACTCGCGGGCGAGCGCGTGTTCGAACACAGTGACATTGTCAGTGGCGCTGAGTCCATAACACGCATTGTCGGTGCTTCTGAGTCCATAGCACGGCGGCTCTCACGATCGACCTACGTCCTCGCTCGGCCCCTGCTTACTCGAGCCAGTCCGGCGTCCACGCGACCAGTCGTCGACGGAGTAAGGCATAGACGATCGACAGTGCGATCGCACCGACGATGAACGCGGTGAGCCAGCCGTCGAAAACGAGCAGTGCCGGGGTCGCGAGCGCGACGGCGAGCGCGGCGTCTTCGGGTGCCCCGTCGTACCGGATCCAGCGCCGTGGTCGGAGCCATCGCCCCCGGACGTGATCGTAGACCGCTCGATTGCTCGGATCGGTCCAGGGATCCATTTCCGGGCCGCCTCCAAGGGCATCACTCATCGCGTGGAGCCACGCGGCGACTGCAGCGGCTGCGATCGCAACGGTAGTCGGAGCGGTGGCCAGAACGGCGAGCGCCGTCGCGACCACCGCTGGAACGACGCCGGCAACGGGGAAGTGAAAGCTACGCCGATGGTCGAAGACGAGGTCGACGTCGGGTGCGAGTGCACCGACGATCGCACCGACGGCGAGCGGAACGGCAAACTCGGGGGCGACGTAGGCGACGGGCGCGACGACTGCGAGCCCCGCGAATACGTGCGTCGTCGCCATCATGTCTCGCCGTTGGTGGGCGATCGACAAAACGTCCGTGAATCGGAACGATAGCCAGATCGTGCTGCCGCAATCGACAGAGACGCAACAGGTCAGCGATCCGTAACAACGATCACGAACGAGTATCACGGCAGCCGATGAAGAAGGAACCCACATGGCTGGGCTGAGAGAACCGAAGTGGCCGGATTCGAGTACGCGACTGCTTGCTCGCGGCTTATTGGGCTGGGCGCACAACCGTTCCTATGACCCACAACGAGACGCGAACACGCCGACGCGTGCTCCGGGGTGCTGTGCTAACGGGGGCAACAGCTCTCGTAGCTGGCTGTGGTGGCCCCGGAATGGAGGACGACGAGGATCCCGACGCCGAAGAAGAGACTGGGAACGGACAGGAGCGTGACGGTGAAACCGAGGACGAAGACGACGATCTCGCTGCCGAGGAGGACGATGCGGATCTGGAGGGCGATGAGGTCGAGGGCCCGGATGAGGTAACGGACGCGGAGTCGTGGGACGAGGTCGAAGAGCTCTTGCTCCGGACGGACGAGGACGAGGTCTGGGTCGGGGAGGAACCGTCACTGATCGCCGACGACGAGAACCCGACGCTTGAACTCACTGCCGGCGAGGAGTACCAGATCGGCTACGTAAACGCCGACGGCGAGGGCCACAATCTGTCCATCCTGGCCGACGAGGAAGACCGCATGGCGACGGACATCGACAACGAAGAAGACGAGGAACACTGGCTTACGATCGAGGCCGACGAGGACCTGACGGCGTACCGCTGTGAGGTCCACCCGGACTCGATGGACGGCGAGATCGAGGTTGAGTAACAGCGACCATCCGTAACGGGTGCCCCAAGCGGCGGTCGATCGTAGCGCCGTCGGCTACGAGTCAATCGAGGAGTGGCGACTGTAATCGATCGCGATCGTAAGTGGCGCTACTGCTGGAAATCGACGTGCGCCGGCGCGAAGGATCACGCATTGATTCAGCGTCAAAATAAATGGTTTTTTATAATAGCAGTTTAAATTTGTTGTTGAGACGTACCGTGGAGGGCACTGTCGGTCGGTTGGTGGCGAACTGGTTCGAACGGCCACTCAGAGTCGAGAGCAGTCACCTACCAACAGCCTTCGCGTGCCCAATCGTAACCATAGTCACGAAATCATAACTAGTAGACAAATAATGAGTAACAGAGTCAGAGTCGCAATCGCTATCGTCGCACTCGTCGGCCTCGCCGGCTGTCTGGGTACCTTTGCCGGTGCTGATGGAGGTGAGCCGGGCCCGATCGATCAGGTTCCCGACGACGTAGAGATGGTGATTAATATCGACACGAGCGTGACGGCCGACGAACAGACACTCTCGATCCTCGACGCGTTCGACACGGACGAATCGGTGGCCGATGAGATAGCTGATGCCAAAACGGAGTTCGAGTCGGAAACCGGTCTCGACGCCGATGCGGCCAGCAACCTGCTGCTTTTCGCCCTCGAATCCGACGACGGGTCCGTTGGCGACGAGACAGCGTTCATCGTGAGCGCCGACTGGGACGAGGACGAACTCATCGAAGCGATGAGTGACGAGGAGAACACCGAGTACGACGAAACCGACCACGAGGGTGCAACGCTGTACGAACCTACGGAGACCGACGGGTTCGGCGAGCCGCTGTTCGTTGGCGTCCTCGACGACGGAACGTACGTCATCGGCGACAAGGCGGCCGTGACCGCGTCGCTCGACGTCGAACAGGGTGTCGCCGACCCCCTCTCCGGGGAGCTGCGAGAGGCGTACGATAGCGTCGAACCCGGCTACCTCACGTACGCGATGGAAGGTCCCGATGAGGAGCTCTCAGAGGAGGACCTCCCTGAGGACGCAGCCGAGCTCGATACCTCCTCTTTCGAGGCTGTGACCGTTATCGCCGGCTCGTATTACACCAGCGACGACGATCTCGGAACCGAGATGCGACTACAGACCGACTCAGAGACTGCCGCGATGGACGTTGCAGACGTCTCTGAGGGCGCGGTATCACTAGTTCGCGGATTGCTGCCCGAAGACCACGAGGATCTGAAAGACGAGCTTCGAGCGGTCGAGATCGATCGTGACGGAACCGTCGTTACCGTTTCGTTCGAGGGCGATGCGGAGCGGATCGCCGAGGCGATCGAAAACGCAGACTTCGACCAGGACTCTGACGTCGGGTTCGACGACGAAGGGTTCGGCGATGACGAATTCGACGATGATGGATTCGACGATGACAGGTTCGACGACGATTGGTTCGACGACGACGGATTCGATGATGATGGATTCGATGACGACGGGTTCGATGACGACGGATTCGACAACGATTCCGAATTCAGCGTGACCGCCGCACTCGAATAGCGGATCGGGTGCGACTCGTATAGGTATGTTTGTTCACAGCTCACTGGAGAACTGAATGCGAGTGCCAGACACCACGACGATCTGTAGTAGACTATGCCGTCGCAGTCTGTTCTCCACCGCCGATCGAGAGGGCCGGTAGATGGCACTTCGTGCGTTCCTCGCGAAAGAACGGTACGCCTCGCGGCGAAACATCGCTGTTCTCGTCCTCCTGCTCGTCGTTCTTCCCGGAGCAGCGGCGTTCGGAACGGCGGCGTTCCAACACTCGCTTCCCGAGGACGTTCCGATCGGCATCGCCCCACAGGACGAGACGGTAACCGAAGATGAACTGAACGTGATCAGGGGTGGCGTCGCGACGCAGGCGACGCCAGAAACGTATGATTCGGCCGCGGACGCGCGACATGCACTGTCTCGCGAAGAAGTGTATCTCGTCATCGAGGTCCCGCCAGGCCTGTTCGACGAGGAGACGAACGCGACGGCGACCGTCGTCTCTGATCAGCGCCTCGTCACGTTCCAGGAACCGAGCGAACTCATCGTGGCGGTGATCGACGACCGACTCGATCGGCAGTTCCCGGCCAGCGTCGACGTCGAACACGATCGAGTCGGACAGACGTACTCGCTCTCGGAGTATCTGATTCCGACGGGGCTGTTGACGATCGTCCTCTTGATTACGTTTCTGTACCTTCCGTTCGAGTTCCGACGGGAACGGGATGTGTTCGAGCGAGTCGCATTAGCATCGCGGATCGAAGCGGCTGTCGGCGCGAAACTCGTACATTACGGCGTGTTGCTGATCGTTCCGCTCTCGACGTTTCAACTCGTGAGTGTAGCTCTCGGTTACGAGGTCTCACACTTCAGCGTTCACACGTTCGCCGTGCTGGCGGTCACGTTCGTCTTTCTCGCCGCCACGAGCACGGCCGTCATGTTCGCACTCCGCCTTCGAACGATCGGCGTCTTCGCTAACCTCGCCCTGCTAACGGGGACGATCGTCTTTTCCGGCCTTGTCTATCCCGTCGGCTTCTTTTCGATGCTGCGTCTGCGGATCGCCCGATCGCTACCAACCCACTACGCGATGATCGTCACGAGAAGTACCATGATCAAAGACGCTTCGCTTACCGCGTTCGCCGACTGGATGCTGTGGCTTACCGCATGTGCCCTCCTCGCGTTGCTCGCGTTACAGGCGTCGATCCACTACTACCGCCGAACAATGTGATCGTTCCACATGTCTTCTGAGAATCAACGACACGAGACCGATTCCCGATCGTCCACCGCCGAGAACACCAGCGGGCTCCGGTTTCCGGATGAGTTCGGAGCCGACACCGAGCCGATCAGGTTGACAGACGTCTCGAAAACCTACGGACCCCTCACAGCACTCGACACCGTATCATTTGCTGCTGCTCCCGGCGAGTGTCACGTCCTCGTCGGCCCGAACGGATCCGGAAAGACGACGCTTGGCCGGGTCGCGGTCGGACTCACGCGTCCGTCAGCAGGCACCGTCTCCGTTCCGAACGGCGACGTTGGATACGTTTTCCAGCAGCCGCGATTCTATCCCAGACTGTCCGCCCGCGAGAACCTCGCGACGTTTCGGCGTGCCGTCGGCGACGGGGCGGCCTCTCGGGAGTGGCACGATCGGCTCCTCGAACTGCTCGGGCTCCCACAGGTCGACCACCAGCCGGCAGCCGAACTCTCCGCTGGGTTTCAGAAGAAACTCGACGTCGCGATCGCGCTCCTCCAGCGACCGCCGTATCTCTGGCTCGATGAACCGTTCGCAGCCCTGGACCCGGCGGCTGTCCGCCGCCTCTGTCGAGTGCTCGCGGCGTACGTCGATGCCGGCGGCGGCGTAATCGTCTCCTCGCACATGCCAGCCGCTTTCGACTCTCTCCTCACGCATCTCACGATCTGTTCCAGCGGCTCGCGCCTGGAGACGTACGATCTCGACGATCGGGAGCCGGGGACGTCCCTCCCGGAGTGGTATCAGGAAACGATCGCTGACGCGCCGCCACTCCGGGTCGATGCGGAGGATCAGTCTATATTCTCGCCCTGGTAGCTCCCGTCGTAGACGTCTTCGTGGGCTGCCTCGGCGAACACCAACTGGGCGATACGAGCGCCGCGCGTGATCTCGATATCGTGATGGACCTGCAACAGCCCCTCGCCGCGGCCCTCGTAGCCGGCGTCCCAGACCGCCGTGTTGAGCATACAGGAGTTGCGCATGAGCGACGACCGCGGGTAGACGAATCCGATGTGGTTCTCGGGAATGGCGATGCGTTCGCCATAGCGGACGACGTAGCTCCCCTCTGGCAGGTAGTAGGTTTCGGGATGTTTCTGTTCGAGCTCTTCGAGCGGGCGAGCGACACGGTCACCGATCTCTTTGCCGTCGCGGCCGATTCGTCCCGGCTCTAGCTGTTCGAAGACGACGTCCAGTGTGAGATCGACGCCGTTGGGCTGGACCTGCTCCTCGGTGGTCGGCGAGACGTGGGTGGCGACGAACGCACCTGCACGGTACATATCTCCGCAACGCCACGGGAGTGAGATAAGCGTATTCGTTCGGAACGAGGCGGATTCGATCGTGTCGATCGCCAGCGGTTCCGACGAGCGAGAGTCAGCCCGACCGATGTGTTGCCGACGGGTCATCTGGTGAGAATCGAGAGATCGATCGACGGACGTGCAGGAAGTTGGCAAAAATTACTCGAACAGTACTGTATTCAACGACAACTAACACGGTAGATCCCTACAGAAACACGCTGGATTTATCAGGACGGGCAGCCGAAATTCGGGTGCTATGGGACAGACTCTCACCGAGAAGATTCTCGACGATCACCTCGTCGAGGGCGAACTCGAGACCGGCGAGGAGATCGGGATCGAGATCGACCAGGTACTCACTCAGGACACGACAGGCACGATGGTCTGGCTCCAGTTCGAGGCGATGGGGCTGGACGAGGTCCAGACCGAGATTGCCGCCCAGTACTGTGACCACCAGACATACCAGTTCGACTTTAAGAATACCGACGATCACCGTTTCCTGCGTTCTGCAGCCGGCACCTACGGCGCTCATTTCTCTCGCCCCGGCAACGGTATCTGCCACAACGTTCACCGCGAGAACTTCGCGGCACCCGGCAAGACGCTGCTTGGCTCGGACAGCCACACCCCAACGCCCGGTGGAATTGGCGAACTCGCCATCGGTTCCGGCGGGATCGACGTCACCGTGGCGATGGGTGGCGCACCCTACTACATCGAGATGCCCGAAATCGTCAGCGTCCGTCTCGAGGGCGAACTCCCCGAGTGGGCCACCGCGAAAGACGTCATCTTGGAGATGCTCCGTCGCCTCTCCGTCAAGGGCGGCGTCGGTAAGATCCTCGAGTACACCGGCCCCGGCGTCGAATCGCTCACCGCCCCCGAGCGGATGACGATCACCAACATGGGCACCGAACTCGGCGCGACGACGTCGATCTTCCCAACTGACGAGCAGACCGAGGACTACCTCGAACGCGTCGGCCGCGGCGACGAGTACGTCGAACTCCAGCCCGACGACGACGCCGAGTACGACGACGAGATCGTCGTCGATCTCTCGGATCTCGAACCGCTGATCGCGACGCCATCGATGCCTGACAACGTCGTCCCCGTCAGCGAAGTCGAGGGCGAATCCGTCGAACAGGTCATCGTCGGCTCCTGTACGAACGGTGGCTACGAGGACATCCTCCCCGTCGCCAAGATGCTCGAGGGTCGTGAAACCTCGATGGAGACCGAGACGATCGTCGCGCCCGGCTCCAAACAGGCCTCCGAGATGCTCGCCCGTGAGGGCTGGGTCGCGGAGATGATGGCCGCCGGCGTCAACTTCTCCGAGGCTACCTGTGGTGCGTGTATCGGTATCGGCCACGTGCCCGCCTCCGACTCCGTCTCGCTGCGTACCTTCAACCGTAACTTCGAGGGGCGCTCCGGGATCGAAGACGACAACGTCTACCTCTGTTCGCCGGAGGTCGCGGCCGCAGCCGCGCTCAAGGGCGAAATCATCGATCCGCGCAACCTCGCCGACGAACTCGGCGACCTCGAGGCACCCGGCGTCGAGCTTCCCGACGAGTACGACGGCTCCAAGACGGACCTCATCGCCCCTGACGAGGCCGTCGACGACGAACTCATCAAGGGTCCGAACATCGGCGACGTCCCGCTGAAAGACCAGCTCGACTCCGAAATCGAGGGCGAGGCCCTGCTCAAGATGGAGGACAACATCACGACCGACCACATCATCCCGGCAACGCAGGACATCCTGATGTACCGGTCGAACGTCCCCAAACTGAGCGAGTTCACGCTCTCCCGCGTCGACGACACCTTCGCCCAGCGCGCACTTGACGCCGACGGCGGCTTCCTCGTCGCCGGCGAGAATTACGGCCAGGGCTCCTCGCGAGAACACGCCGCCCTCTGTCCAATGTATCTGGGCATCGAGGGTGTCCTCGCACAGAGCTTCGCACGGATCCACCGCGCGAACCTCTTCAACTTCGGGATCATCCCGCTGACGATCGACGAGGACACCTACGCGGACATCGACCAGGGCGACGAGATCGAAATCGTCGACAACGTCTACGACGCCGTCACGAGCGGCCAGGAAGAGTTCACGGTCCGCGTCGGCGACGACGAGTACACCGCGACGCTTGACGCCTCCGAGCGCGAACGCGCAATCCTCGCAGCCGGTGGCAAACTCGCCTGGACGAAAGAGCAGGCCGAAGGCGGCAGCGGCGCAGCCCCAGCCGACGACTGATCGGCTCCGACACAACCCTCGTTTTTTATTGACGGTGCCCACGACCAGCTGCTGCGTTCGTCGATCGCTATCGATCGGCCCACGGCAGTCTCGCCGCCGCGATCGGCCCACGGCAGTCTCGCCGCTACGATCCGCCCGTGACAACCCTGTCGCCGCGATCGGCCCTCGACGAACAGCGTTTTGAGGGGACAGCCGATACCGAAACTGAATGGCAGGGCACGAAAACGCCGGCTATCGACGACTGTTCGACGGCGACGGACTCACGTTTGGGACCGGGTTTCCACTCACCGGAACGAACCGATCGACACCCGCTGTCGAGACGGAACTGCAGCTTGCGGCCCACGCCGAATCGATCGGGTTCGATGGGCTCTGGGCACGGGACGTCCCAACCTACTGGCCGAAATTCGGCGATGCGGGCCAGACGTTCGATACCTGGCCATGGCTCTCGCAGGTCGCCGCACATACTGACGAGATCGCGCTGGGGACGGCGAGTATCGTCCTCACACTGCGCCATCCGCTACACGTGGCGAAGTCGGCCGCCACGGTCGATCGGCTCTCGGACGGCCGACTCGTCTGTGGCGTCGCCAGCGGTGATCGCGACCCGGAGTTCGACGCGTTCGGGGTCGACCGGGACGCACGAGGCGATCGATTCCGTGAGGCCGTCTCGGCGCTTCGAGCGGTCTGGCGGGAAGAGTATCCAGAACTCGCGGGCGAGTGGGGGAGCCTCGGAGGCGATCTCGACGTCGTCCCGAAACCGACGACTGAAACGATTCCGCTGTTGCCGACGGGCCACGCTCGCCAGTCACGCGAGTGGATCGCCGATCACGGCGACGGCTGGCTGTTCTACCATCTCCCCGAGCGCACCCTGGAGAGCTACCTCGCGGACTGGCGCGCCGACGCGGGCGGGAAGCCGTTCGCAATGGCGATCCGCGTCGAGCTGGCGGACGATCCGACGGCCGACCCCGAGCAGCTTCATCTGGGGTATCGGGCCGGAATCGAGTGGTTTCGGGACTACTTCGGACGGCTCGAACATCTCGGTGTCGATCACGTGATCGTCTCGATCGAAAACGAGGAGACGGAACGAGGGCTGACGCGGTTCGCCGAGGGAGTTTTCAACGACCTGTAACGCCTCGTCCGAAACCGGGATCGGCCCGCCAGACAGTCACACAGAGTCGATCGAGAACGGGGCGTATCCGGACGGCCGCCGTCCGTCAGTTCCGGCGTAACTGCGCTCCTCCCTGGATCGTGCGGTAGATCGGTACAGCAGTCCGTCTCAGTCGTCTGCACCCAGCAGTCCGTCTCAGTCGTCTGCACCGCTCTCGCTGCGGTCGCGCAGGCGCCGTTTCTGCCGGCGCTCGGTCACGTGATCGACGCCATCCGCCAGTTCGTCCCGAACCGTCGTCTCGAACTCGTCGACTTCTTCCAGAAACTCGGTCGAGAACTCCTCGACGAGTTCGAACGTCCACTGATCGCTGACCGCGCCGGCCGGAAGATGGTCGTCGCGGAGGGCGTTGGCCCACTCCTCGTGGCCGGCCTCCCGGAGCCCGTCTTCGGCATCACTCATTCGATCCATCGCGTGGCCAAGCTGGTGGTGAAACTCGAGTAAGCTTCCGTACGCCCGGTGGACGTACTCCATGCCGAGTTGCATGTCGTGGAGCGCTTCCTGTTCTGTATCGGTCAACTGGAGATCGTCAGGGTCAGTTGTCACCTGGCTCTCGACCACGATCCGCTCAAAAGAGGTTTCAGGCCCGGCAACTCGTTCCGGTTCTCCGCCGATCGGGAGACGGCGTCGAAACACGCGCTGAGGCGATCGACGGTGACGATTCCGACGTTCGAGACGGCAGTCGAGTTCGGGGCTCGTACCCGATCGGTACAAATCGGGTACTCAAAATGAGACGGTCGACCCAAGTGCCGGGGCGCTCGCATCGAATCCGTCCTTTTGCAGTTCCGCAGCGAACGCCTCGCAGCGATCGCCGTGGTTGATCAGCACCTCGCACTCGCGGTAGTCGTCGAGAAACGCGAGCACGCCCTCCCGATCGGCATGCGCCGAGAAGTCGTACTGTTCGACCTGGGCGCTGACCCGCTGAACGCGGCCGTCGAGTTCCGCGCTGCCGGTATCGAGCAGGTCTCTGCCGGGTGTTCCCTCGACCTGATAGCCAGTCATTGCGATCTTGTTCACCGGGTGCGACCGGATCGCAGGGACGTAGGTCATCGCCGGCCCACCATGGAGCATCCCGCTCGTGGTGACGATGACGGTGTTTTGTTCGGCGATCCGCTCTCGCTGGCCGTCTCTACCGTCGACAAAGCGAGCGTTGCCCTTCGCTCGTCTGAGGAGGCCGGGGTCCCGCAAGAAGCCGCTATTAGTGTCGCGAAGGAATAGCTCGGTGACCCGTTTCCCCATCCCGTCGACGTAACAGTCGAGATCGTGCTGCTCGCAGATACACAGCACCTCCTGGGTGCGACCGATCGCGAAAGCAGGAACGACGACGGTGCCGCCCTCCCAGATCGTCGTGCGGAGACTCTCGGCGAACGTGCGTTCGATCTCGGCCCGCGGCGGGCGGGTCGTGTCTGCGTACGTGCTCTCACAGATGACGGTGTCGGCGTCAGGTCTGTCAGTCGTCCCGGCGAGCAGTTGCTGACCGTCGACGTGGAAGTCGCCAGTGTAGAGGAGGCGTGTCTCGCCGTCGTCGATCAGGACGTGTGCACTGCCAGGGATGTGGCCCGCATCGAAGAACATGATCTCGTACCCTGCAGCGTGAAACGGCTCGCGGTAGCCGTGGGTTTCCGACACCTCAGTAACGCGTGCTAGCTCGGCCTCAGTGAACGGACAGTCGTAGGTGCCCCCGTGCAGGGAGAGCGTATCCCGGGCGAGCACCATCGTGAGATCGTACGTCGGCGGCGTCCAGTGGATCGGCGGGCGAGCATCACCCGAGAGCAGCGTCGGAATCGAGCCGACGTGATCGAGATGGCCGTGGCTGACGACGATCGCTTCGGGGTCGACGTCGCCGATCGGAAACGCGGGCGGGTTCCCCGAGTCCATCCCGAAGTCGAGCAACAACCGATCGTCGATCAGGATCGCACTGCGACCGATCTCGCGAGCACCACCCAGAAACTGGACATCCATTGGCGAGAGGAAGGGGCTCAAGCCGTTTGCCTCCGTTGATTCGATCGTCTCCGTGCGGTCGCCCGTAGCTGCCCGCCCGTCACCCGTGGGTCCGTGCCAGTGATCTGCTCGCCTCCAAGCTTATTGTCGTGTCCGCATCGACCGACCGATCAGCACGAGCAACGCGATACAGAGCACCACTGTAATCGTTTGTGAAACGGCGGCGACCGGCCGATCGACACTACCGCCAGCCACAACTGTCAGGACGTCGCCGACACCCTGGACACTTCCGACGAGTCCGAGCAGTGCGAACAGGGCGAGTCCGTAGATCGCGAGCCGCTTGCGCTCCGTATTGCGGCCGACCGAGCCGAGTGCGACGATCGCGATCCCGAAAATCGACGGAATGAGTGCCGTTGCGCTCGCAAAGTCGGACGCAATGTATGCAACGACACCGACCAGTGCCAACAGTCCGCCGACAATGGTCGCCACATCGAATGCCACGTGATCAGCTTCGCTCATGGTACCCGCGTCACACGGAAGGGATATACGGTTTACTCCAACAATCGAGAGAGCACTATCGCTCCCAGAGTCGTTCCCGATCGGTGTCACGGTCTGATGACCGCTCACGCTCCAGTCGGTCCAGTGACGCTTCGGTCGCCTCACTGTCGAGTAACAGATCGAGTTGCCGTTCGAACTCGTCGTCGTCGATCTTGCCGGCGACGTAGCGCTCTCGCAGGCGCGTTTCGGGATCGCGGTCCTCTGTCGACGCGGGTTCGCGAGCATCGGGTACCGTCTCTGTAGCGCCCTCACGAACGAGCGACCACAGTCCGACAGCAGCCAGGGTGAAGAGCCCGAGGACGACGAGTGTCACGACGATCGAGACCACGCTCGCTACGATCGACAGCGCAAGGCCGACGATCGTCACGATCGCCGAGAGCACGAGGATGGCGAGTACGAGCACACCGACTCCTTTCAGTGCGGTGGTGGCAAATCGGCCCATACGGGACTGTAGGACCGGCAGGATCAAAAACCACACACCCCGATCGGTGCGTCGGTATCCGTTCGATCGGAGCTGTGGATGGCACAGAACAGCGAGGCGACGGGCTCAGGAAGTTCTGTTCGGTGGTGTCTCGTTTGCTGTCTGGGATCGGGTGAGACCGATCAGATAGTTCCCCGGGCGTTCAGTATGATTCGTAGTGCTCGATCCAGAGACGCCACGGGGCTTGAATCGTCGTTTACCGAACCTTTCGGTTCAGTAGCTGCCAGTGTGTCGAGTGCTGCCCGTGCCCTGTCGACGTGTTCCGTAATCGAAACCATGTTAGAGGGAGACTGCTCCGTAATCGGGCCACGATCGATCGGGGTATCGGATGATCCCGTGTCGCCCAGGGTGGTCGGTGCTCCCGTCTGCTGCGATCGGGGTGGCCCCGGTTCTGGAAGGACACGAACGACCGTCGATCGAAGTGGCTGCTGGTCGGTGTCCGACTGAGACTCGATCGCGGCTGTGAGCGATCGACCGTATCGCTGCATCGCCGTTCGGGTCGCTGCTGGGGACCCGACAGCGGTCGCACCGAGCGTGGCAGCAGTCGCCGACAGCTCTGCCATCGATCCGAACTGGTGGTTGCTCACCCCGGCCCGCTGGGCGCCGCTATCGACCGTTTCGGACAGCCGTCGGGCGATCGTTTCCGAGCCGCTACTGAGCACGCGATACAGCACCAGCGTTCGCTCGGGTGGGATCGCTGCGTCACCGATCACCGCGTACGCCCTGGCGTGACACAGGTCGCTCGCGAGGATCATCGGATCCCGATCGGCGGCCGTCACGTCTCGCTCGGCAGCCGCCCCATCCTGATCGGGCGCCACCAGCTGGTGTCGGAGCCGGAGATACCCTTCGAGGAAGCTGACGGCGGTCGGCACGCAGTCGGGTACTGTGCGAGCCGAGTCGGGTTCGTCCGTCGTGTCAATACCGACTGCGCTGGCCGCCGAACAGACTGCAACAGGAAGCGATCGCGAGCAGGCCGGAACGGCGGCCGTGACGATCGATCGGATCGACGGCTCGAGGGTTGGTAGCCAGTCGTCGGTGCATGCTGTCGTCTGCATCGTCTCTCGTTGTGTCATGGAATTAGTCACCCGTTTTCGGTGTGTCAGCGATCGCCTCGCGGTCGATGACGTTCTCGGTCCAGGTTCCCCGGAGGAACCACGCGGTCGTCGTGAGCGCCGACAGAACGTACGATATCGCGACGGCGTACCAGACGCCGGTGACGCCCATCCCGAGACCGACGATCGCGATCGCAGCGATTGGAACGCGAAACAGCCAGAGTTCCTGGATCGACAATACCATCGCGGCACGGGTCGACCCACTCCCTCGGATCCCGCCCAGCAGGACCTGAAAGACGCCGAGGAAGACGTACGAAGGACCGGCGATCAGGATGTAGGCGGCCGTGTACTCGATGACCTGTGCCGATTCTTCGCCCTCGATGAATATCGAGGCGATCCGGTCAGCGAACGGATACGCCGCTGCGATCGCACCGACGAAGATGGCGACGACGACCACCGAACTGAGCGTGACCGCACGTCGGGCCCGGTCGATCTGGTTTGCACCGAGATTCTGGCCGACAACAGTCTCGGTTCCGCGGGCGAGGCCGAGTGCGGGCAGGTACATCAGCGAGGAAAGCCGGTTGACGATCCCGTAGGCGGCGACGGCCTCCGTTCCGGCCAGCGCGATCAGCGCCGTGAGAACGGTGATCCCGAACGCGCGAACCCCCTGTTCGGTCGCCGTGGGCGCGCCGATATCCAGGATCTTCCGGACCGTCTCTGTGTCGAGCCAGAGATCCGACAGCGACGGCTCGAGTCCGACACGGCCAGTAAAGAGCAGGTACAGTCCGACACAAGCAGCCGTCCCACGGGCGAAGACCGTCGCGATCGCGGCCCCTGCAACCCCGTAGCCGTCGAAGCTGGTCGCCTCGTAGAGCGTCGCCTCCAGACCCGTCGCACCGACCCAGGCGAACAGTGGATTCCCGTCGAATCCGAGAATCAGGATGGGATCGATAACGACGTTGAGGGCGACACTGATGACCATTAGATACAGCGGCGTCCGCGTATCACCCCAGCCCCGAGAGAGGGCATCGAAAATAAAAAACCAGAACATGAAGCTGACGCCGATGAAGATGATCCGGGTGTAAGTGACGGCATACACGTAGGCGTCGCTGCCCGGCACGGCACCGACCATGCGCATCAGCCACGGCGTCAGCAGATAGCCGATAATCGCGAAGACGAACGCGACGATCGTGACGAACGACAGCGTCTGACCAGCGATGTGAGCAGAGCGCGTGAACTCGCCGGCACCCTTGTGCTGGGAAACGAGGACCGTTCCCGCAACCGTCAGTCCCCCACCAACGCTCACCATCAAGAAGACGATCGCCCACGAGTAAGAGAGTGCAGCGACGGCATCGCCACCGAGTCGCCCTACCCAGTAGGTGTCTGCGAGATTGTACCCGACGTTCAGAAGCTGAGACGCGACGATTGGGGCCGACAACACCAGCAGTGGCTTGAACAGGTCGCCGTCGGTGACGTTAACCGATCGATCGTCGGCACCGGCGTCGCTCATTCGTCGGTGGACTCGGTATTCGTGTCGGTTACCGAGCGACTCTCGTCTGCATCGGCCAGTTCTGTCTCCGCGTCGAGTTCGCTGTCACCAGCGCTCTCGTCTGTCAGACCGAGCGTAACTCCGAGCCCCTCGCCAGTCGGCGTCGCCTCCGGCCGCCGATCGCTCGGGAACGTGGTGCCGTCAGCGAGAATGTCGTCGAAGACGGTCCGAACGGTCCCCGATCGAACCCGATCGAGATAGGTGTCGTCTCCGAGTGTCAGCTGTCGGATGCGTGCACCATCGAAGGCGGCGATCAACAGTGCAGCCGTCTCTTCGGTATCGTGGTCGTGAAACTCGCCTGCGTCGATACCGGCCCGGAGAATCGATTCGAGGGTGCCCCGCAGGCGTTCGTCGCTTCGCTGTAGTTGCCCGCGGTAGCGCTCGTTGTACGGTGCCTGCGCCCGGAGTTCGAGCAGAGCAGTGTGAAAGGATTGGCGGTCGTCGTCGCCGGGCCCGTACAGGAACCAATCGACGAACAGTGCCAGTCGCTCGACCGGCGGCTGGTCGGCCGTGGCCCTCACACGGTCGTCGAAACGCTCGAGCAGGTAGCTGATGAAATCGGCGACCAGTTCCTCCTTCGAGTCGTAATGATAGAACAGCAGCGACTTGCTCTTGTCAGTTCTGTCGGCGATATCCTGGGCGGTAAGATCCGTGTAGCCGTGCTCACAGAGCGCTTCGTAGGTACCGATCATGATCGTCTCCCGAACGTCTGGCTCAGTCACTGACTGACTAGTTAGTCAGGATGCCTAAATGCGTTTTCCCTGACGCCGATCGGCATCCCGGTGTCCGATCGGATACGGAAGGCAAACGCCTGCGGCTGTAGCCGTGAGCGGAGGTCACGCCTGATACTGGCGGATCCCAAACTGACTATAGCCACCGAACGCGAGTTCCAGGGAACCGATCCACCAGTTCCACCGGTCCGGCGGGGTCCCGGTTCGGGCGTCCGACAGTTCGTCAATGATAATATCGTTCGTGAGTTCGAACCCAAGATCTGCCTGATACTGTCCCGAATCGGCGAGATCGACTGCCTGTCGGGCGACGACGCGGGACTGTCCCTCCGTCCCACCGAACGCCTCGCGCAGCTGGCCCTCCAGTCGCTCCGGGTCGATTGCCATAGCCGTGGGTACGGCGTCGTCGCGCAAAATCCTGGCGCCAGGGCGGTGCTCCGTATTGTTTCGCCGCCGCAGCCACCCCGTCGTCGATCGGCGGTGCCGACGTAGGCTCGAGCGACCGGGCACCGCGACTCCTGTTTCGATGTGTTTTTGAGCACCGGCCGTTTTTTTCCGTGCATGGCAAGTTTCACTGTCGTCGTCGGCGACCCAGACTCCGGGTCGTCCTACCAGCTCGAGGCGGAGGAACAGGACGCAAATCGGTTCATCGGCCGATCGATCGGCGAAGAAGTCGACGGCTCCGCAGTCGGGCTCGACGGCTATACGATCGAGATTACGGGTGGCTCGGACGATGCCGGTCGTCCACTCACTCCCGAAGTCGCTGGCTCGAACCTGAAAGAAGTCCTGATGAAAGAGCGCCAGACGGGGTACCAGCCGTCCCGCGACGGCGAGCGTCGCCGAATTACGGTCCGAGGCCGTGAGATCTCCGACGCCGTCGCACAGATCAACGCCTCGATCGTCGACCGTGGCAGCACCGACGTCGACGAACTGCTGGGCGACAGCGACGACGAATAACCACCGGCCGCGTTTTTGTTTCATTCATATGGCAGACCGTATTTCCAGCGACCACCCGTCAGTGCAGACGGTCCGAGCGACGTGTACAGCAACACCAACCGGCCGTCGCCTCGAGATCCCGAGCGCCGATCGCGACGCGTTTCCGACCGACGACGTCGTCCGTGTGGTCATCGCAGGTGACGAACTGTTCGCGCAGGTCGAGCGCGCGCTGACGGGCGACGACCTGTCGATCCCCGGCGTCTACGAGACACCGGATCTCGCTCGCGAGCCAAGCGGCGGCAACGATCGGCTTGCAGCCTGGCTCGACGAGACCGACATCTCGACAGGTGGATCCGTCCTCGTCGACGTCGTCGAACCGGAGTTCCTCTATGGGCTTCGGGCACCGGGCGAAACGGCGTTCTATAACGCTCGCGAACCGCCAAGCGACAGCCTCTCGTCGATCGCAAAAGACATCCAAGACCAGTAGCAGCCGCTCTCACCGATCGCTGTGTCGAAGTGTCACGTGGTCAGCGGGACCGAGTCACTGGTAAAGGTCGTGTCACCCTCCCGGAGACGAGCAACTGTGGGCTTTCGCGCTGGTGCTGTCGATGCCGACACCACAATTCACACCGATGACGCGCCCTTTTTCCGCATCGAGCGACGATCGAACGTATGACTGATTCGTATGCGGCATTCCTTGCAGGGAACCGGCCCGACGACGTCGTGTTGTTCCTCGCCGACTCGTACGTCTCGGACGATCGACTGGCAGAGTTCGGAGCGGCCGTCGACGACGGCGTCCTGATCGTCGTCGACGGCGACCGGGGTCGAAACGCCTTCCAGGCAGCGACGGGCACCGAGGCGATGGCGTTCGCAAAGGAGGCGATGCAACAGGAGGGCGCGATCGCGGACGAGCTGACGGATGGGACCTGCCCCGACGAGGCGAGCGACGAGGGGCACGAGCCACAGTTCATTTTTGCCTTCGCCGAAGAACAGAACGAGAACGTCGGCGGCATCTACGCCGACGGTGACGTCATCCACGCCTACGCGAAGTGTACGTGTGGGACGTCGTACTCCGATCGGTGGAACGCGATCGACGTCGACGCCTGATACTGGCGGCCAACGGTCGGGGCCCACCAATCGTATCAACTGTACAACACCTGCGACGAGTTACACACTGATCGCGTAGTCGCAGTTCTCACTCTGTTCGTCGACGAGTCGCTTCGCTTGCGGCTCCCGCTGGTCACCGCTCGCGATCGAGACGTGTCGTGTCTCACACTGCTCACTTCCGAGACTGCGGCCGCCATCGGACCCAGCGGTCGATTTCTGCAAGGGCCCGAGACGACGACAGCACCCGTCGACGGTCGGTGGTCTGCCTAAATCCGGAGGAGCCCGTCTCGGCTGCAGCGATTGGCCTGAAAGGGCCACCCTTTTGCGATCGGCTCGGCTACACCACCTAATGAGTTCGTTCGAGACGCCACACGAGACCGAACGCGGGTTCGGCCTCTCGGGTCGCGAAGCACAGGTGATCGGCGGCGCAAGCCTCCTGATGGCGATCAACGTCATGCTGATGTATCTGATCGTCCTGACGCCGCTCCAGCAGGTCAACGAGTTCCTGTTTGCGATCCCGATCGTCGGTGTGCTCGTCTACGGGGCGGCGATCATGGGTGGAGAGATCGTCGCCGAACGCGGCGTGAAAGGCGGCGATATGGGAATCGCGTTCGTCGGCATGGTAATCCTCCAGCTCGCCTTTGGCATCTTCGGTGCGGGCGTACTTCGGTTCGTCCCACGAGAGATACACCTGGAGGTCCTCGGCGTCACGGCGATCGTTACGGCCCTGATGACCGCCGTGATCGCCGGCTACGTCTACGCTCGATCGACGACGTTCGAGCACTGGGGCCGGTATTCGACGTACTCGTTTCTCGGTGGCGTCGGTGCGATCCTCGTCGGGACGTTCGTCCAGCCAGTTCTGGTGGTCGGCTTCGTGCTCATCTTCCTCGGCTTCCTGCTCCGACTCGGCTACGAAATCTGGGAGGTCCGCGACAAACGAGATGCCTCGATCGGGCTCCAGACGATCGGCGTCTACATCGCCGTCGCTGGTGTGTTCGTCCACGTGCTCCAGCTCGTGATGCGGTACTTCCTGTCTCAGGAGTAATCGGCTTTTGGGCGGCGCGTACAGCGATGATCGATCGGCGCGTGGGCGCACCCATCGCTACGAGTGCTATCGAGCGACTCAGAACACGATCGAACGCAGTCGGTCGGGAGTTACTCGTCGTCGGGTGTGCCAGCGGCTGTTTCTTCGGACGCTTCGGCCCGTTCGTCTGCAACTACGTCACGGAAGGCGTCGAGAATGACCTGTTTGGTCACCGCGCCACGCGAGGTCCAGTGGGTGGCGTAGTCGAGCATGTCGTCGTAGATGTCCGGCTTGCAGCCGGCGGCTTTGGGATGGCCACCACCGTTGACTTTCCCAGCGACCTCGTGACACCGATCGAATTCGTCGGTCCCCCGGATAGAGGCAGACCCGGCGGGCTTGACGATCACGGAGGCGTCGGCACCCTGTTCGCGCATCGCCTCGGCGACCTCGTTCTGTGAACAGCGGCCGTAGGTGATCCCGACGGTATAGCCGCCGATCTCACGGAGTTCCGATCGAGCGATCGCCTGATCGATGAGTGCTTCTTTCTCGACGCGGCGTTCCTGGAGGAAGTCCCGAACCCAGTCGGGGAGGTCGACGCCGTACTCGCGGACGACCTCGACGTACTCGGCGGGGTCGGTCCAGTAGGCGTAGTCGGCGAGGTCGTCGCTTCGGGGGTCCTCCCGAAGCCAGAGGTCGTGGTCGCGCGTCACGGCAGCCAGTTCCTCGTACACGGGGCCAAAGTCGTAGTCGAGCGACCGGTAGACGACGTCGGCGCTGCACTCTTCCTCGGAGTCCCCGACGACGAGGTCTGCACCAGCATCTCGGACGGCGTCTGCGACCGCGTCGTCCCACTGGTGGTGATCGTACCATGCAACTCGATCGGCGGTGTCGAGCGCCGCATCGAGTTCATTGGCGACATACTCGTACTTGTCAGGTGCGAGGTCACAGACGAAGAGATCGATTCCCTCGTCGCCGTATTCGGCGACGCGGGCCAGCGCGTCTTCGACGTCGTGCGGGCTGGCAGGAACGAGCGCGACGTTGTGGGGCGTCTCCGTCGGAACGTCGAGTGGCTCGTCGCTGTCTGGCGTGAGCGCGACAGCGTCCTCATCAGCGTCGTCGACGGCGTCAGCAGCGTCGGTTGCGGGTGTCGGCGTCTCGTCTTCGTCGTCGGGCTCCGGCACGTTGCGGACGTCATCGTACGCCTCCCTGATCAGGGCGACACACGCCAGTCCGTCCGCGTCAGGGTCGGCGATGACGACGGCCTCAGCACCTTCGAGCGCGGCCTCGGTTCGCTCGTTTTCGAGATTATCTTCGAGAGAATCCGGCAGGAAGAAGCCAGTGCCCGGGAGGATGGACTTGCGAGCGATCGGTAGCTCGCCACTATCGATGAGTTCCTCGTACATGCCACTCACTGTGGGCCGCCCGGGGAAGTAACCGCCGGTCTTCGTGTTCAGGGCTGCCGTGATCGCGGTGTCGAACCCGCCGTTCGATCGAGTCGGGAGCGTCAGGCCTCGGCGCTCGATTCATCACCGCCCTCCTCGCTAGTCGGGTCGAGCTGGCGAACCGAAAGCACGGGAACCGGTGAGGTCCGGACGATCCGTTCGGCGACGCTGCCGAGCAGGAGGCGGTTCTCCCCGTGGCGACCGCGGGTGCCGGTGACGATCAGATCCGCGTCGATATCCCGGGCGTACTCACAGATCTCTGCTGCAGGGCGCCCCTCTCGGATGGCCGTCACAACCTCCCGATCGGCCCGCTCTTCGACGGTCGCGAGCGCGGCATCGGCAGTCGTCTCGAGGGCGGTTCGGAGTTCATCGCGAAGCTGCTCTGGCGACGCGTCGACTTCGCTTGCATCGATGACCGAGAGGGCATGGACCTCGGCATCGAACCGCTCTGCGAGATCGAACGCGACGTCGACGGCTCGTTTTACGCTTTCGGAGCCATCGGTCGCAACGACGACGGTATCGAACATACCCGAGGGTTACGCCCGAAGTGGCTTAAATACTCTCGACTGGCTCGCAGTCACCCCCTTCCGGGTGGTCCTGCCCACCCGGTCCAGATGGTCCAGATAGTGGCCTGTTTGCACGGCACATGGCAGTCGCCGCGGGAGAGGCTTTTTGATGGCGGGACACACACACCCGAGTATGGACGCCAGCGAGCCGTTCACCGTCGACACTGTCCTCGCGCCGGTCGACGGGAGCGACGAGTCAGCCACTGCCGTCGAGTACGCTATCGCCGTCGCCGATCGCTACGATGCAACCGTCCACGCGCTGTACGTGCTCGGTCGTGGCGTCGTAGAGGGGTTAGACGCCGGCACGGTCGACGAGACGGACATCGCCGACACCACACAGGACTTTTTCGAGGAGATCAGTGCCCTCGCCGACGAGCATGACGTAACGCTGTCGACGGCGGTCGACGACGGGTTCTCGACGACGCGCAAGACACGCCACCCCGGGAACGTCGTCCTCGACACTGCCGACGCGATCGATGCAGATTTTATTGTTCTTCCCCGGGAACCGGTCACGGGAACGTCCACCGAAGTGCTCGAAAAGGCCGCCGAACACGTGCTGTCGTACGCGAGTCAGCCCGTGTTGTCAGTGTAACTCGTTCTGTCAGTGCAACTCGCCCCGCCAGTGCAACTCGTCCTGTCGGAGGTCGCCGCGCTATCGATACAACGCGAGTCGTTTAGCGAACGGATGACGCGATCGTCCAGAGAACGGACGACACGAGAACGGTTCAGTCGAGTCGGATCGCCATCTCCTGTTCGAAGCTCTTGGTGCCAGTCGCCTCGAAGCCGACGCGTTTGTACAGGGCGATCGCTGGGTTGTTCCAGCGCTCGACGGTGAGCCAGATGCGATCGATGCCGAGGTCGCTGGCGTGGCCAAGCAGGTTCTTGAGCAACACTGTGCCGATCCCGGCCCGCTGGTAGTCCTGCAGGACGAAGATCGCAAGCTCCCACTCGACATCGTTGTTTGCCTCGAGCGTCGATGGATCGTCGGTGTCGGGGACGAGCATCGCGTGGGCGACCACGTCGCCCTCGTGGCGCGCGACGACGTTGATGCTGTCGTCGCCGACCGCTTCGAGCCACTGGCGGATTCGGTCCTCACTGGACGGTGGAATCCCCTGTGCGCGATCGGCGGGATCGAACTCGACGTACATCTCGACGATGTCTTCGAACCCGTCGTCGAAGCTGTCCAGTGCGTGGATCTCGATCATCCGACCGTGACCGTTCTCGAATGTCGTCGGCGGCGAGGGGAATGGGCCTGCAGGCTCGTCAGGGTACGGACGCGTATCTGCCATAGTTATCGGATGAGTTTGACCGTAATCGGTGAGTTCAGGAGGACGAACTCGGTGATCGGACCGAGTTGAATCTTCCCCATCGGGCTCAGCGTCCCGCCGCCGATGCTGAGCTGATCGAACGATCCTTCTTCAGCGTACTCGACCAGCGCACTCCCAGGATCGCCCTCGAGTCGCTCGATCGTGGCATCGATCTCGGCCCCTGAGAGGAGTTGCTCGGTCTGGCGATACATCTCATCCTGTGACCGGTCCGCTTCGGGCTTTTCGATGATTGCGACGGTCAGGTCGTCACCGGTCTCGGCTGTGCGCTCGATTGTCCGTTTGAGCGCGGTAACCGACTCATCGCCTCCCGCGAGCCCAAGCAACACCTTCATGAATACAGGTGTGACCCCCGGGACAAAAACCGTTGTGCCACTCGGCTCCCGGCACCCGGTCGATGTGCACGCGGGCGTCACCAATGGACAAACGGTCAGCGTCGACTGGTTATGTATCGGCCCACACTGACTGCAACGGCCCATCTGTGTATCGCAAGCGTATCGCATGCGTCGCGCATGACGACGGCGTTAAGGGTATGTGGTGAATACGATAACGGAATGAGTGATGCGGCGCTCGATGTCGTCGAGTTTCTGCTCACGGCGAGCGTATATTCGGACGACAGACGACTGGACGAGAACGACCTCCCGCCGTCGTACCGCCAGGTGTACTGGACCGGCGGCGTCGACGACGACGACGAGAGTGATACCACCGGCAATCGGCACAGGCCTGCCGGGATCAGTCGTCCGCTCTCCGTCACGAACACGACAGCGCGTGAGGCGACCGGGATCGATCAGCCGTGGTCAGCGGTCTCGGAACTGATGTTCACCGAACGAGACGAGTTTTCGGGGTCGATCACGCTCGCTGACCAGACCCTCGCAGAGCAGTGGTATCTCGATCGCGCCGACGAGGAGCGCTTGCTCGAGAATCCGACGCTCGCTCGGCATTTCGCAGACCACGGCGAGTTCGATGTCGACGTCGATTACGAGGTCGCACGCGACCGGAACCGACCGATCCAGGCCGATCGGGTCTGGATCGACGGCCTGCTCGACCAGTACTTCAATGAAGAGGACGACGAGGAGATGCTCGACCTCGTCGAAGTCCGCGCGCCAGAAGAGGTCGACATGTCCCTCGACGATCTCGTGTTGACCGCCGACCAGGAGAACGAACTGCACAAGATCTCGAAGGCGATCGAACACCGCGATTACCTCGCGGATATCGGCCTGCGCGAGATCGGAAAGTTGCTGTTCGTCGGCCCGCCGGGGACCGGCAAGACATCGACGGCACAGGCGCTGGCCCAGGACATGGATCTGCCGTTCGTCGAGGTCAAACTCTCGATGATTACCTCGCAGTATCTGGGCGAGACGGCCAAAAACGTCGACAAGACGTTCGAGGTCGCAAAAAGACTGTCACCGTGTATCCTCTTTATCGACGAGTTCGATTTCGTCGCCAAGACCCGAAGCAGCGACGAACACGCCGCACTGAAGCGGGCCGTCAACACCTTGCTCAAGAGCATCGATAACATCTCGCTCATCGAGGACGACGTCTTGCTCATCGGGGCAACCAACCACCCCGATCAGCTAGACGACGCAGCCTGGCGTCGGTTCGACGAGATCATCAACTTCCCCAAGCCCGATTACGACATGCGGGCCGACATTCTCCGGCTCATCACCCGAACCATGGAGATCGACGAGTTCGAGCCGGGACTCGTCGCCGAGGTGACCGAGGGGCTGACGGGCAGCGACCTCCGGATGGTCCTACGCGAGGCAGTGCTCGAAGCGCTAACCGAGGATCGGACGACGCTCACACAGGAGGACTTGCTCAACGCTGTCGAGGAGTTCGAAGAGCGTGACACCCTCAAAAACATGGATATGATGGGCGGCGACCACGACGCACTGGTCGCCGGCGGCGATCTCGGGAAGGCGAGTGATGGCGGCGATCCGAGTGGGCACGACCATGACCACGATCATTCGGACGATCACGACCACAGTCATTGATCCGGGCGACTACGGTCACAGCCACTGACTCGGGCAACTACGATCACAGCCACTGATTTCTGGTTTCCGTCTGGGACTGTCGCTTCAGTTTGCACTTACCAACGTGGAGCGCCGAGCGCATACTTCTCGAAACGAAC
>LFCJ01000436.1_pt1 | contig 25562 bp, 18 predicted proteins | sample 643141 | NCBI WGS metagenome assembly LFCJ01 (sample SAMN03766243, study PRJNA286221) | soda lake metagenome | biome: soda lake; feature: Kulunda steppe; material: water; isolation source: sample B1-Br-g2 brine of Lake Bitter-1 | place: Russia: Kulunda steppe | collected 2010-07
AGGCTGTTTTTTTCGAAGGGAGCAATTCCTTCGGAATCGTTTGTTCGTGCCGTCAATAAATATGAGTTCACTAACTGCCGAATATGCTCGTCGGTTAATGGTCGTAGCGCCACCTCTTGACCAATACGCTCGGAAAATGCGTGGTACTCACTCATCACGTCCTGCCAGACTTCCGGTGCACACCCAAAGAGCATACACAGCCCGTGACTGTTTTGATCCATCAGGTGGCGGATACTGTTGAGTGTCGCCTGTTCCGATTTAGAATTGAGTCTCGCAATAGATTCGAATTCGTCAACGAAGACAAAGACACCCGTGTAGCCGAGTTCCAGCAGGAGATTCTTTAATGCGGTAAACGCACGTACGCTGGTGGTATCGTCGTCAAGCGCACTATGTATCTCCATCTCTTTGCGCTGCTCGTATCGGATCCCCTCGGCGGTAAGCCACTGCCAGGCGTAGAGGTTTGTGTCTTCATAGATCATATGGACGATCGCCCGGGAGAAGTCCGCGAATTTCGTCACGTCATTTAATCGTTGTATAGCGGTCGGTACGAGTTCGGAGAGAAGTATCTCGCCGTCATCGATAAGCTGTTTCATCGAACCCGCAGTCATTGGATTACATTCTGTCGTGTCCCGGGCAACCATCGCTAGATACTCGTAGGCGATTGATTGGACTCGGTCAAAGCCGAGGTCGTACAAAAATTCGTGGTAGATGTCCCGGAATCCCTCACCGGGTTGTGCGACGTATCCTACAACGACATCATCACGATCCCGAACCAGCGAACGAGTGTATTTCAGGGTGTGTGATTTGCCGTTACCATATTTTGCTGTGATGACAAGGTGTTTCGACTTGCCGGTCGAGAGAATGGTCGAAACTGTGTCACTAATCTCCTGAGTAGCGTGTTCTTGGCCACAGTATAATTCGGGATCGTCGTCGGGAACTGGACTGTAGGGGAACGGATTCTCTTCCAGACCGAACTGTGAATAGTCGCGCTGTTCATCCGTGATCGTGAAATTGTCATTTGTCATGGTCCTGAGGACTCCTCAGTTGGTTCGTAATCGAGGTCGCGGTCGTGTACTGCGACGTAATAGTACTGTTTGCCGTACTGTTCGACACCGGTCATTACTTGTTCGGTGGATTGGGTGGTTGAGACGAGCCCGTTATCACCATCGAGTTGCATTTCTTTGATGCCTAATTCGGCGTCCTTGGCACCGGTATCGATGGGTGCTCCCGAGAGCTCCAGGCGGCCGACGTTCTGATCGGCTAACTGGCGGAGTGCTTCGTCAAACACATCACGCGTGCAACGGTGGCGCTCACAGTATGTCTCGCGTAGTTCGGGGATGGACAGATAGCGTTGTCTGAGGTTGACGCCAGCGGTTTCTTCGACTTCGTCGTATACTGTGAGTAGTGTTTTTGAGAAGTTTGAGAGTATGTTATGCTGTTTAATCGGATAATATCGACCAGTGAAGGCATTTCGTTGAATCGTACCGAGTCGTTCGGCCCAATCACCGACCACCTCAACACTGGTCTGGTTGTAGGAGCGAGGAGTATGCTCCTCGATGTCGCTTAGCTCCTCAAGTATAGTTTTCAAGTCAGCTGGCGCGACAGTATCGAGTGCTTCGAGGAATGCCCGATAGTGTGGACTTCGTGTATCAAGGATACCACTTACCTCTGGCCAGTTTTCTTTTTGAACTGCGGATAGAAACTGTTCACCGACGGTCGTCGTCTCATACGTTGGTGACTCCTGTGTATCATCTTCCGTGATGAGATCAATTCGGAGTGCCTCAAGCAATGTTTCTCGTGCCCTTCTGTGGGTAACACCAAGCGTTGTTTCTAGATCAGCAGTCGCTTGCGGTTTCGATGCACACAGATGTGTTGTCTCAACGAGACGGGCGAGCGTTACCGGTCGAACTGTCGCTCGCTGGTCACTATTACTCATGTTCAGGTGAGTCTCCGAACTTGCTGTTTTGCCTGTTTGTAAGCTCTGTAGGTTACCCCGTTACCCCGAAAACGTAGATCAAGATAAGCTTCGATGTCTTCGTCAGCCTGAATCATATACCGGAAACGACGAAGTTCCATCGTGAGTGCCCACAGATTGTGCTTCGTAAGATCATCACGATCTTTACGAATCTCAGCGAGTGTGCTGTTCCGGCACACTGGACACGAGCATGGCAAGTACTCTAGCTCCTCAATTTTATGGAGCTCCTGCCCGCCGAATCCTGGAAGTAGATAATTTCGATTACCAGCACTTCGGATGAACGCCGTGGAGTCAAAACTATCTACACCAAGGTATAGAAGAAGTGGTTGGTAGACGATCCCCCCAAGGCCATAGACGTGTAGATGTTTATCGGTCGCTTGACGTGCTGATAATATCAACTTTGTTACCTTTTTGTAATCCGTTCTGATAGGAACCATACTCCCTAACGCATACCCATCGAAGTCGCCGTGTCGCTCCAGATACCGGAGCGTATTTCGAACTGTCTCAGGATCATGTCCATGAACACTGCCGATTAGAAGACCATCACCGTCGTATGCATCACTCGCGTTAAGAGCGTACTCCGTGCTTCGTTCGACCCGTCGCTGGTTCTCAGCATCACGGTTCTCGCGTAAGAGAGGTATATCGACGGTTCCGAGCAGATCAGCACCGATCTGTTTCTGGGTCTCTAGTGTTCGCTCTGGGGTAGTGTCTACTCCATCATCAGCAAAATCGAACCCACCGCTGTCAGCAAATACTATCGTATTATCCGGAACCCCCATCTCCGATCGCAACGTTTCTCCGTTTTGTATCCGATTCCACTGGTTCTCGCGTTGCCGGATTGCCCGTGCGTTGACCATGGCTACACCCAGATCAGGGATCGTACCCGCGTACTCTGGTGTGTTATCAGTCGATCGCTTCCCGATATTCCGAACCGGGAAAAGAATTGGGGTCTGTAATGATCCGCTTGGGGTATCCAGCGTTCGTTGTCGGTACAGCATCGTGCGCCGCGCTCGGATAAGCTGGGCTGGGTAATAAGTACTTGGTTGATACCAAGCCATTATCTGGATCGGTGGTTGTATATCGCCTCTTACCGAGTAGAAGATAAGATGCCCGGTGACATCCGAGAGGTCTTGTGCCGAAAATGGGCTCTCGAAATTCTCTGGTTTCTTTCTACTGAAGGAACACAGAACTACAGTCAGATCGAATCTGAGTTCGAAACCTCAAGTGATGTCATCACCGATCGCCTACAGCATTTGACAAACGCCGGGCTCGTACATCGGGATGAAAAAAGCACAAAGGATGTCCGATATACGATTACCACCAGCGGTGAGAAACTCTTGGAGCTAATGAATGAAGCTGATCAACTATTGGACGAATAGTCGTTGATCCCGGCCTGCGAAGCGGCTTCGTCTTTACAATACGCTTTGATGTCATCAATGCTCTTAACCTCATGACCAGCCTCTCGGTGGGTCGCAAAGTTATGTAGATACTCCCCCTTTAGGGCAATGACGATCGTTCCGGACGCTTTGGCCTGTGGAGTCCGGGCCGCTATTGAAATCCCGTTATCATACTCGGCTTCGAATTCCTCTTGGTTGAAGAAGACCACGAACGTTTCATTTGATACGTCCGGGAGAAGCTCACCCAGCTTTGCGCTTCGGTAGTAGTCGCTTCCAAGGGCGAAAAACACCACATCATAATTGGCTCCGATGATCCGTTCACGGAGATTCTCGTAGATCTCCAAATCCTCTGCTCGGCTATCTATCTCTTCGGCGCTCATATCCGCAAACGTCACATCGTACAGGGGTAGTTCTTCTTCACTATCTACGACACCGAATCCTGCGCTAATGAAGACTCTATCAACGTCGTCACCAGCCCGCTTTAATAATCGCTTTGCTTCCGTGATTCGTTGCTGTTGTCTACCCTGATAGAGATCTTCTGCACGGTAGGATGCGACCCCGTCCTTTTCAATCAGGTCGCCGCGAGATTCAGTACTGATCGTTTCCCTGTCGATGGAATCGCTCCGGTCGGTCCCCTTCTTCGCACTTGAACACTGGTCAACGATGAGTATACGCATTTTAATACTCCGTGAGGCCGGACTGGAGCAGCGAGTCCGGAAGGAAGTCTGATTCATAGCCGAGTCTATCCAAGACCGCAGTTCGGAGTTCGTCCGGTTCGTCGATAACGTGCACCTCACAGTCTGTGTCACGAATAGTGTCCACCAATTCTTTCTCTGGCATCCAATTGTTGCCGTCAATAAATAGTTCATGATACCGTGGACAGAACGCTTCGAGTTCTTTTTGCATCGATAATGGGGCAAACGAGATCGTGGATGGGGAGTCTTCCCACCACTCATGGACACCATTTGCGGTTACAGCACCCACTTCCGCCACCGGTAGATCGTGTACTCGCTCCCAGAACTCTGGACGGTTTTCGCGCAGGAATTTTTCGACCGTGTCTGTATTCGAAAGATCAGTCCCACCACGCGTCAGGATGCCGATTTTCGGTAGCGATCGCTCGAACTCGTCGTAGAAGCGCCGTGTGTTGTGGAATCCACGACGACGGTTCCGGTTGTTCCCACGGAAGATTGCGACTTCGATACCGTGATCCTGACAGATCCGACAGCCACATTCGTTCCACGGCTCTCGACGAAGCAGTTCTTCGTACGCATCACGGTAGCTTTCGTCACCGACCTGTGCGGTGTAGTCGGCAACGAGGATCCAGAGTTGGCCGAACGTCCCGTACTCTCCAGAGCGGTCTTCACGCTGTTTGATCTCTTCAAGTTTTGTCGGCGTCCAGCCATCGAAGACTCCCTTCACCTCTGCAATCAGCTGTTGATACTCTTCGAACGGTAAGGGATCTTCTGGATCGTCTTTCCGCAGGAGTTTCGCTAATTGACCCCGAACTTTCCCACTGAAGTTCGCGCGGATCATCTGGCCGTACTGATAGTCATCCCGGAATGCCTGCTTGATTGGACGAAGCGTGGATGAGTCATATTGGTCGTCGTGCCGGTGTTCTCGAAGATACGCTTCGAGACCATCAAGCGCTGTTGAAGCGGACTGTTGCCACTCAGTTAGTGCCGCTGAAATAGACTCGTCGGCATCAAATGCACGAAGTGCATAAAGCATCTCTTGACTTCGTAATGCCCGTTCGACTGCTTCCTGAAGAGTCGAAGTATTGGGTGGGTATCTGACGCGGATCGCATCGTATCGCTGATCGCTGTCGAGATGGTAGTTATCTCCCCCAGTCCAAGCGGCTCTAAGCATACTCGCACTATCGAAACTCGTCATCCCGCTTTTTCCAATCGTATCGAACGCTCCTGTCTTGGCGAACCCGAAAACGTGTGTATCGATTCGAGTGTTGTGAGTTCGTTCGAAATCTTTGATGGAGTTGCCGATCGCGGTCACGTAGTCTTTTACGGCTTCTTCAGGACTTCCAGCAACGCCACCGATCCCCAGATACTGATAGCCCATATCGAGTACTCGCTCCGCGGCATCAGCATACGAACGGGCGTTCCAACCCTGAAACGCTACCATGAGCCGGAATGAATAGTCGCCCGCGTTGTAGAGCTCTTTCATCTCTCGGGCGTTCGTCAGCGTCAGATCATATCGGAAAGTCATATCATCGTCTCGATAAACAGCGTGTGGATGTGCTTCGAGATCAGATTGAAGAGCGGGAAGTGGCTGTTCAAAAATATCTGGATCGAACGTCTTCACGCCGCCAGTATCACAGATTGAGGGTTCATATCCCTCGACATAATCCGGCCACTCCGATGGCCATGTGTCTGTCATCACGTCCACTTCTTCGGTAAGCCCTTTAGGGAGATCCGACTTTTTGAATCCGTCAGGGAATGCACGTTCATCTAAATACAGGCGTGCGGTATGGCCGCTCCCGAGAACGAGATGATCAATTGTGACTCCAACGGTTACATCAAGCTTCTCGTAGAATTCTAGCATCCCTTCGTTCCCATATGGGGGGAAAGGAAGCGATTTGTACCCCCACGCGCCACAGTCGCTGATCGTTGGGAGCCAGTCAGGAATATCAAGCGTAGGAGCTTCATAAACGCCATTCTCCGTAATTCGATCGAACTTCGTCGGTGTATCTTCGACCTGTTCCCGTGAAATAAGTACGCCGTCTATAGGCGTTGTTTCTCGATCGAAGATGTCCCAGATATACGATAGTTCCCGCTCGCTGGGGTCCAACGAAGAGTGTTCATCGTGGACGAAATCGTAGTTCGCGTCAACATTGTCATCCCATTCAGGTACGTAGAACCGCACGCGAGCTAATCACCATAAATGGCTACTGTGCTTTTCCATAAGAAGGTTGCTGGAACGCTTTGGACTAATAAAAATTCCACCGAACTCCACTTTGACGGCGCTACCGGTGTTATTTTGGATGTATTTTAATCGTGAACGATGAACTTCTTGAACGATCGGTAATACTACGGAAATGGATAGATCATATCCATATATGCCCAAAATTAGCGTTGAGGTACCTGATGAACTTATGGAAGATCTCGATGAGCATATCGGTGAGGATGGAAAGTTTGTCAACCGGAGCGAGGCAATTCGAGCTTCGATTCGGAAAACCCTTGACATCCTTGATGAGATTGATCAGCGCCATGGACGACTTGATGAGGAGTAGTCCAACGGGTGGCGATTTCGAAACGGGTACGTCGCAGCGCACGACGCACGGGGTAATTTTAAGTGCTACCGAGATAGTATCCAGATATGACTCAAAGAATATCGAGGGCGGATAAGCGTTCGATTCAGTCGCTTGATGCCGGGGAACGGACACTGCATATTGGTGATGAGTCGCCGATCCGGATCAGTACTGGGCACCGAATCCAACATCACGACGGGAAGTGCTCGCGGCCGCACGGGCACAACTATTCGGTGACGGTCGAAATCACCGGCGAACTCACCGAAGAAGGCTGGATTGTCGACAAAGGCGTCGTCACCGACATCATCGATGAATGGGATCACCGATTCCTCGTCGAACGTGGTGATCCACTGATTGATGCGTTCGAAGCGTCCGGCGACGACGACGCACTGGTTGTCCTTGAGCATCCACCGACGGCAGAAGTAATGTCGGCCGTACTCGAAGCGGAATTGGAAGAGCGGTTGCCTGAGAACGTCTCGGACGTGTCGGCGGCAGTGCGTGAGACGGATGAACTCTGTGCAACTGACTGATGCCGGTTGCTAGTGACGTTGCTGACCTTGGGTCGGAATCACCGCCAGACGTGGCTGCGTTGCCGATCAACGAGTTGTTCTACTCGCTGCAAGGTGAGGGGAAACTCGCCGGGACGCCGTCGGTGTTCGTGCGGACTTCAGGGTGTAATCTCCGGTGTTGGTTCTGTGATTCCTATCACACGTCGTGGGAACCGACAGGGGCGTGGATGGCGATTGACGAGATCGTTGACGAAATAATGGCGTACGAGCAGGCCGAGCACGTTGTGCTGACAGGTGGGGAACCGATGCTGCATGAAGAATCAGTCGATTTGCTTGATACACTCGCAGATCACGGGTATCACACGACGGTTGAGACCAACGGAACAATCTTCCGGGATGCGGCGATTGATCTGGCGAGCATCAGCCCAAAACTGGAGAACAGCACGCCGACGCCGGACCGAGATCCGAAAGGAGACGGCGAGTGGGCAAAGCGGCATGAAGAGCGACGGATCGATCATGATGCCCTCTCGGAGCTGGTTGAGACATATGATAGTCAATTGAAATTCGTCGTTACCGGGGCTGCTGATCTGCCTGAGATCGAGACGCTTGTCGACCAACTCCGAGAGAAGGCTTCGACACCCGTGCCGAACGACGACGTGCTGTTGATGCCAGAAGGGATGACTCGCTCTGAGTTGGATTCGACTCGGACCGAGGTTGCCGAGTTAGCGGCGACGCACGGGTACAGATATACGCCACGGTTGCACGTTGATCTGTGGAACGACGCCCCTGGAACATGACGAGTCAACAACACCACACTGAAAGGACAACGACGACGAGCAGTATCGATTGGGAGCAGGCCCAGCGGGCTACGCGGTTGCTTCTGGATGCTGTGGGTGAAGATGTTGCCCGGGATGGCTTGGAAGAGACGTGGCAACGCCGGGTGCCGGCAGCGTTGGAAACCCTGACGGAAGGTAATAGGGCCGAGGCGAAACCCGAGTTGCGGACGTTCGAGGCTGAAACGGATGACCTCGTCATCAAAACTGGGATCCCTGTGTACAGTCTTTGTGAGCATCATCTGCTCCCGTATCATGGGACGGCGCATGTCTCCTACCGACCGGGTGGGCAGGTTGTCGGCCTCTCGAAGCTCCCGCGGTATATTCGCTGGCAAGCCCGGCGACTCACCGTGCAAGAGGAGTTGACGCAAGAGATTGCAAGCGGCTTGGCTGACGAGATCGGCGCTGGTGCGGTGAAGATTGAGATTACGGCGACGCATCTCTGTGAGGCGATGCGTGGTGTGGAGACGGCGACGGAGACGACGACGCAGGCGACGGTCGGCGAACTAACTGACAACGAACAGCGGCGGTTCCGCTCGGCGGTGAATACGCATGAGTAACGACAAACGCGCAGTAATCTTGGTCTCCGGTGGTATGGATAGTGCAACAGCGGTGTATGAAGCGATGGTACGCGGGTACGACCTGTATTTCTTGCATACATCCTACGGGCAGCAAACGGAAAACAAAGAGTGCGAGTGTGCGAAGGCGCTTGCTGATGAGGTTGATGCGGCTGATTTCCTGCACATCGAAACCGAGCATCTCGCTCAGATCGGTGCTTCGAGTCTAACCGATGACGAGATGGACGTGCAGGAAGCGGATCTCGAAAGCGACGAAATCCCAACCTCGTACGTGCCATTCCGGAATTCGAACCTATTGTCGATGGCGGTCTCGTATGCCGAGGCGAACGACTGCTCAGCAGTTTTCATCGGCGCTCACACGGAAGATTTCTCCGGGTATCCGGATTGTCGACCGGAGTTTTTCGAGGCATTTCAGCAAGTGATTGATGTCGGGACGAAACCAGAGACCGACATTGAACTTGTCGCACCGTTCGTCGAGTGGTCGAAAACCGACATCGCCCAACGGGGTCTTGAACTCGGCGTGCCGTACGAGTTGACGTGGTCCTGTTACCGCGACGAGGAGCCAGCTTGCGGGACATGTGACTCCTGTGCATTCCGATTAGAAGCGTTCCGGAACGCAGGTTCGAAAGATCCGATTGCGTACGCGGAACGGCCAGCATACGGTTCCTCTTGATGAAGCACCTGTTTGAGATCACCAAAACACAGTAGGTGTCGTCCTCGCGTGCTGTAGATTAAATAAGAGACCTGTATTTCAAGCCCCGAAATCATTCAATAGAGAGGGATCTACCTATTGAAGTAGTTATCAAGCTCATCTCGATATGTATCCCCTATTCGATATTTTGCGATACCTCTTGATTTATTTGCCCATTTCACATTAATCACATCGCGGCTGAACTGCTTGGAATAACGTTGAGTGAAATGGCCCTGGTGGCTGGCTATAGCTCCTGATTTATCTGGAATAGATAAATCATATTGGTCTCTCATTTGCTGTCGGACTCTGGGGCCTTCCATCCACTCCACATCAGCGTCAAGTAATACTTGCAGTAATGCCTCTTTTTTCGGAGAAAGCCGATCAAAAAAGTCGCTTGGTAGGCCACCTCTGGACATCACCTTCGTATTATTCTAAAGGAATATATCACTTTTTGTACAAGACCTAATCAAATTCTATCGGGGTTACGATGAACTTTTCACTCAGACTGTTCAATTAGCCAGTATGGTAGACGATCCAACGATTCCTCTTGGGGATATTCGGCAGAGGAATCCAGGTAGTGATCGGCAAGCAGCGTTCAAACGGGGTTGGACGGCAGCAGTAAAAGATCTCAGTGAAAGTGGTGAATCGTCGAAATACTCTGAAGGACCACCGCCGGAAACTCTTACGTGGGATAACCTGGGGTATCGGCTTGGGAGTATATTTGGCGAGACTGACGATGATTTGCGACAAGATTTGTTTGAGTGGTGTAAACGAAAACAGAAACGAGAATCCCGATAAGAAAGCTTCGTGCCGTAGGCTTATTGTGCTACTCCCCGCTTGTCGATAGCATGGCGGACAGCGGACGTGTCAAAACGGGGGGTGACCGGACAACGGTAACGCTCACGCCGAGCGGTCTGGGTCAGTACATAAATTATTCTGGATGTGGACGGTTCTTTCGGTACAAATACGTCGATAAACATATTGTGAGAGATCGGAACTGGTTCGACAGCAGTTCGATTAGTTCACTACTTTCTGAGCTCGGGTTGGCATTTGAGGAAGAGCAACTTGCGGCGCTTGCTGATGAGGCGAGTGTACTCGTAGGGACCGAAGAAGACGACGTGGATGTAGTGTTTGATGAGACGTGGACTGAAAGCGTGATGCACGAAGGCGAAGAGTCGAGTAAGATCGTGCATTTGTGGGAGCATGCAAACCGGACCCAATTTGAGCGGTTGGTTGAGGATGCGGCTGCTCTGGATCCTGGTGATGGTCCGATCGTGCTGTATCAACCGCCGATTGCAGGAAAGATCGGTGTGTGGGAGATTGGCGGGTTGGCTGATTTGATCACACTTGAGCCGACAAAAGACGGTATTAAATCCCGTGTATTAGAGGTCAAGGCATCGTGGCATGAGAAAACATCACAACAAATTCAGGCTGCGGTTTACAGCGTCCTGATTGATTCGGTCATTACTGATCTCGGGTTTGAGCATGATCCGGAAGTCGCCATTTTGAATCGGGAGTCCGATTTGCGGGAAACGAACCTCAGTGATGTTCCAACGTTTGACCGATCCTCACGCGCCGTTGAGGTCCGTCGGTTGCTGAAAGAGGACGGTGAACTCCATCGGATCTCTCAAAAGGAGTTTGAAGATGTCGGGTTCCGGTTGAATCAGAAGTGCGATACGTGTTCGTACAACGGTGTGTGCTTCACGAAAGCGATCGAGTCGAAGGATACAGCGCTGTTGAATATTACGCAAGGGGATAAGCGCCGTCTCGAAAAACACGGGATTGAAACGCTTGACGGACTTTCGGAGTTATTCGAGCGTGATCCGGATAAACGGCCCTTCGAATACGACGGGCTTGAAATCGAGGATGAAGACGCAGTTCGGAAACTGGAGAGTGAAGGCGGGCTTGGAGAGCGGCTCGAAGGACTTGTGCAGCGGGCGCAGATGCTTCGCGGGGAGATCGATCCCTCGTATGAGCGATTCGATGATGTGCAGTATTTGAAAGGCTCTGGGCCTGGGGGGTTGCCTGATGATGATCCGCATCCGTCGATCGATCCGTGTTGTGACCGTGGCGCATTGCTTCGCGTGTACTTGTTCGTCCAGCATGACAACGTTCGAGATCGCGTGTCGTTGCTTGGAGCGCGGATCAACGGGAATAAGATCGAACCGCGGACGGTCGAACGGTTGACGGATACGTTCGCCATGGAGAAAGACGCGAGCCGGCAGGAAGAGGAACGATTGCTCAAAGGGTTCTTTACCGACCTATTTCAGGAACTTAGTGCAGCAGCCGAGCATGCCGGATACGCCGACGATGCGTTCATTCATTTGTATTTTTTTGCTCGGCAGGAACGCGAGAACCTTGTTGAGGCAGTTCGACGGCACCCAGCGACGTTCGGCAGCCCGGCTATCCGAGATCTTCTGGGGCTTCGTGAAGCGATTGACCAGCCGATGACATCCATCGTCCACGATGAGTTAACGAAGCGACTGGCGTTGCGATACCCTGGGACAGGACTGTTGCAAACAGTTGAGCAGATGGAAGCCTGGGCTGGTGATGAAACACACGACAAGCGGTATTTCAGAAACCGTCATTGGAAGGTTGATCGTGGCGGTGAGACTATCGATTTGCAGTCGGTGTTTCGAGAGGGAATATTCGAGGGGAACCGTCCATACCAGGAACGAGGCGATCATATCGAGTTACTACTCGATTCCGATTCAGACACCCGTGAAGACGGGTGGTACCCGTTGTATAACCGGTATGGAAACAGCATCCCGCTCGAATACCTGTGGGGCGTTCGCGGGAAACTCGAAGAGATCCGTGATCTTCCCGAAGTAGGTGCAGGAGACGCAGAACTCGTACCGTACCGGTTCCGGAGTGCGTCGAAACGCGACCGTATCACGAGCGATGATGTTGAGACGCTGGCCGGAAAGCTCTGTGAGGCCCTTGAGCACGTTGAACGGAGTATTCAGTACAAGAACGCTCGCATCGATAAGGACACAATTTCGATTCCTGATCTGCCGCAGTTCGCGCTCAAGGAAGCCGATCTCGCTGACGCTTGTCTTGAGTATCTTGATCTGGAGTACGCGACGAGCAGACAGGAGTGTTATCAGCATTACATGGATCCACCGCGAAAACGGATGCAGTCCGGTGAATCCGTTATTTTCCGCTGTACGTCGGTTGTCCGTGATGAACAGGAAGAGGAACTCATCATCGATGGGGAAATGCTGTACGACGAGTTCTTCGATTCCCCGCGGCGAGTGCTAGATAACTGTGGGATCAAGGGCGGTGACGGATCGAGCTCGGGAAGCTGGATGGTGATGACGCAACTCAAAGACCGGGGTGATGACGGCTTCGAACAGGTGCACGCGGAGTACCCGCAGTACCTTGAGAACGGAAGCGGAGCAACTGTCGAAACCTTTGACCGAGAAAACCAGCGGATCCGAGTGAGTGCCTCAACATATAACAGCGCGTGGCGGCGGCAACACCCGGACCGTGACCCGTATATCACGTGGCATCGGACACCGACAGATGACTGGTCTGATATTGAGCAGGGTTATGGGTCGAATTTCACGTACGTCTCCGAGGGTGAACTCTACGTTTTGGATCCCTATGCGGATAGTTGGCCGATGCGGCGCAATCACGCCGCACTCCAGCATGCAGACACGAACGCACTCTACGAAATCTTGAACGACACGTACGAATACGGAAACACAGCACAACTTGAACAGTCGTTCTGCTCACAGAACGCCGTCGACGAGTTCCTTGACGAGTTCGAGGACGCACTTGGCATCGCACCGAAAGGCAAACAGAAAGCGTTTCTCAGGGAAGTCGATCACGCGGTTTCGGTGCTGCAAGGCCCGCCGGGAACCGGGAAGACTAGTTTTACGTTGGCCCCGACCGTGCTGTCCCGGGTTGCAGCGTTCGAAAAAGACGATGAATCACTTGCAGGAGTGGTCACGGCACCGTCCCATACTGCGGTCGATGAATCATTAGAAGACATCGCCGACCGATGGGCTGAATACAGCGAGGCGACCGGGAATCTTGAAAATCTCTCTCTGGTCCGGATCATTTCCAGCAAAGATCAACGGGGGAAAGAACTGTCGGGGGTCAAGTACCGGCATTACCGGACTGATAAGGATGTCGAGCGAGTAATCGATTTGCTTGCCCGGTATCAAAAAGACGAAACCGAGCACGTGTTGTTGTTTTCGACTCCGACTTCGCTCCGCGGGATTATGGATCGAGTTGCCAAGCAAGGTCCATTCGAGTTCGACAGCGCTGAAGATTTGATGTCGGTTGGCTTCTCGATTTTTGATTTGCTCACTGCGGATGAAGCGAGTATGCTTGATCTTCCCTCAACACTCCTTGCGAGTTCGTTTCTCCGGAACGACGCGCAAGCGCTATTCATCGGAGACCATCGGCAGATGGAGCCAGTTCAGCAACACGATTGGGAAGACGAAGATCGGCGAACCATCGAGGAAAACATTCCATTCATGTCGGCGCTTAATTTCATGCGGTTTCTCCGCGGCGACCTAAATGAGCTTGAATACGCAAGTCGTGAATCACCCGAAGTCGGGGACGCAATCCCGATTACGCGGTTGGATCGAACCTACCGACTCCACCGCACCGTCGCTGACTTACTCACAGAACTCATCTACACGGACGATGGAATACGGCTCCGATCGACAGAGACAGACCTCTTAGATAGCATTAATCCTGCACCGGATGGCGTTGAGACGATCATGGATCCGGAGTACCCGGTCGTACTCATCATTCATGACGAAGCAGAGAGTCAAGATTCGAATCCGACGGAAGTCGCGCTGTTGGATGCTTTGATAGAGGCACTTCCTGACTCGACTCCAGAGACGGTTGGGATAGTAACACCGCATAATGCGCAGAAAGGCCGGCTCCGTGAGTTACTGGGTGACGTTGCGATGTCGGATACCGTCGAGCGATTTCAAGGCGGTGAGCGAGATACGATGTTTATCACCGCTACAGCAAGTGATCCGGATTACGTTCGTGGAGAAGCGGATTTCCTGTTGAATCCAAATCGGCTGAACGTGGCGATGTCACGAATGAAAAAGAAGCTAGTCGTAATTGCCAGTACGTCGGTGTTCGAAATTGTTCCTACAGACGCTGAAGAATACGATGATACCGTTATTTGGAAACGGCTGTATGATCAACTCAACGTCACTAACCCAGACCAATCCCAGATCTGGGCCGGGCCACTCTCTGATCTTGCTGGTGGAGATATACCAGACGGTGTTGATGGTTCTACATCACTAGATGTATACGGAATCAAAGTATCAGACAGGGAGTCATGACCCAATTTGGACCTGCCACTTTGACGATCGGGATAGAAATTATTCCGGAAGCACCTCACGGCCTGATCCGTACCAACGGGACCAACAAAACCTGACGAAGAGCGGTTACAGTTATATTCGCAGGAAAGCTTTTGTATCCCCACTTTTTCATCAAAAGTGTGTCAGGGGATAAGGGACTCTCCGAAATCTTGGGAACGGCTGAATCACCGATCATCATCCACGATACACAGTTGGAAAAACGTGATCGGAGAGCACGAGCGCAACTTCGAACCATCCCCTTCTTTCTGGATTTGGGTGTCACGCAGTTCGTGTACGATGACCTCTGGGCCCGTGAATTTCAGTTAGTCACGCATGACTACAGGTCTCCAACCGACGTAACTCCTTCAGAAACGACGTTCCCGCTAGTACATATTGCCACATCGAAACAGCTCCGTTCGAAGGACGAACAGGAGACGGGACAAGAATTCATCTCACAGGCGGATGTGGCGTGGGAACTCTTTCGCGCTGGTACAGAAGCAACTGATGGTCAATACGTCTTCGTTACCGATACATCCACACCACACATCGAATCACGAACGCCGGTCCCGGGACGATCCGTCGCGGATCAATTCAACGCAACCCCTTTTGAGTACGAACAGTTGATCCACGACTACGTCAAATCAAACGTCGAATCCCGCCTTCCTCTGTATGATACCAAGAACCTGTATTTTCACCGAGTGTCCGAATATCATACAGCCCGAGATGCCCCGGCTTCAGAACTCGTAGAATTGTTCGATTACGAACTCGCACCAGCTGAAAGTCCGGTCTGGGAACCACTGCACTTCTTTATTGAACACGAACTTGAAGAGGTTTTAGATGAGTACGAAGCCCACGTTACCACGGCTCTTCGGTCGTGGATCGAGTGGGGTGATACGGAGAAGATCGCAAAGCGGATGATAGCAACGCTTCATCGCTGTAATTTCGATGCTGACGAACTGGCAGAATATCAGCATTCAGAAAGACGTAACCAATCACTATGACAGAGCACTCGTACACGTATGCGGACGGGAAATCAAGCAAAGACTTAGCCAGTTACCAAGGCGTTCGCGGAGCCGAAGTCAAAGCGATCGCTACTAGCATTCAGGGGTCAACGCCGATCTCACAGATCCATAGTGACTTCGTTCGGCCAGCTGATGACTCGAATACGAATTCGGTAGACGACACGATTCAATTTCTCCATGCGATCGATTTCATTGAGAGGCCGACTGACCGTGTTGTCGAACCGATTGACGATCAGCCGTTCTCAGATTTTCCCTTTGAAGCGCGAGTTCTCCACCATCTGAATCGACAACAGGACGCACAGGATCACTTCGCACGGATACAAGAGGTTATGATCGATCAAGAGCGAGACAAAGAGGTTCGACTGTATGATAAAGCCAATCTAAAGGAAGACCTCGAACGGAAGGCGGATGACTACCCGTTCGACTGGACGATCCAAAAAGTCGAGATGTGGTATAATCTGATGGCACCGATGGGGCTTATCTCTGTACGGGATAACCAAGAAGTTGGGACGAGTCCCTGTCCTGCACTTGTTTATGACCTGTTCAAAGAGTTTGAGCGGCAGGAATCATCCAACAGCGTACGTGAGGCGCTTGATTGGATCGAGGAACACTTCTTTGCTTGCTATGCATCACGCGGTGGTGTTCCCCGCGTGCACATCGGGGTGAGCGATACGATGAAGACAATGATTCACGACGATACACTAACCCTACGATCGCCAAGTGACGCAACCTACGAAGTAGAGGTTCCCGCAACCAAAGCGGATCGTGTGAGTAGTTTCAAACTCAGTGAACGGCCGGACGAGCCATCATACCGATACCCACTTGATTATGACGAGGTGATAACTGTATGAGCGTTCTTACAGACCGGAGACCGTGGAATGACGATGTTGTACGAACGTATCTGACCGCGACCGCCCAAGAGAAAGATCAGCCGAGAAAATTCTATGATACCCACCTCGATATTGATCAGATCTACACGGAATTTCTCCCTCATTATCAGGATGAATTTGTTACACAGGAGCAGTTCCGCGATGAGCTTGTGGACTCTCCAACGGATCTCGAACGGATCCGTGCCTTCGTAATTCGCGGGGAAACTGGATCCGGAAAAAGTCAGCTATGTCAATGGCTGGATTACGAACTTGCTGGTAAAGGAGAATCCGAAGGTGTTCCAGACCGCATCCCACTCCACATCAAGGCTAACGAGACGAATCTAGAGAATATAATTTCCACACTTGCAGAGCCTCTGGGAGAAGATCCCGAGATCAGACAGGTAACTGAGTTAGATGCGGGTAAGGTCGCGGAAGCGATTGTGACGAATTTAGAAGCGAACCCTGGACAACAACTTGCAGATGCAAATATAGGTCGGATTATAGATGAGGGGAATCTGCAGTCCATGCTGGCGTCGAATATCGAGGGGTATCAGCGAGGACTCGAAAAAGGCGACGAGACTGATTTTGATCCGAATCTGATCTCGAAGGAAGATTATCGGGATATTGCTCTCGCACTCGGAACTGATTCGGTATTCCACGAAAACAGGGAGATACTCCGGAAAACCCTTCGGGATGAAATACACCGGCACTTCTCACATATTATTGGTGTCGACGACTTTCAGGGTCAACTTCGTGAGTATTCACAGCGATACATAGATGAACTCGATAAGCGACCAGTCATCATCTGTGAAGATGTTACCACGTTTTCAGTACTGAAAGAACAGCTGCTTGATCAGATTATCCAGGTGGAGAGTGCATCGTATGATATTGTCCTTGGATACACAACTGGTTTTGAGCAGGATGATCTACAGGATGCACTCGGAACACGGGGAGATGAAGGCCCACTATCATATCTAAAAGACCGTCTAGAAGGCTACCTGAGCCTGACTCAAGATGGATCGGCCTACTTCTTGAATAACGAACTGTCGGTCGATCTGGTTCAGAAGTATATGAACGTCATCAAGCGTGAGTCCGAGGCCAACATCGACAAATCCGTCGAAGTTGCGTTCGATGGACTGTACCCATTCAATCAAGCGTTCATTCAGATGGCGTACGATCGTCTTTTGGAAGAGGGATCCCCTCGCAGAACCCCACGAGTACTTTTGCAGAAAGTTGTTCGGCGGGTTCTTCTCTCGGATGATCCGCCATATGAAGTGGTAAACAAGAATCCGAACGTAGACAAACAGGTTACGCCGATCGATCCTGGTTCCTATCCCAACGAGCTACAAAAACTCGCCACATGGTATGGGTATCGTGATGAAATACGTGAGGAGTCGAATGAAATCCTCATTCATCGCGGTGTACTGGAAACATTTGGATTCGAGACAGATGGTGAAGGATCTGTAGAAAATGAAGGCGCGGAATACGCTACTTTCCTGCCAAATGAAGCGGCGACCCGAATCCTTGGTGATTCAGATACTTCTCGTCCGTCTATCCCCCCATCCGTAGAGGATGAATCCGAACTACTCGGGAAACCAGAAACTGAAACAACAACCGAACAGACCACCACCAGACAAACGAGAACGACATCTACAACAACCACCGAACAAGGTGGCGAAGACGGTGACACAGATCGTAGAGAGGATCAGGTCAACGACTTCTTAGAGTGGATTGAGACGGGTGACAGTTACCCCAGTTCGGATGTGCTGCGATCCGGAGCGGAGTCTGTCTTGGAGATATGGCATGATCCGACAAAACTCGGTAACACCAACTCTTCCAGAGATCCTGCAAGTGGAATCTATTACACTCGTGGTGGGGATGTTCCGGTTTCCATCGAAGGCCCGGACGAGCGTGATGGCTTGTCGGTAACGCTTCCCTTTGGGAAGGAGTATATGGATCTCTACTTCGAGCTACTGGAAGTCGGAATGGACGAAGATAACGAATTACCTGAGACTGCAACAGTTGAGCAGTTGCGATCTTGGGCAACGAACTCCGTTGTTAGGTTCCGGACGGATATGCGCAAAGAAATTGAGGAAAGGGGATGTCTTCCTTCCGGACTCACGATCGAACACACGATCCTGTTTGGGAAGTTTCTGCTTTCCAACGCCGAATTCGGCACTACCGAGTTCGATCGTGAAGCGGTATTCGATCGCAGGACTTCGAAGCAGCGGGCATACGAGAGCCCGATTCGAAAAGCATTCAGGGATGAATCCAGCGTTCGAACAACTCTCGAAAACTTCAAAATTCGTCGAAGAGAGATTGAAGGACTTATTGATGGCTTTTTCCTCTTGAAAAAGAATCTCGTTGATCATGACCGACTGGCTCCGGTTCGAAGAGAGATCGAATCGGACCCAGATCATTTCCTAAAACTGGCACAACAAATCGATACAGAAGAACTCAATTATCCGAGTGCATATAATATCGGAACAAGCCGTTCAAACGCTGGAACCAGCCTTGAGGTATTCCTAAACGCTATTTCGGATTACGCTATCGAACTCTCTCGTTTGAGCGATGAAGATCTCGGATCTCATTTCGAGTCATCGATAGAACCGATTCAACAATGGCATGATACCAATCATCGTGTGGACGAGCTCGGTACTATGTTGGATACGCTGATGAATAGTCTCGGGACGTTCAACGTGACAAAGTTGGAACGGTGGGAAGAAACTCAACGACGCCTAAATGACGATGAAATGTCCATCAGCCTCAGCGAATTTAATGAAACTGTACAATCATTCGTTGAGTTAGATGTGGATTCGCCGTTCGAACGGATCGAACTCCTACATAAGTTCGAAGCGAGTAAAGAAAGACACGCTGCTTGGGATGTGTATCGAACCTTCGATGAGATCATCGAGAAACTCTCTGAATTCAATGTCACCGAAAGTAGTGATCTCAAAACGCAAATACAGGAGTTGGAAGAAGTTGCGGAATATGAATCGGCTCGAAGTGACGTGATTGAGGCGGTGAATCTCTACTGACAATGAGCGATACTGCCACACTTAGTAATGCGGTAGAGGCAATTGAAGAACAGGCCGAACGTAAGGAAACTGCCGAGAACATCGATCAAAAAGTTGCTGCAGCGAGCAGGACAGTAACCAGTCTAAATAATGATGTACAAGAGCTGTCGGAGAAAGTAGAGGTACTGCAATTTTATCGGCAAGTGTTTGTTGAGATTGTTGAACCTGCCGAAATAATTGAAGCTTCTGAGCATCCAAATGTGCAGTCCGCACTAGAAGAAGCAGAGGACGCGGTTAAACCAGCCCAAGACGAAATCGTCGAAGCATTAGTTGACAATACTGAAGGGGGCCCAGGATCACCGGTAAATGAGTTGCGTAAGGACGTTACTGCTGCAACTGCCTCGGTTAAGAATGCTACCGAGGGCATCAGAAGGAATCTTCGTGAATTCCAAAACGAGTGGGAAAAGCGCCTCACATCAGCTCGTGACCTACAAGAGATCATTAGTGGACAAAATGAAGAGTTTATAACCACAGTGAGCTGGATGGAAAGGTTGGTCACTGAAGAACTATGGAACCCTGAAACATCAGCGTCGACGCTAATCTCAAAGTGGGAAAACGCGGTCGAACAATGGGAAGCCCATCGTGAACTGCAGGGTCTCGAAGAGTTTCAACAAACACACGACCTGAGTGATGATGCAATAAACGCCGTAGAAAAACTAAGTTCACGTTCCAGTCTCACACTAGCTAATGTCGATGTCGATGTACTGATGGAACTGAAACAAATTGATCAACTATCAGAAGCAGTCGAACTCAGTATTTAACACCCACAAATGAATGATCCGGCACACTACGCCGATTCGATGGAAACGGCGTATCAGACGTACCTTCAAGGCCGAGGGGGAACACCAGCACGGAGCGTTTCACAACGACTCCAACCTGATTCAGCCGGAGAGTCAACCCTTGCAGGTATGCGGGGCCCCTATTTGCAAGCACTTCCGATCGCTAATTGGAGCGATACGGACTGGGAGTCCTTCGCCCGGTCACAATCTCTACATCCCAACGTAATCCGTGCATTCAAAAAAGAAGGATTCCGTCGATTGTACGACTTTCAGGAACGGAGCATTCAGACCATTCTTAATGGGGATGACACAGTCATCACGGCGGCTACCGGACGTGGGAAAACAGAGGCTTGGCTTATCCCAATCCTCGACCGAATAGTCACCGCAAAGCGCAGCGAAGATTCTGATGGTCGGACATCAACGAAGGCACTTCTGCTATACCCAACAAAGGCGTTAGCACAGGATCAGTTCAAGCGACTCGTTCAGATCCTCTACCGTATCAATCGTAATCTCCGGAAAAAAGAGTGGGTAACGATCGGTATCTACGATGGAGATACTCCTCGTAATACCTACGAAGACCAGGCTCAGGGGTATTTGAATCGGACCTTCCAGCACTTTGGATGTCCTGGAGCGAATGACGAACTGGAGAAATGCCAGAACTGTAGACAGGGTGTATTCGTTGAACGAAGCACGAACGACTATCGTCTTCGTCCGGACAAGCCTCGGTGCGAAACTGACGAAGAGCACAAAGTTCCGCTTGATTTTGTTCGCCTGACCAAGAACTCGGTGTTGAACTCCGGTGCAGACATAATCCTCACCAACCCAGATACCGTGAATTATCGTCTTCTTAATGTTAACGCTGAGACGGAGCAGGATGCATTCGTCTACGATCCTTCGTTTCTTGTCTTCGACGAGGTACATACCTATGATGGACTACTCGGGAGCTACACCGCGACACTCGTCAAGCGCCTTCGTCGGCTCCGGGAGAAGCAGAATTGTGATCCACTACAGGTTATCGGAAGCAGTGCAACGGTCGAGAACGATTCCGAGCTATTCCGCCAGATCAGCGGAGCAACCGACATCAGTCGTGTTAGCGAGGATCCACGAACGCTCTCATCAGATCCACCGACGGAGATCCCATCATCACTTCGGCAAGACGTTGTTTCTGCTGATTCAATCATAGAAGCCGGCTGGAACGAGCACTCCACCCCGACACAAGTTGGTGACATAGATCTCACAATCCCAGATGCAACATCGTTGGACAACGAACGCGTTGAGGAGCAGATTGCCGATGATCTCTATGACTTCTATACCCAAGAGGAATCGACGGACCCAGTTGTTCGAACACTACAAACACTTCATACAGAACTCAAAGATTCGCCGCGATCTCCAGAAACATTCATTAAGGATTGCGCGGATAGCTTCGGTATTTCTCCTACCGAAGCGGAGACCCTCGTCGATAACTTCCAACAGATCGGACAGTTCGCTGGATTGCTTGAAAGTCGCAATCACCTTTTTTCATGGCCACTTGATGGATTCTACGCTTGCGCATCCTGTACCGTGGTATACCGCTCACCTCAGGAGAGTTGTGAAGCGTGCGGAAGCGGGTTCGTTACTCGGGCAACGTACTGTCGACAGTGTGATGAGGAGTACCTCGTTGCGAACGCCTGTTCACGCTGTGACCAGTTAGAACCGTACGTTCACACAGATGAAGGTTTACTTGGCGAGGATGAACACGAGTTCTGTTCGGCCTGTCTAGCGTCGGCAGATGTTTCTGTCCCGATGCACCGTGTGACGTTCCGTCCGTACCACGAGTGTATAAGCTGTGGGACCCACAAAGGGCGGAGCATCATTTCCACCTGTCCGGACTGTGAAGCCCCCGGTGTTCCAACAGACGAAGAACGTTTCACCTGCCGTAATCCTGAATGTGGCCGGGAGTGGTCGAAAACACCGAGTTGCTCGGAATGTGCTTCATCGGAGTTCGAGTTGGCCACTATTTCAGGATCGGTCGTGTGTGATAATTGTGGAAAATCCCATGATTCGGAAGCACTTCCGGAAACCTGTGAGTGCGGAAACGAGGTGGTGAACCCTCGACTGTTGCCATGGGTCTGTGACAACGAGGGATGTGACATCGTTCATTTCACGCAGGAAGCTCCTGATCGGTGTTCTTGTGGTTCAGAAGAGTTCGCTAAAGGAGTGTTGGCGGACCTATCTGTAAGTCAGTCGTGCTCAGAATGTGGTGAAGAGATCGTCCCAGGTGGCGAGTGCGGCTGTGATGCTCCGGACTTCCAAATCAACGAAGATCCATATCGACGGTACCGAACGTGGGATGATGAGAGGAGTGTAGTATCGCCGCTGGAACATCGGAATGCGATGCCGTGTTCCCATAGTCTGTATTCGACTGTCGTGGGGGACGCGTTCGATGAACTGCTCCGAAGTCCGACGAATGTTGCCGTGACCACATCACAGTATCTCCTTCGGGATCTGGTGGACGATTCCGGATTTGACGATGCAAAGCTGCTGTCTTTCTCTGATTCGCATAGGGACATGAAGGAGCTGGATCGGGCCTTTACCGATCCGGAAGTTGAGACAATTCTTGACCAACTCGTATTGACGGCCATTAGCCTTGAACAGGCAGAAGTCAACCCAAGTGATCTATCGCCAGAGGAGATTCAGACACTCCGGCCAGGAGATGTCCTCAGCGACGAAGACAGAACAACAGAATGGGTATCTCTTGAGGAGATTGTCGATGCAGCATACGAACTACTGCTCTCGCTTGAATCCGAGTTAGGCGGTGACGATGTCCGAAGCTCGATCGGGATCGACCTCGGTTCAGTAATCTTGGGAACATCCCATATTACGGATCAAGAACGTGCGGTGAAAGACAAAGTCCGCAGACAGGCAATCCGCCATATCGGTGAACGGCGTGGATCCGGTGGGGTATCGCTTGAAAATGATGGACTCATCGATGTACGATTGTCACCCACCGTTGAGGATGAGATAGGAGATGCTGAGCAAGACGTTATCAGCAATCTCGTCGCTGCCGGGGTCAATTCCCTGCGTGAGGATGTTGTGGATGACTCGAAAGTACTGGATGATGCGGTCAACCGTCTGCTACAGAACGGTGTATTAGTTCGACGGGATAGCGATCGCATAGCACTCTCCCCGAGTGCCGTAGAAGTCACCAATCTTGAAACTGGGAATGTAGGATACGATCCATATGATGACGAGTTCTACACCACTATTCGCCACCAGTTCAATCGGAACGGTAGCATAGTCAATTGCCCAGATACGCTCTCAGACCGTGCCGACGTAACTCATCCAAGGTTCACCGACCGAGCCTATACTGCTACCCGGACCCGTGTTGCATTGCTGTTGAGCAGCCTCTACTACGGTTCGACTCCGAAGATGGTGCGAAGAGAAATCGAACACCGGTTCCGAAGTGAGCCATCTCCGAACTTCCTCTCGTCAGGACCGACGATGGAGTTGGGTGTGGACATCGGATCGCTGGACGCGCTGTTGATGTACGGAACACCACCGAATATGAATGCATATCTCCAGCGGGTCGGGCGGGCAGGACGCTCATCTCACTCGTCGCTTGTCCACAGTGTTAGCCAGCGAAATCCAATTGATTACTACTATTACGACGAACCAACCGAACTGATCACGGCGGACGAACAGCCCGTTCCACTCAACGAACATAACGAGCGGGTTCTCGAAATATCGCTGACGTGGGCCGTACTGGATTATGTCGCTTCGGAATTCGTGATACCATGGAAGGTCTCTCAGCATACGGTTAGCGGTGGTGAAGAAGTCGTTCGTCGAGAAAGTGCAACGGAAGCAGAACGGGAAGATGCAGGAAAGTACACACAACTGCTCGCAAAGACGGTATCGACGCTGGATCTAGGGGGCGAGTCGTCCCGACTCCGACCGCTTGGAATCACTATCCAAGACAACGAGTCAGAGATTCGATCGCATCTACACTCACTATTGAATTACGCTTATTGTCCGAGCTGTCACCGCCATTACGAGACCGACCGTAGTGGAGAGACGTGTCCCGAACAGGAATGCAACCGTACCCTCATTAGTGCGAAGAGTGTCCATAATGACTGCGTTGATGCAGCGCTTAGGAACGCCACGGAAGTATTCGTAGACGGGTATCGGAACTATGCTGGACGCATTCAAGATCGAATAAAGAGTCTTGAAGACCGGCAAGCTGAGTTGACTTCCAAGCGGGATGAAGCGGTAACAACTGAAGAGACTGCGCGTCACGAGCGTGCTATCGATCAGGTGGATGCCCGAATCGAGGTGCTCACGGAGTATCTGGAAGACCTCTCCGGAGAAGACTATGGCGACGTACTTACAGAAGCGTTTGCAGAATACGCGTTCAATCTACGCTCAGTCTCCGATTCCGTCGATATTTCCGTTGTTGACGAGACCGGTGAGCCAACCCAGATCGGGGATGACCGAGGTGGCCGGTCGAGCAGACTCGCACTGGGTGAACTTCACCCCGGTGCTGCATATCTCCATGATCGTCGCCCCCACGTAGTGAGCCAGGTATTCACCGACGATAAGGATTCGACCGATCTCCGTGAGCATGTCGAAGGCGCGATTGACGACGGGGACTCACCGTTAGTTTCCGAGTTCGTCTGCACCGAATGTGGGGATGTAACAACTGACCATACGACCGGGTGTGAATGTGGCAGCCGAGCATGGCAAGAATGTCGCCTGTATGCGATGGAATCCGTCGAGGCGACGTTGGACACCCAACCACTCCCGAACGAGCTTGACAAGGCTGGAACTGTCTATCAGCAGCCGAGCAAACGCGTGCAAAATACCTTTTCGCGTCGCCATACCGAGATCCTACAGTTCGACTCGTCTGAAACCTTCTCTCTGGTTTCTGAATCAGGAGACGTACTAGGAACGCTCTCGTACGGTGAGTACGACATTCTGGAATATGCGGAATCGTTCCGTGCGAAGTACCAGTCTGGGGGAATTGATGAGAATGAAACCCGGTTCCAAGTGTGTACGGAACCCGACTGTCCCGGGATAATCTATAACGACTACGATGGTTCTCGTCAGTGTTCAGTAAACCCGGATCACGCACCGAATAGCGAAGGAACCGATGCTGCATACGCGCGGTTCGGCTACGAGTATCAGACAGAAGGCGTACGCCTCACGCTTCCAGAGTTGGGTATCGATGCTTCACACACGCTCGGACACGGCATTCGACT
>LFCJ01000437.1_pt1 | contig 25555 bp, 20 predicted proteins | sample 643141 | NCBI WGS metagenome assembly LFCJ01 (sample SAMN03766243, study PRJNA286221) | soda lake metagenome | biome: soda lake; feature: Kulunda steppe; material: water; isolation source: sample B1-Br-g2 brine of Lake Bitter-1 | place: Russia: Kulunda steppe | collected 2010-07
ACTTTACCAACACCACCCGCAGCACTGGCTCCACCAACGAATGCGCCGGCGATGGCTTCGAGTTCAAATAACTGTCCTGCAGTCACGGTAGCAGACCCAAGTCTTGAAGCGTACATAATCCCGCTCACAGCGGATAAAAGACCCATAGAACCAAAGACTACCATAGTAATGAACTTAACACTGATGCCACTTAATTCAGCCGCCTCGGGATTGCCACCCACCGCATAAATATGGCGACCAAGCACAGTACCTTTGAGAATGATGTGATAAATACCAACAATCCCCAGAAGAATCACGAGTGTCCAAGTGATGCCCCTGTGAGAAGCCATGATAATGCTTACGGACATAATAAGAATTGAGATGAATGCCATTTTACTCAAAAGCATTTGTTTGGAAAGTACACTGAATCCGTACTGAAGGCGCTTTTTATAATGTCTTATTTCTAAGGCAATAAAACCCATTACGATTAATACACCCAGTAAAACACTGGTTAGATGCATGCCGTCCATACCGAAAAAATCAGGGATTGTACCATTGGAGATGGCTCTAAAAAAGGGATCACCAATGATGATGGTACCTGTTGCACGCAAGGTTTGTTGAATGGCACCACGGAATATGAACATGCCTGCAAGGGTTGCCACAAAGGCGGGAATCTTCATGTAGGCAATCAAGAAACCGTGCCAGAGTCCCACAATGATCCCAATCACTAGCACGGTGGGTAAGGTAATATAGACTGGCACCCCATTATTGACCATGAAGATGGCCACAAGTGCCCCCATGAACCCACTGACATAACCAATACTGAGGTCGATATGCCGAATGATAATGACCAAGGTGACACCAATTGAAAGGACTGCGATGTATCCGGTTTGGTTAAGCAAGTTTGAGAGGTTGTTTGCGGTTACAAAGCGCCCGCCAGTAGCGACAGTGAAAAAGACCATAATCGCAGCAAGGGCGATGAACATCCCGTAATCACGTATGTTTTCCTTTAGTAAATATTTTAGTTCTGAAAAGTATTTCATTATTGCGGATTGTTTGTTGTTATTATCCATTGTTATCCTCCTATTTCGTGGCCATTTGCATGATTTTTTCTTGTGTCGCTTCAGAATGGTTCAAACAGCCTTCAATCTTGCCTTCGGCCATGACAAAGATTCGGTCCGACATGCTGATGAGCTCGGGGAGTTCACTCGAAATGAAAATGATGCTCATCCCTTTTTCAACCAATTTGTTGATCAAAGTATAGATTTCAAATTTGGCACCAACATCAATGCCGCGGGTTGGTTCATCAAGAATCATGACTTTTGGGTTTGAAAAGAGCCACTTGGCAAGTGATACCTTTTGTTGGTTTCCACCACTTAGGTTGCGAACCTTTTGTTCCTGAGAGGGCGTTTTTATGTTGAGATCTTTGATATATTTTTGTGATACATTGACCTCGTCGTGATTGTTAATGAACTTATACTGATTGACCAATGTTTTGAGGTTGACCAGTGTGATGTTTTTTTTGACGTCTTGCTTAAGAATGAGTCCATCGTTTTTTCTGTCTTCAGTGACGTAAGCAATGCCTTTTTCAATAACATCGCGTGTGGAATCAAAGTTGATATCTTCACCGAACAGTTTCACGTTGCCGCTGACTTTGTATTCTTTTGGATTGCCGAAAATGCTCAAAGCCATTTCCGTTCTCCCTGCCCCCATTAAACCTGCAAGCCCTACAACTTCACCCTTTTTGACGTTTATGGATGCGTCTTTGACAACTTCACGCTTGATTCGGCTGTTGTATGCGGTAATGTTTTGTGCTTCAAAAATAATTTCATCCTCAACAATGTTTGAGCGTTTTGGATAGACGTTACTAATATCACGCCCTACCATATGTTTGACCATCACTTCTCTTTTAATTTCATTCTTTGCTGAATCAAGTGTTGCGACACTCTTACCATCACGCAAAATTGTTACGGTATTGGTGACGGCTTCAATTTCCTTTAATTTATGGGAGATGAGAATAGAAGTAATGCCTTGTTCTTGCTTTAATTCTTTAAGCAGTTGAAGTAAATTCTCGCTTTCGTTTTCATTCAGTGCTGCAGTGGGCTCGTCTAAAATAAGGACCTTAACATCTTTTGAAAGTGCCTTGGCAATTTCCACAAGTTGCTGCTTGCCTACGCCAAGATCGCGGATTTTAGTTTCAGGGTCCACATCAAGGTTTACGCGTTTCAAATAGCGGTTCGCGGTTTCAATAGCTTCAAACCAATTGATAAACCGTCCATCGACCTCCTGATGTCCCAGAAAAATATTTTCATAAACAGTCAACTCAGGAAATAATGCCAGTTCCTGATAAATGATTGCAATGCCTTGTTTTTCGGAATCATTGGTTGATTCAAAATTTTGAAGCGCATTTTCAACATAGATATCCCCTTCAAATTGATTGCTCGTGAAAACACCGCTTAGGACCTTCATCAAGGTTGATTTACCGGCGCCATTTTCACCAACAATACCATGGATTTCTCCGTGTTTTACACTAAAGCTAACGTTATCAAGCGCTTTAACCCCGGGGAATTCTTTGGTTATGTTTTTCATTTCAAGAATATTAGCCATTGTCTTAACTCCTTTAAAGCAGGATAAAGTGGTGAGATGAATCACCACTTTAACCGTGCATTTATTAATCCAAGTCTTCTACGTTGTCAAAATCCTCTTCATCGTAATAACCAGAGTCAAAAATGACATCATGTACGTTTTCTCTGGTTACGGTAACAATTTCGCTTTGTGCTGATGGCACATCGATAACGCCGTTGTCAAATGAACCTGCAGTGTCCGGTGTCTCACCATCAAGCACGCTTAGCGCCATGTCAATCGCGTCATCAACCAATGTGCGTACATCTTTGAAAACTGTCATGGATTGCTGTTCATCAATGATGTATTGAATAGACGGTGATTCGGCATCTTGACCGGTTACATTATAGCTTGTAATGTCATCATCATCAGCGAAAACATCACCAATGTTACGGGCGGTACCATCGTTAGGGGCTAAAATGGACACATCGCCTTTTTGTTCTTCATCGACATTGGTAAGATCGGCCTCCGCAAGTGAACGTGCCGTATCAAAGTCCCACTCAGTGTCGATTTGACCCATAATGTTACTCATTTCTTCACGGCTCAAATCTCCATTGTCTTTTAAATCTTCAGCTTCACTTGAATTTACAACGTCAAATGTTCCGTCTTCAATTTTAGGCTGCAACACATTCCAAGCTCCTTCGAAGAAGAGGAACGAGTTGTTGTCAAACTCAGCACCAGAATAAAGATAAAGTGGGTTGCCTTCGTCTTCAGGAGCATTGTCTACAAGATATTGACCTTGCGCTTCACCAACAGCGATTGAGTCAAAGGTGACGTAATAATCAACTGCGTCAGTTCCAGTGATTAAACGGTCGTAAGAAATAACAGTAACCCCTGCAGCCTCTGCTTCTTCAACAGCAGCAGCGGCCGCATCACCATCTTGTGGTGTAATGATTAAGACATCAATACCCTGGTTGACAAGTGATTCTACGTTTTCACGCTCTGTGCCGATGTCGCCGTCACTAAAAAGAATGTCAACGCTATAATCGGCGTCTTCGAGTGCTTCTTCAAAACGTCCTTCATCTTGAACCCAGCGTGGTTCTTCGTTTGTTGGAAGAACGATACCAACATCAAGATCATCCACATCACATGCTGCAAGCGTGAATGCAAAAACAAATGTGGTGAATAGTGCGATTAATTTGTTCATTTAATGTACCTCCTAATATTTTTAAAGCGTTTTCAGTTTATCGTTTCAACAGAGTTCAAACAATGTGATATTTCACTGTAAATTTGTGATTTTTTTGTACATTAAAAGAACACCCAACATTAAAGGGTGTTCTTAATCGCCAAATAAAGGGGTTTTCATTCGTTTTCAATACAAAATTCCTGATAGTCAATCCAAATATAATGGTCATCACTTACTTCATAGGAGTAGGTACTCAAAGCGTCTCCTTCAATAAATAGGTTAACCATTTCACTGATTGCATGGGCCATGGTGGATGAATCTTGTAAAACGGTTCCATAATAATGGTTGCTTTTTAAATAATCATGCGATATCGGTAAACCGTCCACACCGATGACGGGCAACCAAGGGTCTTGTTCAATGTCAATACTTTCTCCTTCGACATAAGGCGGCATGTTTTCAAGTTCAATTAAAGCATCAATGGCCCCAATGGCCATGGCATCATTATTAGAAATGATTAAATCAATGGTTTCGTGTTCATCAATTAAGCTTAAAGTTTGTTCGTAAGCATCACTTTGAGAAAAGTTTGCGACTTTTATATCGACAAGTTGTAGGGGAAATGCACTGCTTTCAAGAATCTCAACGATATGACTTGTCCTTATTTCCGCATCCTGATGACCCTGCTGGCCCATAAGAATGGCCGTCTTTACGGTTTCGCCGTCCGCTAGATTTTGAAAATGTTCCATGATCATATCGGCCTGCATTTGCGCAGATTGATGAGCGTCACTGCCAATATAAAATGCCTTGTCATATCGCTTGAGATCCCGCTTTAGCGGTTCACGGTTTATAAATAAAAGCGGAATATCTTTTTCTTTTGCACGTTCAATGATTGGATATGCGCCGACTCTGTCAACCATATTGATAATGATCGCCTTAGGGTCCTCGTCCAATACCTCATCCACAATGGAATTTTGTTTGACTTGTGAGTTTTGCGAATCGTAAAGATCAACACTAAATTGTTCACCAGCGTTATCGTTAATTTGGTGAGCAAAATCTTGGATGTATTCATCCTGGGCATCATAGACAACCAGGGGAATATGCTCACTTTGACTGCTTGAACAGGCGGTGGTTATGAAAACGATGACCAACAAAAGAAGTATCTTCATATTAATCGTTTCCTTTCAGGGGCATTTTTAATGTAATGGTGGTGGATTGGTCCATTTCACTTTCAATGATAATGTCCGATGATACGCCAAAATGCAACTTGAGACGTTGATAGACGTTGGCAAGTCCAATTTTTCCAAGTGTTTCTATGTCCTCAGCAATCATGGTCTTGATGTCTTCGATCTGCGCAGGACTTAATCCATAACCCGAGTTGGTTACTGATGCATAGAGGAAAATGTTATCTTTATGCACATGAATGTCGATTTGATTGTTTGACGTTTCAGGGTCAATGCCGTGGTTGATCGCGTTTTCAACCAGTGGCTGCAGTGAGAGTTTCAAAACCTTGAATGTCTTCAAGGAAGCATCGCAATCGATTGTATATTCAAAGGTGTTCTGATAGCGAATCCGTTGAATGGCCAGATAGCTTTCAACATGTTTTAATTCTTCACTGAGTGCAACAACGCCGCTTTCTGTTGAAATACTCAATCGGAAAAATTTGGAAAGCGATGCGACCATCTGTTTAACGTCGTCGTTTTTTTGTTGTTCACTCAAGTAAAGAATGGAATCCAGTGTGTTATATAAAAAATGCGGATTGATTTGGTTTTGAAGTGCGATGAACTGGTTTTTCCGTTTGGCGCTTTGTTCACGGTATACTCTCTTTACAAGCCGTTTGATTTCTTCACTCATTTTGTTAAAGGTTTCACTGAGAACGACAACTTCTTGTTGTCCCTCAATGGTAAGCGGCTCCAAAAAGGTGTTTTCTTCGAATGTCAGCATGTGTTCTTTTAATTTGTTGAGCGGTTTGGTAATACGCCGGCTCGCAGCCCACGAAAGCAGTGCCGCAAACAAAATGGACAGACTGAGCACCACCATGACCGTAATCAATACGGTTTGTTGGATGGCGCGGGTAGGACTTTCATCAAAAAATGTAACCATTTGCCAGCGCGTGTGATTGAGCGTGGTATTACTCACAAACATATCCACATCTTCAATGGTTGTGCGCCCACTGGTCTCATTCATGGCATTGGCATAGGCGGCACTTTCACACGCATCATCATCACAGTCATTGGTCGTATAAACCACCTCACCGTGCTCATCAATGAAAACTATGTGTCCGTGTTCCCCGAGGTTGGCCCCTTGGGCCATGGATTCAAAATTGTCCATGGACAATGCCATGGTGAGTGCGCCAGTTTTCAACGCATCGTTATGATAATAATTAACGGTTTTGGTCATATGAATAACTCTCTTTGAACTATTGGTGTTTAGGACATCGCTTGAAGGCGAGGTAAAATGAAACATATTGGCTTCTTCAAATGTTCGATTAAACCATGCATCGCCCGCAATTGAATCATTGAGATAAAGCGGATCAATAGTAGAGACGACTGCGTCGCCCTCTTTTGAAAACAATGATATCGAAAGGACGTTACTGTCCACTGTTTCTGCATTTTGAAAAATGGCTTCAAGTGTGTCCATTTGGTTTTGTTCGGTGTTTAAGAGAATTTCAAGTTCCAAAAAATGAGCAATGTCAATGACATTATCTGTATAATTGTTGTAATTCAGTAGGATTTGGCTAGTGATTTCACTGCTCGTTTCTTCCACCATTTCATTGCTTGTGTCACTAAAGCGCCAGAACGTTATGAGATTGCTTACCAGTAGTGACACCGTAATAATAAGGACTGAGACAAGCAAAAGAATTTTACCGATTGACAAGTGGTTCAATTTATTTTGCATGTTGGCGATACTCCTTGGGGGATTTTCCGGTGTGTTTTTTGAAACTGTGTGAGAAATGGTACACTTCCGGATACCCGACGTCTGTTGCGATTTCCAGTATTTTCTTGTCGGTATTGAGCAGTAACGACTTTGCTTTGTCCATACGCTTTTTGATTAAATACTTGTTAAAGGTCATGCCTGTATGCTTTTTGAAAAGCACACTCAGATAAGACACACTAATATGAAAAGTGTCACTGATCTCATCTAAGCTGATGCGCGGTGTATGATAATGCATATCAACATAGCCGGTAATTTTTTCAATGAGTTTTGTGGACTGGGACTGGTTGGAGGCTTCACGGTGTCTTCTCAATTTAAGCGCACAGGATTTAATGTACTCAAACAGACCATTGATGGTATCGAATTGGAACACTTTCGTTAAAAAATCTTCGTTTAAAAAGGCATTGAGCTCAACGCCCATTTGTGCACTTAAGCGCATGAGCACACTACTGAAGTGAACCACGTAGTATTGTTGGTCAATCATCGATTGTGTTTCACCGGTAAGTTTATCTTCAAGTTTCTGAAATGTTTTGGCGATTTCTTGAAGGGTTCCAAACTTGAGCACGTAGTCCAAGGCGGAAAACTCTTCGTCGGTTATCATGATGCGCTTGGGTTGTTGCTGGGAGACATCACTGTAAAAAAGAAGGTTTGAGGTATGTAAATAGCGTGAGTAACTCAATGTGTGCTGCGCCTGGTTGAACATGGTGGTGAAATACTTAAAAGACTTAAACGTATCACTGACCCCGATGGTAATTGCATCAGGTTGATAATCCTTCGTTCTTGCAATGATTTCATTCAGGGTCTCTTCCAGTAAAGCGCCATCAATGCGGGGCGCATTGATGACAATGCCAAGGCCGTTCATGGTATTGAAGTGAAAGTGTTGGTTGAATTTTTGAAGTAACCGTGAAATCAAGTTGATGAGAAATACCCTGGTTTTTTCAAGCGTTTGAAAATCAAGGGTTTGTTTGAATGCAACATAAGCAACATTAAATTCACCCTTTGTAAGGTCGACATCAAACAGTTCAAACCGTTTGATCATCGCATCGGTGATGGTCTGTGATTGAAGCAGGGCGGTAAACTGGTTTTCTAGAAGCAGTGGGCGGGAATCACGGTACGTTTCCTTCAGGCGCTTTTCATTGTAAAAACTTTCAAGGTCATGTTCAATGGCCGCTTTGATTTGTTTGAGTGCATTGTCTATGTCTTCAGCCATCACTGGTTTTTCCAAGAATGTCACCACATTTAGATCAATGGCCTCTTTGGCATATTTAAAATCATCATAGCCGCTGATGAAAGCCACTTTGATGGTGGGATAATCCCGGCGGATGCGCCGTGTTAAGTCAATGCCGTCGCTATAGGGCATGCGTATGTCGGTGAAAAGCACATCAACTATATTATTTTCAATGAATTCAAGTGCGTCAAGCCCATTGGACGCTTCGCCGGCGAGCTCAAAATAATCACGGTAAGCGATTTGAGATGCAATGCGGCGCCGCACGCGCGATTCATCATCAACGATTAAAATTTTTCGTTTGGTTTGCATTTGGTTTCCTCCAATGAGCGTATTAATCCACTTAACTATACCATAACTTGCTGTTCAAAAAAACAACCATATCACGACGATATGGTTGCTTGACTTAAAGCAGTGATTCAATGTAAGGGGCTATTTTATTGGGTTTGCTGTAGGGTCCAAAGCGTTTAATGACAACCCCATTTCGGTCGATTAAAAATTTGGTGAAATTCCACTTGATGCTTCTTGTGGGGATGCCGCGTTTCATGGTTGTCAACCAATCGAATAGGGGATGAATGTTACTCCCTTTTACTTGGACTTTATCAAAGAGTGGAAACGTAATCTCATATTGCAAGGTGCAATGTGTTTCGATTTCCTCACGTGGACCTGGTTCTTGGTTAAATTGATTGGACGGGAATGCCAGTACACTGAACCCTTTTTCATGATAATTTTCATAAAGGCTTTGCAATTCATTGAACTGATAAGCCAGCCCACACTGACTTGCCGTATTGACGACCAATAAGACTTGCCCTTTGAATTCACTCAATTTTTTAGTGGTCCCCTTGATGGTGCGTGCTTCAAAATCATAAATGGTTTTCATCGCTGCCCTCCTATGGTTTTTATTTTACCATATCTATGAAAGCGTGTGACAAAGAATGTTTTAAAAGTCTCAAATATGCTATAATTTCCTTAATTATCGCAAAGGAGTGTTACCTGTGCAAAATCAAAGTGTTGAAACTTTGTCCACAATGTTACATGACCAAAGCGTCACCTCAAGCGAGCTCGTCAATCATTATTGGAAACAAATAAAGCGTCTAAACCCTACGCTTAACGCTTTCATTGATTTGAACCATGAAGCCTTCTTAGAAGCACGAAGACTCGATTACGAACGCAAAACAAAGGGCCCTCGCTCCCTTTTTCACGGCGTCCCCGTAGTCATCAAGGACAACATTCTTACCAATGACCATATGCGCACCACGGTTAACTCACGGGTGTTTAAAAATTATTTTGCGTCTGAAGATGCGTTTATTGTTAGACGTTTGCGTGAAGCCGGTGCCATTATTTTAGGAAAAACCACCTTAAGTGAATTTGCATATTATATGTCCAAAACCACCATGCCTTCAGGGTATGGTTCACTCATGGGACAGACCATCTCGCCGTTTGATGCTGCGCTCGACCCTCTGGGCTCATCCACCGGGTCTGCTGTAGCGGTTGCAGCGGGCATGGCACCAATTGCCATCGGCACTGAAACCAATGGATCCCTGATGAGTCCTGCGCGAAACAACAGCCTAGTGAGTATCAAACCGACGCTTGGCGTTGTTTCAAGACATGGTATTTTTCCCATCAGTTATAACCAGGACACAGCGGGTCCTCTCAGCCAGACGGTGCGTGACAGTGCGCATTTGCTTGATGTGATTAAAGGTTACGATGCTTCAGATTCAGCCAGCACGTCACAACCCGTGGATTATGCCAGTGCCACTAAGGAACCAGTCGATACCATGCGCATTGGCGTTTTGAACTTATCAATTGCGAAAACCACTGATACGCACCAATCCATCAAAGAAGAAGCGATGCGTGTCTTTGAAGCGCAGGGCGTTCAATGTATTGAGATTGATCATACCTATGACCTTCCCAATAATATGCATATCTTATCATCTGAAATGAAACGGGATATGAACCGTTTCCTTTATACACTGAGTAATGCACCAGTACGTTCATTTGATGCGTTAACACATGCCAACCGCACTAAATACCGTCACAATTTAAAACATGGTCAAGGCCTTTTTTACGATGCCCTTGGACGCGATATGACGCTTAGTGATGCTACGTATATGGACGCACGCCTTAAAACCAATGATTCAATCGCACGATTTTTAAACCTTTTTGACACCCACAATCTTGATGCCATCATCACGCCATATTATCATCCCTATGCGGCGGTGGGCGGTTTGCCGAGTGTGAGTGTCCCAGCTAAAACTATCAACGATAATGCGCCCGAAAGTCTTTTATTTGTCGGACGCCCCTTTAGTGAACCTGCGCTTATTACGCTTGCCTACAGATATGAACAAAAAACACAACACCGTGAGACGCCAACACTGTAATTCACTCCATTCATCCTTTGCATTTTGTCAATAGATGTTATAATTTGTGAATAAAAACGAAAAGGAAGAGTGTTTATGAAAAAATTGTGGATTGGACTTACTTTATTGTTTGTGGTTACGCTTTCTGCGTGTGACACGGACCCTGTGGAAAATGGTAATGACAATAATGACGACAACGGTGACACCGTAACAGTAACCTTTCTGGATCATGATGACAGTGAAATTGACAGCGTGGAGATTGACCATGGTGAGGATGCAGCTGAGCCTGATGCCCCTACGCGTTCATGGCATGTCTTTGATGGATGGGATGCATCCCTTGAAAACATTACCGAAGATACAACCATTTACGCAACGTATCTTTCATTAGATGATATGCATCCGGTTGATGCAGCCAAATATACGGCCAATGAAATTGACAGTGTTCGTGAAAACACCCGCATCTATCTAAACGAAGTGTTTGAACAAGAAAACACCTTCAGCATTGATGGCACTGATTTTGCATTTATTAGTGAAAACCAAGATGGTACCCGCAGTGAAGCCGTCTTCCATGATGATGGTGAAACGTACTGGGAAAAGGAATATATTGAAGAAACTGAATGTTATGACGTACGCAGCATCGGTACCCTTGAGTATTATGAGCTCATGCAAACGCATCATTTCAATTATATGGTTCCTGAAGCGCTTGAAAATGCATGGTTTAGTGAAGACAATGGGGACTATGTTTTAGAAAGTGAGTATTATGATGAAATCGTCGATCAAGCACAAGCGGAACTGGTAGAATACCGTATAGACGTTTCAGAAGAAACCATCCATATCCTCATCGAACTTGATGATGGTTCACAAGTGACGACGTATGATATCACGTATGATAACGTCGGTGACAATACCGTCAATACTGACGTTGAAAGCTGTTAAGCAAGAAAGGAATATACACAATGAGTGTAATTACTGTTGATAACATGAGTTTTGGATATCAAAATGAAACCTTATTCAAAGGCGCTTCCATGCGCCTTTTTGAAGGTGAACATGCGTGCCTGGTCGGGGCAAATGGATCGGGAAAATCCACCCTGATGCGCCTTTTAAATGGTGACTTAAAACCTGATGAAGGCGAAATCACCATGCAAGGACGCAAACGCATTGGTTATCTTGATCAGTATCAAACACTCGATGAAAGCCTGAAAGTAAAAACGTATTTGCACGATGTGTTTGCGGACTTATTTGATGCCGAGGCTAAAATGGAAGCCTTGTATGAGGCGGTAGGAACGGCGAGTCCAGAGAAACAAAACAAACTGCTAAACCGTGCAAGCGCCATTGGTGAGATGCTGGTCGAAAAAGATTTTTATGCGATAAAATCACACGTTGGCTCCATTATTCACGGTCTTGGCTTAACCACGGATGTTCTTAATCAGACCATCGAAACGTTATCTTCTGGCATGCGTTCCAAAGTTATTCTTGCCAAACTGCTTCTTGAAAAAGCTGATGTGTTGCTGCTGGATGAACCCACCAACTTTTTGGATGTGGCACATATTGAATGGCTGGCCAACTTTTTGAATCAATATGATAAAAGCTTCATCGTGGTTTCCCACCACCATGATTTTTTACGAAAAGTTGCGCGCACTGTCTATGCGATTGAATCTGGCGAAATCATCCGTTATAAAGGCAGTTATGATAACTATCTTGTGTTGCGTGAAGCGCGAAAAGTCAAACAGCAGCAAGCCTATGAAAATCAACAAGCCTTCATTGAACGCACAGAAACATTTATCAAGAAAAACATCGCAAAAGCAAAATCATCAACACGCGCCAAATCAAGACGTAAAATGCTCAATAAACTCAAACGTGTTGCTCCCCCTAAATCCACGACAACCTATAAATTCAATTTTCCAGTTAAGCGCCCTTCAGGCGAGGATGTCCTTTCCATCAACAATCTTGAAATCGGCTATGATACGGTCTTGATCGATCCGATAAGTTTTGAGGTTAAAAAGGGAGATAAACTGGTGATCACCGGTAAAAACGGTATTGGTAAAAGTACGCTTGTTAAAACATTGATTCAAGAAATTGATGCTTTGGGAGGACAGTTTCAATGGAGCGATACGGTCAGTCTTTCGTATTTTGAACAAGACTCACAACTTCCAGGAGACAAGACACCATTTGAAATGATCCGTGAAACGTACCCGGATTTTGATAACCAGACCATATATGCCCTGCTTGGTGCGCATGGTCTGGATGCGTCGCTGGCTTTAAGAAAACTTTCTACCCTTTCTGGTGGTGAAAAGGCCAAAACGCGGCTTGCGATTTTGCGCCATCGCCTCGGCAACGTCCTTATCGCGGATGAACCTACAAACCATTTGGACGAACAAGCGAAATCCGCACTTAAAGATGCCTTCATTCGTTATGAAGGCACACTGATACTGGTCTCCCATGAACCATCCTTTTATCAAGATGTTTGCGATTATGAAATTACCCTTTATAACAATGGGGCAGATTCTTAAGGATAGTGCTTGTACTTTTCAGTCAATTTTGATATACTCAAAAAGGACTGATTAACGGGATGTGGCGCAGTTTGGTAGCGCACTTGGCTGGGGGTCAAGTGGTCGCAGGTTCAAATCCTGTCATCCCGACCATAATAACATTCAAGCAGGAGAATTCCTGCTTTTTTTTATGCGTGAATTTAGTATAATGATGATTGAGAGGTGATAGTATGAAAAACATTGGACAATCATTTTTAGACGGTAGTAAACATGCTACGATGCCAACACCCGACGAAAAAAAAGGAGTTGATACGCCTTTAATTGAAACACCAGTTGAAGGTGAGCGCATTGCACTTACACCCATTGAAGACATCGCTGTGCCGTCATTGACACTCGATGAAGCACTTAAGACAAGGAAATCCCACCGCAAGTTTTTGGACAAAATCGTTGATATTGATACGTTTTCTTATTTGCTTTATATGATGCAAGGCGTGCACAAAGTGGGAAAAAACGCGACGCTTCGCATGGTGCCTTCAGCTGGCGCGCGTCATGCATTTGAACCTTACATTGCGGTTAGAAAAGTAGAAGGGTTAACACCGGGAATTTATCGCTACATGGCACTGGAACATGCCCTCATCAAAATTGAAGACGGTGATGTCTCCTCCACTATGGTAGATGTATGTGAAGGGCAGCCCTTTGTTGGCGCAGCGGCTTTTAATGTAGTGCTCGTTGCCAATACGTATCGCATGATTCATCGTTACGGCATGCGCGGTTACCGTTATTTATTTATGGACGCCGGTCATGTTGTTGAAAATTTATATTTGTGCGCCCCTATGTTCAACCTTGGAACTGTGGCGGTTGGTGCGTATGATGATGACGCAGCGAATCAATGGTTAAACTTGGATGGCTCAAATCGTTTTGTTATTTATATCGCACCGGTGGGTTATGTATAACCACCCATACAAAAAGGCCTGAAGTCACGATCGTTGAACTCAGGCCTTTTTTATAGTTGCTTCTATGTGGCATGGTTATTTTGACTGTTTGGGTTTTGCTTGATGCACAGTAACTTGCGGGAACGGGATTTCGATGCCGTTTTGGTTTAAAATTCGTTTAATAATGCGGCGCAGATCGCGTTCACTTTGCCACTGGGTCATGCTTTGTGTCATTGCGACGACTCGAAGGGTCACACCACTTTCTGCCAAATTGACCACGCCCAGGACACGCGGTGTTTCTAAGAGGGCACTAATTTCTTCTTTGGCTACTGGTAAGTTATCCGTAAGGATTTTAGTGGTTTCTTCAATGTCTTCTTCATAAGCGATATCAAAATCGACCACTGCCAATGCGGTGCTAATGGAAAAATTGGATACAGGATCAATTGAGCCATTGTTAAAGATGCGAATTTCCCCTTTGAAGTTACGCACCTTCGTGGTTTTAAGTCCGATATCAATCACTTCTCCCATAAAGCCATTGATATCAACCCAGTCACCGACATCGAAATGGTGTTCAAAGAGGATGAAAAACCCACTGATTAAGTCATTGATAAACTTTTGTGCGCCCAGACCAATCACAATCCCCATAATACCAAGTCCCGCCAAAGCTGGACCAACATTGAGCCCCCATACTGAAAGCACGATCAAAATGGTGATGATGCCCACAATATATTTACTAATACTCATCGAGATTTTGGCAATGGTTTGTTTGCGACGCTGATTTGGCGAAGGACCGCGTCCAACGCGCTTCAAAGAAATCGTCACTATTTTTAAAATTAAAAGCGAGACAAACGTAATAATCGCGGTTGCGATTAAACGGGGGACGTGCTCTTCTAAAAATGTTGTCGCATCAACCCCAATACTCCTGAAATAATCAACGGGGTCATACCCCCATAAAAACAAGATACTATTGGCAGCGCCAATAATAATGATAAAAAATAATGCAAAAATGAATACAACCGTTCGGTTTTTTATGGACTGATAATATTTGTTTAGTAAGGTTTTTAATATATAATAGATAATAAGTACCGTAATCACAATGACAATAGTGATTAACGTCGTTGGTAAAATATCAAGCGGCATAGTTTCATTCCTTTCAGTGTCAATCTATACATAGTATATCAAAATCTTGTTGCCGTTGAAATGTTTATGAAAATTTATCATTTTTCATATGCAATTGAATGAATGTGTGCTAAAATTCCATAAAACACTTTGTTGCTTTAAAGTGTTAAGGAGCGATTGAATGCAAGATGTGAATCCGAAATTCACCACCATGCCACCATTAAAAAAACTCGCATCATTTCTTTTCATACTTGTAGGAATTCCATTCGGAACCAGTTTATTTACCTATTTGCCAGTTACCTTAGGGTTTTTGGCACTTGAAAAGACGCGGATGAATTTTTTGTTTAGACCACTTGTCATTGGTGCGCATGTGGGATTGTTATTGACTTATTTAATCATAGTGATTCTTTATTTACGTGATGCTTTGCAAAGTCCGATGGCATTCGTATACGCACTTAGACTTTACTTTGAAGGCTATTTCCCAGCTGAAGCGTTTAATTTATTTGAGGGGTGGTTTCTAAATGGCAGATAAAGAAAGCCCTTTTCGCTCCATTTATTCTAAACGCCGGTCGACACGCGCACCCCAGGCTTTTGTTGATAATCGGTCTATCGAACGCATTATTACACTAAGAATATTATATTTTATGGCCGGATTGGTCGCGCCGTGGGTGACATTTCCGGTTTTCATGATTATAAAAGATCATCGTCCCGGTGATTCAAAAGCCATGATTGTGGGGACAGTGTTAGGGATGATTTATTTGGCATATTACATCCTCTTTGATATGATTTTATATCATCCAAACTGGTAATTTTTTGTTTCAATACCATAGCAATGTGGTATAATGTTAAAAATTTAATATACAGGGGGCGATGTCTTTGAAACGGGCATTGGCTTTGGTGGGTTTCTTTATGGTTCTATCAGGTTGTCGTGAGACTTATGATCATGCATTTGACGCACTCATCAATCAAGAAAACTATCATCAACGAGTAATGGTTGATGCATTGAGCCCGACCGGACTTTCCCAAACGCTCGAAGTGGATGGTGAACTTTACCGTTATCAAACCAATGATAGAACCTATTATGTGGATGCATCAAAAACCCCCATTGCATTCATTGATGTCCAAAATGACCAAACTGTAGAACTGGCTATCAACCCAATTGAAAACTACATTCATCTTGACGCGCTCTCATTATCGCTTTTTGCGCCACATCAAGACATGTATCGCTTAAAAGATGAATATATGGTCCCCTCAGTCATTGAGGGTCTGGGTGAGCTAGAAGATGTATTCATGACATTTGATCAAGAGACAGTAACATTCACTGTATTTACTAATTTACCAGGAAGAATCAACGAGACAACCATAGAAATAGTTTATTCTGCCATAGGCGCTACACACATCACCCTTCCATAGATTTCAAATATTCCATACGTTTAAGAACAATATTACGTTTAATAAATGACGAATTTCAAAAAAATTGTTTATTCCCCCATGATTTTATTGTATAATGTATACTAACCATTTTTATACCCTTATAGCAATACTGTAACAAACCATGATTAAAATGAATTTCACATGATTGGTTTATGTAGATAGGAGGCTAAAGCGTATAATAAGGACTATACTTTAATAAAGTTTATAAACTCTGACTATCTCCAAATACCATGTGCCTTCAAATTATTACCAGGAATAACGATTGTATACTTAAAAAGTATATAACAATTCCCAAAACGTTGTTCCCAGTCATGATTGAGAGGGCTATGGAGTTCGGAATCTTCGGAGTGTTTATAAAAAAAATCAAAAAAGGAGAGAGATTTAATGAAAAAGCTATTCTTGTTTCTTGTATTAGGAACCTTTGTTTTCTCCCTTGCCGCTTGTAATGGGGAAGATCCCGAAGACAACGGTGACCCAGGAGAACCAACAATCAGTGGGGCCGATCATGGAGAAATCGGTCTAGGTTCCGATTTTGACCCTATGGATGGTGTTAGCGCTGCGGATGGTGAAGGTAATGATATTACTTCTGACATCCAAGTTGACGGTAGCGTTGATAGCAATGAGCCGGGTGACTACACATTAACCTACAGTGTCGAGGACAGCGAAGGGTTAAGTGCGACAGTTGACCGTACAATCTCAGTACTTGGCGTGCCTTATGCTGATGGCGTTTATGACCTCAAGTTTGCGGACGAAGAAACACGCAACACATTCTTCGGTGCTGCAGAACGTTATCTGATGGAGACCGTAAAAGGTGGCGTGCCACTGTTTTCTAACTCTGGTTACGTAATGTATAACACAGACCGCATGGACCTCGCTGTAGATGAAGCGGTGCCAGTGCTGGAATGGGCGGTTTCATTCGCGGAATTTGTAGACGATGATGAAGGTTTGCAAATTGAACCGGGTGTCCAAGGTGAACCTGACAATTATACATACCGTACAGCCCTTCAAAACAGCCCAACAACCATGCATCAGTGGGAATATGAAGATGCTGACTCAGCGGATATGCTTACGCTTTTCCAAGATTCCCTTTACTATTTTGATCTCAATGATGCTGCGGATAACTGGGAAGTACAACCTGGTTTGGCAGCTGACTTCCCTCAAGGTCAAGACTTGAGTGAAAACGAATTTGGTCGTATGACTGGTAATAAGTTCCATATCCCAATTCGTGAAGGTTTAGAGTGGAGTTATCATGAAGATACCGATACATCCGGTTTCCCTGATGGCCACGAAGAGATTACCGCTCATGACTTTGAAGATACGTACAAGAAAGCCATGGATGAAGAGTGGTTCCGTGCGTGGGCCGGTGGTGGAAACTTTGACAACCCAGCACAACGCATCCTTAATTCACGCGAATACCGTGAAGGGGAAGTTGAGTGGGATGAAGTCGGTATTAAAGCCATTGATGATCACACCCTTGAACTTGAATTTGAAGTTGAAATGGATGATTGGCGTGTTCAATACTGGTTAACCAGCTTCGTACTTACACCAATCAACTTACATGTGTATGAATGGGCCGAAGAAGACGGCGGCGCATATGGTACGGCACCAGAATATGTTGCGGCACACGGACCGTTCGTGCTCGATTATTGGGAAGATGACGTAGTGCTTCGTTTCAGCGAAAACGAAAACTTCCACGATCCTGATCGCCATGATTTCACTCACCGAATTGTGCGTGTCATCGACGGTAACGACGTACGCTTCCAAGAATTCCTAGAAGGTAACTTGGACGCAGCAGCCGTGCCAGGTGAAAGTTATGAAGATTATTCAGATCATGAACAAATTCACTTTATTCCAGGTGCGACAACGTTCCGTTTAATGATTAATGGTACCCAAACGCCTGAAGGTCAAGAAGAACAATTCCCAGGCAGCGATTATACACCAGAACCTATCTTAGGTTACGACTCGTTCAAACAAGCACTCTACTTTGGGCTTGACCGTGAATACTTAGCGCGTGACGTTATGATTACATCCACACCGAATATGTATCTCTTCAGCGAAGCATACGTCGTTGACCCTGCAGGTAGCGGTCTTGCATTCCGTAACACACTTGAAGGTGAAACAGTCGGCGAAGGATTATCTCCAGATACATACGGATATAACCTTGACTTAGCACGTGACCTTGTAGAAGACGCCATTGAAGAAGCGGTCGCCGATGGATTCTATGAAGAAGGCGACACCATTGAAATGGACGTATTCTTCTTCTCAGGATCTGCAACTCAGGAACAAATGGGTGCTTACATTGCTGAACAAATCAATGATGAGTTCGGCCATGAAGGTTACGACATTGATTTCGATGTTACCGCAACATCACAAGATTTCCCAGCAATTTACTTTGACTACATGATGGTTGGTGAATTTGACCTTTCCATCGGTGGTATCAGTGGTTCAACACTTGATGCAGCAAGCTTCCTAGACGTATTCTCAAGTGACAACCGTGGTGGATTCACCCTTAACTTTGGTATTGACACATCACAGCCTGACATAGAAGTCACGTACGAAATGGACGGCGAAGAAGTGACTGAACTTTGGTCATTCGACGGCATTTTCGAAGCCCTTGTTGGTGAAGTGGAAATGGTTAATGGACGCGAATCAGGCGCAGAATAAGTTAGATTACATAAGGTTATCTTAATGTAACAACTGCAAACCATCTAGGAACCCCTAGATGGTTTGCGTGTTGTTATAAAAGTATTTTGAGCTTAAAAGTAAGCTAAATATGCATCACTAATTTTTTTTGCATAAAGGTTGAATTGGTTTGAAATATTTGATGAATTATCTATAGAAACGTTCACTAATCCATCAAAGATTTTAAACGAATGTCTACCGAAAATTATTAATCTTTTTTAAGAAAGTAGGCGATTTCATGGCTAAATATATCCTAGTACGGACATTATGGGTGTTTATCATTCTATTTGTCATTTTGTCTTTGACGTTCGTACTTCTAAATTTAGCACCTCAATATCCTCCTGCAGATGAAGACCAACGTGAAATTTGGTATGCACAACAAGTCCGCGACGGATTTATGTCTAGACGGGTTGTGACTGATGCTGACGAAATGGAGGCAATCCGCAGTGAAGAGGCCGATCTACACGATAATGCTTTTGTCGTGGATGATGACGACCGTTTGGAAGTGTTCGAACCTGTCCCTGTGGGTGAGTCTTATCGCAATTGGCTCACCAACGTATTGACTGAATTTAACTGGGGAACTTCTACACGTGTCCGTGTTAATGTGGATGCCTTTTCCATTTTGGCAAACCGTATTCCCGTAACCGCACAGCTTAACTTAATTGCCCTTGCCTTTTACATTCCGGCCGGGTTCGGAATAGGCATTTTAGCGGCGCTAAAGAAGAATAGCCTGGTTGACAACTTGATTCAAATATTCATTATGGTTTTCTTATCACTACCATTGTTTGTTGTTATGACGTTCTTCTTATTTATTTTCGGCTACCAACTGGGGTGGTTGGATACTGCGTTCCCAGCTGCAACAGTGCGGGGGACAACGCGTTATCTTGCGTTTATCCTACCGGTATTGGGTTTATCCCTTAACACTGTTGCAGGATTGACACGTCTAACACGTGCAGAGCTCACGGAAGTTCTTACCTCTGACTTCTTATTGCTTGCACGCACCAAAGGACTTACAAGACCACAGTCTGTCGTTCGCCATGCAATGCGTAACTCAATGGTCCCACTTGTCCCCTTCATCATTTTCTCTTTTGTAGGGTTGCTTAGTGGTTCTGTTGTTATTGAGCAAATTTATGGTATTCCAGGCACTGGTCGTGTCTTACTTGATGCCATGACACCTAATAACTATGATCACAATTTAGTGCTTGTCACCCTTGCTTTTTATACCGTTATTGGTCTATTTGCGATACTAATCGTAGACTTAACGTATGGTTTGGTTGACCCACGTATTAGAATGGGGGCTAAAAAATGATTGACAAAGAGCAAGATACTAAAGTACAACAAGATATCAACCAATCAGAGTTTGAGTTTGTTCAACGCGATGAGAAAATTTTTGATAAGAAATTTGAAACCAAACCTGTTGGTTATTTTAAAGATGCCATGACACGGTTTGCTAAAAACCGTGCAAATGTTGTTGCAACAATTATTTTGTTTGCACTTATTACCAGCTCAATTTTGGTTCCGATATTGACCACAAAAAACTTTACATCTCAAGAACCAGCAGTGGCTGCTCTGCCACCACGTGTCCCAATTGTTGAACACTTTGGTTTTGTTGATGGGACTAGATCATACAGCGATAGAACCGTTGATTTAGAAACAATTGACGAAGACGGACTCGGCATTCCTGCTGGCTTTGACCGTGAATTTGTCGTTGAGGATAGCCTTACGAACACCACTTCAGTATGTACCTCACGCACCAGTGAATCATGTGTTGGCGGGCAAAACATCATTGGTTTGCGTGGCCAAGACACAGAAACATCGGTCATGAGTGATGAAACGTTTGATTTTGTTCGCGACGATCAACCAGTCATTGAATTTGATATTGAGAACATTTTAATCGATGGCACGCTTTTGAATGTTGAACTGAACCTTGGTGATGAAGACGATGAAGATTGGCGTCAGTTTGCGTCATTTGATGAAGAAGGCGTTGTATCTTTTGATGTTTTTGAGGCGCTTGATGAATTGGATCTCGATGAAGATATTGATGAATTTTCTTCTCCAATCCAGTTTGAAATTGTAGCTGAAATCCCTCGTGTTAACATTGCACTTAACAGTGTCTCGATATATGAAAATGGCGAAGAAGAGCCTTTTTATAGCGCTAGTGGTTTTGACCTTGCACAATATCAACTAAGTGCGCCCGCATCAACCGGTAACTTCCGTCGTGCGAATGGTGAACAAATTGTTTCGTCATTTGATTATGATGTCTATTCTGAAGCCATGGGTGTCAGAGATCCTGGTGCCTATTCTGCGCGTGACACGTATCAATTGCTTGAAGAAAATCAAGATCTATGTTCACTTGACGGTATTGATATTGATTTTGACAATGTAGATTATGATGATGCACAACAACTGATTGGCATGGAGTTTGAAGATTCATGTCCAATTAACAATATATATGACGTCAGTTCACCCATTGAAAGAGATGGGGAAACGTACTTTAACTTCCGCTTGGAACTGAACTATGCCCAGTATATGGGTTATGATGATATCCCGTATTTCCTATTTGGAACCACACGTAGTGGTCATGACTTGTTCGCCTTAACTTGGCTTGCACTCCGTACTTCACTACTAGTTGGTCTTCTTGTAGGTACCATTAATATTACCATTGGTATCATTTACGGTTCCATTTCCGGTTATTACGGCGGTAAAGTCGATATCGGTATGGAACGTTTCACAGAAGTGATCAGTCGTATCCCTTGGCTATTGACGCTTGCCCTTGCTACAGCGTGGCTCGGTGCTAGTCTTTGGAGTCTTGTTATCGTTCTTACCCTTTCAGGGTGGGTTAGTGTTTCTTCAACAACAAGGACTCAGTTTTACCGGTACAAGGGACGAGAATATGTACTTGCCTCAAGGACTTTGGGTGCCAAGGACTCTCGTTTGATTTTCAGACACATTCTGCCTAACGGCATCGGAACCATTATTACCGCTTCAATCTTGATGATTCCACAAGTTATTTTTGCAGAGTCTACGATTTCATTCCTCGGGTTTGGTATCGGACATGGCCAAACATTCAATATCTTTGGTTTTGAATTGTCGGGTGTATCAATCGGTGTCCTCTTAGCTGATGGGCGTTCTGAATTGGTATATAACCCACACCTTACCATTGCGCCAGCGATTATCGTCTCTATCCTCATGATTACGTTCAACATGTTCGGTAACGCGTTACGCGATGCCTTTAACCCAACCTTAAGGGGGAGTGAATAATGGCTAATCAAAACATTAAAATCGAAGTAAAAGATTTAAGAATATCATTCTGGACGACTCAAGGAATGGTTCGAGCGGTTCGCGGCGTTGATTTTAACTTGTATGAAAAGGAAACGTTAGCGATTGTTGGTGAATCTGGTTCAGGTAAATCTGTTACGTCACGTGCAATCATGGGTATCTTGGCTGGTAACGCAGTCATTGATGAAGGAAAAATCATGTATGATGGTCAAGACCTTACTCGCATTGAAGAAGAAGTCTTCCATACCATCCGTGGTGACAGAATTGGTATGATTTTCCAAGACCCGATGAGCTCCCTTAACCCAATCATGCGTATTGGTAAACAAATTACTGAAGGTATGCTTATTAATGGGGATCACCGCAAAAAAGAATACAAGCGTCGCATACGTCAATTCTATAACGACTATTTTGATGCTAAAGATGCAAAACGCAGTGAACGACGTAAATATCGTGAGCAGCTTAAGAAACACAAAGAAAATGGCGAAAATGACAAAATTGTTGAACTTAAAAATGCACGCAAGGAAAAATTACGTGAACTGAATCAAGCCATTAAGGATGCACGTCGCACACTTATTAAAGAGAAACGCAATAAGAAAAAAGACGTATACGCTGAATACAAGGAAAAAGCAAAAGCTTTTGACACTCAAATTGAAAAAGCCAAACAAAAAATTAAAGAAGAGGGTAAATCCGAAAGCGGCGAATGGAAAAAGCGCGCAGAAAACGTGAAACAGGAGCGCGATGAAAAACTTAGCCAATTGGATAGTGCCTATCAAAAGAAACTTGATGACCTACAAGAACAGTTTAAAGCGTCTGCGGGAACACAAAAAGAAAATTTAGCACGTCAAAAACGCTCAGAACAAGAGCGTTACAAGCAAGAACGCAAAGCGCTTAAAAGGGAATACCGTCAAAAACTCAAAGAAGAAAAGAGTCCCAAAGCCCTTTATCGTCAGCAACTTTCTGATTTGAAAGAAAAACAGCGCCGCACATACAAAACCACGAAAAAAGAAGCAAAAGAGCGAGCGCTCAAAGTAATGAATGATGTTGGGATTCCTGAACCGGAAAAACGTTTCCGTCAATATCCATTCCAATTCTCTGGTGGTATGCGTCAAAGAATCGTTATCGCTGTTGCTTTGACAGCCAATCCAGATGTACTCATATGTGATGAGCCGACCACTGCGCTTGACGTTACCATTCAGGCGCAAATCCTTGAACTTATTAAAAACTTAAAAGAAGAGCGTAACCTTTCAGTTATATTCATCACGCACGACCTTGGTGTTGTTGCGAATATGGCGGATCGTGTCGCAGTTATGTATGCTGGAAAGATTGTCGAAATTGGAACAGTTGAAGAAATATTTTATGAGCCCAAACATCCCTATACATGGGCCCTATTGTCGAGCATGCCGGACCTCAATGTCCAAGACCGATTATCTGCGATTCCAGGAACCCCTCCTAACATGCTTTTCCCACCAAAAGGGGACGCGTTTGCGGACAGAAATCAATATGCAATGAAAATCGACTTTGAAAAAGAACCCCCAATGTTCAAAGTGTCGGACACACATTTTGCGGCAACATGGTTACTGCATAAAGATGCGCCTAAAGTGGAACTTCCTGATGCGGTCAAACGCCGTATTGAAACCATGCATGAAGCGCCCGAACAGACGTCCGCACAAGGAGGTCAATCATGAACGAAAATCAAGAACCCATTTTAAGAGTTAATAATCTTAAACAATACTTCAAAACAGGCTTTGGTAAAAATAAACTCATTGTCAAAGCCGTTGATGATGTAAGCTTTGAAATTTACAAAGGTGAAGTGTTTGGTTTGGTTGGTGAGTCTGGTTGCGGTAAAACCACAACTGGTCGCACCATCATCAAGCTTTATGAACCGACTGATGGAACCGTTGAATTTATGGGCGAGACCATTTCAGCTGGTGTACAATCACTAAAAGATGAAATCAAACAAAAAAGAAAAGATCACCGTGAAAAATTGTCACAATTAAAAAGTGACATTGAAGAAAAAAATGACTCTCAGGAAAAACAAAAAGAAGAATTCAAAAAACAAGCAGAAGCACTTAAAAAAGATAAAGATGCAACCATCAGTAAACTCCGTGATGAGATAAAGCGTCGCAAGGAAATCACCAACAACTCAAACATGGAAACCATGAAGCGCATGCAGATGATTTTCCAGGATCCTGTCGCTTCACTAAATCCACGGATGACCGTACGTGAAATTATTGCGGAAGGGTTAAGAATTGCTGGTGAAAAAGACGATAAAACCATCACTAAGAAAGTCAATGATGTCTTAGAAACCGTTGGGTTGCTCCCAGAACACTCAAGCCGTTATCCACACGAATTTAGTGGGGGTCAACGTCAACGTATTGGTTTGGCACGTGCACTTGTTGTTGCTCCAGAGTTTATTATTGCCGATGAGCCAATCAGTGCCCTAGATGTTTCCATTCAGGCACAGGTTATCAATCTGTTAAACGACCTTCGTCATGAGCTTGGGTTAACAATCTTGTTTATTGCCCATGACTTGTCGGTTATCAATTACTTTTCAGACCGCATTGCCGTTATGTATTTCGGAAAAATGGTTGAACTTGCATCTAAAGAAGAACTGTTTAAGAATCCATTGCACCCTTATACACGGTCACTATTATCTGCGGTTCCACTGCCAGATCCAAACTATGAAAAAACCCGTACACGTATGACGTATGATCCTTCTGTTCATAATTATGAACAAGAAGGACCAAAGCTTCATGAAATAAAGAAAGATCACTTCGTTTACGCCAATAGTGAGGAACTAGAAGAATACAAGAAGATGATCAAGTAATGCTTAAACCCATTGCGAGCGCCATATTGTTTTTGGGATTTGCTGCGCTTGCTGTGCTGTTTATCTTTTTCAGTGGTGACTTCACGGTCCGTACAATCAGTGATGCACTGTTTGTGAGCGGCGGTGGATCCGTATTGATCAATTTGTTGATCTTGTCACGTTCCGGTGAAATTACCCACCCATTAAGATATGCAGCCGGCAAGTGGCGGCATTCCCGAAGCAATTTACAAGACACGCAGGAAAACTCCAAATACAATAGTTATCTTGACTATAAAAGCCAAAAATTAGATGAGTTAAAAACAAGCAAGACATATAATTATGCATTTTTCATCGTTGGCATATTAATGGTTGTTGCCTCATTTGTTATAATGCCTTACATTTAAGTCTCTTTGTCAAAAATGGGGATTAACAATAATTAAACAAACACCGTCTGTCATTTTAGACGGTGTTTTTTCATACACTGTTCATATCGACATTAATCTTAGTGCAAAAGTGTTAACTAGATTATCAAATTAACATTATCATTGTGCCCTCAAATTAAATTGTCTCTAAT
>LFCJ01000438.1_pt1 | contig 25552 bp, 14 predicted proteins | sample 643141 | NCBI WGS metagenome assembly LFCJ01 (sample SAMN03766243, study PRJNA286221) | soda lake metagenome | biome: soda lake; feature: Kulunda steppe; material: water; isolation source: sample B1-Br-g2 brine of Lake Bitter-1 | place: Russia: Kulunda steppe | collected 2010-07
ATGTCAGTCGACCATGCTTCGGGCTGTCGACATTCACTTGCAACGGTGGGGTGTATTCACGTCGGAAGAACAGACGAACCGTACTCCATGTGGTGTTCTAATCGGGTTACCGTATAACTCGATTACTCAGATTCTCGTGGGAGCAAACTCCACTGACAGTTTATCGGGAGGTCGTGATTCAGAATGTACTGTGTGTCCTATGAGATAGGGTGTGTTATGGCATTTTTATTGAGCGCCTTGTTATTCTTCTTCATCGCTATCATTACCACCATTACTGTCATCGCTATCATTATTGTTGAATGACCCAATCGTAGACTGATCATCTTCCCGCAGGTGGTCCTCTACACGCTGTTGTATCACCAACTCTTCTACACGGAGAATTGCACCCATATGTTCTCGTCGGAACTCATACCGGTGCGTATCTATTTCGTCACAGGCTTCAATATCGTTCAAAAATTCAAAAACCAGTTCTAAATCACCTGGGTTGACGTTATGTTGTGGCGCGAAAAAGTCACGAACCTGTTCACGAGTAACCTCCACACCACTATCATGATCTAACGCTTGCTCACCCCAGATATCCGTTATCGCCATAGCCAAGATCTCTGGTTCCATCCCTTCGGTGAGCATAATTTCATCCTGTGGATTCTCTGGCAGTGATACGCCTGTTCTCAGGACCGATTGCATCGCTCCGTCGTTGTCGAAGTCGCCGTCGAGAATTCGCAGATCACCCCCGTAATCCTGTGTCATCAATACCGCATGATCAGTGAGTCGGTCAAGAGTCTCACTGAATTCCTCTGACTCACTCTCTGCTTCTTCAATATAGTCTTCATCAAGATCCTGATAGACGATAATTGATTCCACAGCACTGACTGTTCCGTTGTACTCTGTCTTCTCTCGAACCTGTGCGTTCTTTAGTTCTTCTTCGGCTTTTTCAATGGTCACCTTGTTGCATTCTTTCATCTGTTTAATATCACTCTCGTTGATATGGTGACCACTCTTAATCTCACAGAGCGCACACGTAGAACCATCATAGAGTACAATATCCGGTTGTGCGTTGACATCCCTGCCTTCTGATCCATCTTTAAAGACGGGAAACATAACAGGAACACGAACACCGCGAGAAGATAGAGGCGGATCGGCACGGCCGGTAACAGCGGAATAAAATAGATTGTAGGTGTTGACCTCTCGTCTTTGCCTTTCACCTGATGTTACCGACGTCATAATTATTTAACCGCCACAGGGCTCTGTTTCTTATCAAGTGAGTACGTGGAATCAAGATCCTCGTAGACCTCACGGACGAATTCTCGAAGACTCAATGCGCTCGTATTTTCCCGAGCATACAGTACAATATTTGGTGGTTCGAGAGCGATATCAAACGTTTCGTCATGCTCAGTATCGAATACACGAACCTTCGTGCCACCATCTCGGATCCCGTGCCGATAGCGATTTCCGTTTAATACGTTTGCTTCAAGTTCGTCTATCAACCGATCATAACTGACCTCATCACGATCTGGATCAGTAAGTTCGACAGCAGTGAATCCATTTACAGTGAAGCCGTTATCCAGTTTATCAAGCTCTGGTGCGTATTCTATCTCGAACCGTTCGTGGTCGAGTTCCTGGTACTCTTTCGTGATGCCGAGTAGTGTTTCGACTGCCTTCGGCTCTGATCCATCACGCACTGAACGCATTGATATACGTCCGTCATTCGTGTTCGCCCCCTGAATTGCTGAATAGGGTGAGTTTTTTTGATCGAAGTCGATTCGAGTCGGCTTTGCGTCAAACGCCTCCTCGGCTTTTTCAAGATCGTCGGGCTCAGCACCAGTGAATCGAAGTGTGGCATCTCGCTCTCTATTGGGTGCATGATATTTTGCTGTGAAGCCAGACACCCGTGAGTCGCTGATACCATCTGTGAGGTCGTCAAGATCGTCGGAAGAGAGGTAGAGACGGTCAACACTTGGGAGATAGTCTAAGAACCGTTCAATAGTCTTCTCACGCCAATCAGAATGAACAGTTGTAATCACCCAGAGGTAGTCTTCGTTGTCTGCCGTAACGAATAGGAACTCATCCTCACGACCTTTCGACGGAGTCGTGATGGTTACTATAGAGATGTCGTCGTCTACCACGCTTTCTGAGAACGTATGTTCAGATGCGAAGTTCTCTGCGTGTCCTGTAATTCGATCATCATCAGTGAGTTGGTGAACCCAGTAGTCAAGTTGACCAAGTTCGAACCCCTGATTATCACAGAGATAGATGTTTAGATCGGTTTGTCCACCGCTTCGCGTGGTCTTTTCTTCCATTTCGGCGTCGGTCTTGACCACGTATTCAACGAGATCACGCAGTATTTCTCGTTTTGATTTACCTTTGTAGTCGGTGGGGTCGAAGTCCATTCTGGTTTACTCCGGATACTGATTGTTGCGTCCGCAACCGTTTTATCCTGTGGTTGTTGGACTAATGTGTTTGTGTGACAAGAGCACTGTTTATAATATCTTCATATAATAACTTCGGTAATGACATGAAATTTCTGTTCAGGAATAGTATTCTGATCATTTCTGGATATCTGCATCCATCACTGCATCTTCTGCGATAGATGAAATATAAAGTACATGGGGCTAGTCTACCAGCGTATGACTCTCGCGTCCAACGACGATTCACCTCTCCCCTCATTGTCTCGCCGACTCTCTGGAAAGGACGTCACGATGGATCTGACTATGTGCGGTCTCCTTGTCGAACGAGCCGAAGAACTCGCCCAACTCTATGCTGACCAAGGAAACTGGAATGATGTTAAGGAAACGTGGTTCAACGAACGGCTATCAAACCGCAGCACACGAGACAGCTCTCAAAAAATCTACCGAGTACTGACCTCGCGGTTCAAAAACGCCCCCACAGCACTCCCAAATCCAAGTACTCTCCCGACAATACTCAGCGACTGCAACACGAAGCGTGATAAATCACAAATACTCTATCTATATCTCATTGCTGACGACCCACTCGTGCGGTATACTGTTCACGAGTACGCCGCTCGGGTTGACCTAGGAACGCCCGACGCCTTGGACTTCTCGAATGAGACGCTCGTCGAGATTCTTTCTCAGTTAGAGTATTCTGACGGTAGTTCATTCAATTATGCAGACTCAACCACTGAGCGATGGTGTGAAGGGTTTCGGTCGGTGATGCGAGAAATTGGCGTGCTGGATGGTCAACAAGCAGTTGTTGGTGAATCACCGTCGATAGGTCGCATACCGTTGCTCGTTGCAATGGCCTATTCGTACGATGCCGAAGACGACGATTGGCTCACAGCACCCCGCGGGTTATTGTATCTCTTTCAGCCAGAAAGCCGCTGGGAGGAACTCTTTGACCGTGCCGCAAACACTGATGCGTGGGAATACCTCGAACTTCACGGCGATCTCAACCTCCGTCCCACCGAGGAGCCATACTCGTGGGTCGGTAATGGGGGTGAGGTCTGATGGTCGACCCACAGTGGTTTGCTGATCTACCGGACGATTTCGAGGAGTCTGTTCGAATTGATCGAGACGAGCAGGATCATCGACAGCGGGCAATCCAGTCGTACCACATGACGGCTGACTCCCAACGATTTATCCAGGATTTTGTCGACCGGATGCTCGGAGAAGCCGATGATATGCGAACCGGGTCGAACTACTGGCTCTACGGATACTATGGCAGCGGGAAAAGTCACCTTCTGACAGTCTTGGATGGACTGTTGGATACCAACTGGCTCGACGGGCACCGAGAGGCTACGTGGTCAGATCTCGTCGGCGCGGCTGGCACTGAATCGCTAGACCAGCTTGGAGACAGTTGGCAGACAATCCACGACGAGTATTATGTCATACCAATATCGGTGAATTTACTCAAGTATCAGGGACAGAAGCAACGCAGTTTCAGTGAAATCGTTCTCAGACACGCCCATGGGAATGGCGACCTGACCGGTGTCGACGACGGGATTTCAAAAGGACTCTCGACGCAGCTTGAGGTCGCCTACTTCGAGAAGTGGCTCCGAACGACCGACGTTTGGGACGAGCGCCAAAATCGGGCAGAAGCCGTCCTTGAGAATATAGCGACCGGAAACAGCGAATATGAGTGGCAAGCAGACCACCTCTGGAAAGATATCCAAACGTACGGAGCTCTCGCTGATGTTGTCCTCCCGAAGATCTTTGAGGAGGTCAACGGTACACGTGACGGATACACGGATCTACAGCCATCTGATATCGACCCAGAAGAAGTCGTCACCAGACTAGATGAACTGCGGCGTGAGCGCGAGGACCAACTCGACAAGCCAGTAAAACTCGTCTTGCTTCTCGATGAGGTAAGTCTCTTCATTGGCACCGACTTTGAGCGCCTGACAGAACTACAGACACTGGCGGAGAATGTAGACAATATCGGTGATGGTGACATCCAACTCGTCGCGACCGCACAGGCGAAGATCGAAGATGTCCAGCCAAAATTTGCTGCACATGGCGCGGATTTCAGCATCGTCAAGGATCGCTTCCCACACCGATACCAGCTGCCGAGTAAACACGTCGGAGATATCGCCAAGCGTCGACTGTTCGAAAAATCGCCACACGGAGAGCAGGAAGTACGCAAAGTACTTGAAGAAGCGTCGGTGAAACCGACCGAATCACTGGTCTACAACGAAATCAAGCAGAACACGAAACCCGAACTGGACAACATCGATGAGGAGCAACTCGTCGAATTTTATCCGTTCCTCCCATATCATGCTCCACTGTTCCTTGAGATCCTGTTCAACCTCCGGAAGGAAGCCAATGATCCGGCCAAATCGATTTTCTCGGGCACCGCCCGGGCGATACTTGCGCTCATGCACAATCTCCTGCAGCAATGGGTCGAAGAGGGCCAAGCCAATCAGGTCATTACGCTCGTCGATTTCTACGAGTTAGTCAAACCAGAACTCAGAGAGATACTCACACAGGACATGCGGGTCATCGAGGGCTCTGAATCGACCCAGGGCATCTCGGATGAAGTCGAGGATGGTACTCTCGAAGAGTTCGATCTCGATGTAGCGAAAGCAGTATTGCTGCTCCAGCACGTCCACGATATCGTTCCGCTAAACGAGGGGAACATCGCGGTCTCTGTGATGTCGGATCTCAAAGGTCGCTCCTGGATCAGCACACAGAATCGTGTCGAGGAATCGTTGGACCGCCTCCAGAAATACATCCGACCGAAAGAAGACGAATCTGGCGCACGGTACCGGTTTGCCACCCAAGAAGAGCGACTCATATACGATGATACTGAGGAAAACGAAGCTGATCCGGAATGGGATGCTGTGCTACAGGCACTGGATGAGCATCTGTGGGAGCAAATTGCACGAGAGCTATCGCTTCCTGAGTCAGTCCCATACGGTGACACCGGAGAGGAGTATCCTGTCGCATACGAGTTCGGACTCGATGGAACTGAGTTCGAGACGACTATCGACGCCGAGGGTGGACTGAATGTGCCAATCGAAGTCCAAGGAGTTCGACCCGATCTATCACCCAATAAGAGTGACGGCGAAACCCTCTACTGGACGATAGACACCGAAGGGCTGGACGATCTCCGGACACATCTCATCAAGTGGTGGGCACTCCGTGAAGCGATTTCGACACAGAATGCGCCGCCAGCGGTCGAGCAGGATCTGAACCAACGAGCCAGCGCAGTTCGGAGCAAGCTGGTCAGCGCAATTCAGAGTGGGTCCTATACAGTCAAAGACAGAACCAACATTAGTGGGCTCTCCAAGGCAGTCCAGACAGCTGTTGATGTCGGCTATCCTGACGACTTCCATCCACAGTTGCTACAGGTCAACGAAGATCGCCTCCAGGAGTTGGCGGAACTCTCGACAGAAGAACCGTTGCCTGCATGGGCACAGACGATACAGGTCCCATCCTCAGATCCCACTGAAAGTGGTGGAAAGCAAACGATCCAGAGCAACGTCCTCGCCCTTACGGGTCGTCAACTGAAGGGCCGGGATGACGGACTCAATTTGAACACTGTCCTCGACGGTATCACCTCACAGAAACCCTTCTATGAGAATGCGAGACCAGCACTCTGTGCCATCATCTGGGGATTCTGTCGCAATGGTCGATTCGTTCCCCTCGATGAGGAAGGCAACACGCTGGCAAATTCGACTGTCCTTTATCTCAACCGACTCTCGACGACGCGATTGAAACTGCTCCCGCGGGAGTCAATCGGGAAGCTACTCGAAGAGGGTGGATTCAAAGAAACCACAGAGACCGTCGCCGATGGCCTCATCAATCTCCAGGAGGCGAATCAACGGCTCCATGCCTTGATCACTGGACTACAAGAAAACGTCCAACTGGTCCTCGATACAGACGTGTACTCTGAGCCAGTCTCCGGGCTACTCGAAGCATTGATCGATGAACTGGCGAATAAAGCATCAGCAACGACCGACCGATTGTCTGTGGTGAAATCACAAGGAGATGGTCTTGGCGACGCTATCACCCAAACCAACGATGTCCAGGCTTGGTTTGAGGAAGTGAAGGATGTCTGGAATCGACGGCTTGCGTCTCTCTATCGGTTCGATGCCCAGCTGCTGGCTGGCAACGATCAGTTCGAATGGGTCGACAGTAGTACAGCAGAAGCGGTCGGCACACAACGGGAGGCACTGGCTAACTTCGATGGAGCCTGGTGGACGACCGATGGCTGGAAGGCATTAGTAGCAGAGACCCACACCGAGCTTGCCTCGGAGCTCCAGCAGTCGTATGAATCATACATCGACCAACAGGGGATCGAGAGTCTCATCGACCGTATTGACGACCATCCGTGGATCGTCCCAGCAACCGAACTCCCAGCCGGAATTCAGGTCGCTCTGGAGCGTGAATATATCACCCCGCTCCGTGAGCTGCAACGCTGGTACGAGACACTCGACGAGTCAGTTTCGGCGTTATCCTCCAACAGCGAAGCGGAGTTGCTGTCGGCTGCTGATGGGTTGGCCGATATCGAGCCGCTCTCTGCGGCCATCGAATACGATATCGGGGACCTCGAATCACGGCTCGACCGACTCACACAGGTCGTCGGTGACCGCGGCACACAGGATGTTGATTTCATTGGTGTTCTTCCAGACGACCGGCAGAGTATCGACCAACGACTCGAACGCCTCGTCGAGGAGAGGGCGTTGGATATCGACGTGGACGATTCGGGGGTGATTATTCGATGACGAACTCACCATATCGTGCGTTCAAAGAGAAATTGTGTACCTTTGCCGACGGGCAAGCGGGGATTCGGAACCCGTTTGTCATCGCCGCTGTCGATCCGAAGCTCGAACACCGAACTGCAGAGCAGCTTCGTTCGTGGGCGACAACGAACAGCGAGAAGCCGTCGATTGATGACGACATGACGGTCCAGCCGATTTGGCTCGACGAGTTGCTCCCGGAGACGAAAGTATACAACCTCTGTGTCGCACTCGGGGGTGAAACGAGTGCAGAACGAATCGAGACGACGATGCAAGATCAGCTCGCCGAGGAGCTTGTCCAAGAGATGCTCGATCAGAAGATTGACGACGATGATTTAGAGACACAGAGCCACGTCGTCTTACTTCTCAACCTCGGCAGTCTGTATCCGTTCACCCGGGCTTCCGAACTCCTCGATGAACTCGACCGGCGAAACGTCAAATCCACCATCGGAATCCCGTTCCCCGGCGATGTTGTCGGTGGGAAGTTGAGTTTCTTTGGCGGCGATTCCCGGCACTACTACCCGGCGCATCAGATTGATGGGCAGATTCAGGAGACACACCTCCCATGAGTATTCGAAACCTATTCCGGAGCGATCCGACACGGCAGCTCGAAGAGGTACAGAAGGTCAATGCCCGCGAACGGGCGAAGAATGACGTCATCGAATTCCACGAAACAGAGAGCGCAAAACGTGTGCTCACTGAACTCGGAGACGTTATCGAGACCCATCCAGGAGAAGCCGCTCGGTTTCTCTATCTCCATGCAACGTTTGGCTCCGGGAAGACACACCTACTGAAACTCATCGGCCTCGTCGCCGACAACGAGTCTGAATTCGCCCATCTCGGTACGGAACTTGCCGAGCAGTGGCCAGGGTTCGACAACCTGGCGCAGTCGATTACGTCCTCACATGTCGACCGACTCAAGCCGGTGTTTCTGAATCTCCTCGACCGGGATGCGTCAAAAGAGCCACCGCTGCCGTTCCTGATTTTCGAAGCCATCGGTCGGGAACTGGGATATCCGACAGATCCCAATTGGTTGCTTGAATGGGCCTGGACTGTCGATATGGAATACGACGGCATCTGGGAGGCACTCCAGACGACCACCCACAACGGACAGACATTCGACGATGTTATCGAGGAACGGGCATCACTTCGACGGTGGCTCTATGACGCACTCCCGGCACTCTCAGAAACAGCGGGTACTGAACTCGACAGCCGAGAGGGAGTGAAAGCCTCCATCGAACAGGCCGAAGACGATGTGGCCCCAGAATCATTCGATCCGAGTGAGCTGGTCGACCGTGTCGAGACCGTGACTGCGGCTCTCAACGAGGACGGGTCCACTACGGAACTCTTGCTGGGGCTCGACGAAGTAGCACTGTTCGTCGGCGACAGCAGACATCGCTACCGGGAGTTCGAGGATACGATGGAGGCACTCCAGTATGGTCCGAATCCTGTGGTGGTGACGACTGGTCAGTATTCGCTGCCAGATACACGCGAGAGCCTTATCGGGAAGCCCCCGGAGGACCACTGGACACACAAACAGGTGCCACTCGAAGGGGCAGATACCGAGATTATCGTCCGAAAGCGGTGGCTGCAGAAAGACGCCGCTGGCAGTGATCGTGTTGGGTCGTTCATGTCTACACTGCCGGATCTCACGTTGTATACGTACTCACCCATCGAAAGTGCAGATCCTGATCCAATCGAGTCCTATCCGTTCCGTGAGTACGATCTCACACTGCTGCGGACGGTGATGCAGGAGTTGATCACACAGGGGCGGTCGACTGATCGCGAGTATATCCAAGGCCGAGCCTTGCTCGTGTTAGTTCGGTCGCTGTTCACGAAATTCGGATGGGCGTCGGCAGAAGAAGGGGAGCTCGTCACCTGGGACGAGCTGTTCGACCTACTCGTCGAGGAGACAACCTACGTTCCACTGTGGGTCCAGGAGATGCTCGACAATACGCTGATTCCGACGTTCGATGGCAACGAGGATGCCTGGGAGGTTCGGGTATCGAAAGCACTGTATCTGGTGAACCAGACGCCAGCTGTCCCGGCGACCCCAGAGAACCTCGGACGGCTAATGCTTGATGATGTCAGTGCATCCCTAGGAGAGGCAGTTGAGGATTCCCAGGAGGCGTTGGACACACTCGTCGACAAGCAGAAAGTGCTGACCGAGACGACTGACCAAGGCGATACGGTGTATACACTGGTCTCTGAAGAACAGGAAAGCATCCTCCGACGAGCACAGACGAAAGCCGAGCAGATTTCGCCACACCAGCTATCGGCGTGGTTGGAGACACAACTCCGCGAGAACGATGACTTCTTCCGGAGTGATACGAGTCTCCACGAAGCAGATATCGGATCCGAACGACTCGTCCCACTTCGGTACGAGTATTCAATTCTCGATCCAGTCGACAGAGCCCCGACTCCAGAGTACGATGCTGTCAGGGTTCGGATTTTGGCTGACGAGGAGGAGACGGTCTCCGATCAAGTCGAGACCTGGAAAGAGGTGAACACAGGGCGAGCAGGAGGTGAACACATCCTCATCGCGATCGAGGTCGAAGAGACCACGCTCGACCGGATGCAAAACGTGATCGGGATGGGTCAGGTGCTCGAAGACGAAACTGAGAGTCACGAAGAACTCGAACGAGAGCACCGGACCGACAAACGCCGACTGGAATCGACAGTCAATACGCTGCTTGAGAATGCAGCCGTCCATACTGTCGACGATTATCACGGAGAGCGCCCAAGCGTAATCGAAGATGTCGTCGCAGAGCAAGTTCAGGCCGTCTTTGGATCTTCCCGAAAGGTGCTTTCCAGACCACTCGTCGAAGTAGATGATGCCAAGGCATTGGCACGGTTCTTCCGCGGGAGTGGAGAGTGGCCTCTTGCGGACAGTGACGCCGTCATGCTGGGCGTCGATATGTCCAGTGGAGAGCTCACCGACAGTGGCTGGTGTCAGGCGGTAATCAACAAGTATGAACCACAGACGGCGGTGGATGTCGAGACGCTCCTCCAGCAAACACGGACGGTGAATGGAGAGTATCGAGGCACCCCACAGGAGTCAATTGCGGCGTTGTTGATCACGCTCTCGACGTCCAACGAGAAGGTTGCACTCAAGCGGGACACTGAGTACGTGACAGATCCCACTGCAGTTGGTCAGCAGGTTCGAACCAAAACGGGGCTCACCTCGTTGCAGGTGCGATTCGGCGTCGACACAGTCAACCCCAAAGAGATTCGCGCAGTCGTCTCGACGATTCTGGGCGAAGATCCTGACGGGAGCGATCCGGACGCATGGGTCGGCGAGTTAGCTTCGTGGGTGGAATCCAATAGTGTCCTGGTCAAGCGGACGCTCAAAGGCGTGTCCAGAGAGTTCGATGTCTCGCTGGATACACTAGAGGCAGTACTGGAACCGGGATACAGTGGCGATGACATCACGACATCGGATTTGGTGGATAAGGCTGTCCTTTCCGAGGCAGAAACGTTCTCCGACGGGCGTGATCTCTTCGCCGTCGAAGACGGTACAGAGACATTGTGGGCCCAGTTTACCAGTACACTTGATCTCTTCGAGGATCTGTATCCCAGTGCAACGATTACCAAACGGATGCAGTCGACCGCAGCGAGTGGATCGGTGCCGACGAAGACAACCGTCCGATCACGGCTTGCGGATGCGACGGGCTATCGGGTCGACGAACTCACCAAGCAGTATCGCCGAATCACCGGCGAGCGTCTCGATAGTACTGAGCCGGACCACATCTGTGTTGCACTGACCGACTGGGTCCGGGACAATGAGTCGACGATCCAGACAGTGCTTTCGGAGGCCACTGAGACGTTCGAAAACAGCTCCTTCGACGCCCTCGAATTAGTGTATGAGACGGCCTGGAACGGCTCGGACATTTCGGAATCTCAGCTTGCGAGGACTGCTGTTCGGCAGCAGATAGCCACCTACGAGCAAGTTCAAGAGCTCCTCACCGGAGACCCAAGCCCGTGGTCAGAGCTGCAATCTGCTCACAGTACACTCCAGGAAGAACACCCGGACTCCCCTACTACCGAGTCGGTCGGAACTGTGCTTGATTCAGCACGTCCACCGTCGCTCCAGCGAGTAAAGAAACTCATCGAAGCAGCAAAGGACCCCAAACCGCCGGGAGCCGATGACGATGTCTTGGCTGACCTACAGCGTGTAGCTGAATCGCTTCGACAGGAGCTTCCGAATGCTGAGGTTACCGACGACGTCACGAAAGCTGTCGACGCAGATGACCGACCGACTGATGAGGAGGCGACAGAACTCCTGGATGAAGCCGAGACAGTGTTAACTCGTATTCGTGAAGTAAGAGAGCAGCTTGACTCTGTGGAAGACGGTAGCATAGTATTGATCGACGATTAGTAATAGACTGGGATATTTTCTACCGAGAACTAATCGATGTCTAATCAACAGGAACTCCCGACTGCAGACGGAGCCCGCGCACACAATGTCACACACCGTCTCATTGAGTTCGTCTATCGTTTTGATACACGGACAACAGACTCTGGTGTGCTCGAACGTATCCTTGATGGAGAGACGTTCAAAGGAGGCGTCGTCGGGCAGACGCCTGAATTCTTCACCGAACAGTATCTCATTGTCCCTGTTCTCAATGCATTAGGTTTCAATGAAGTTCGGTGGCGGCCTGTGGATTTGACGAAGGACGAACGGAAAGAACCAGATTTCCAAGTCGACGATCCACCCGCTGGAACTGTTTGTATCGTCGAATCCAAACGGCTAGGCCGCGAGATTGAGGATGCCAGTGCTTCGAGGCAAATCGAGGGATACCTCATTGATGATACCTTCGTGAAATATGCAAAGAACCGAAACCAGCGGTATCTCGTTGGGATCGGCACTGATGGCCTCATTTGGACGCTATATGCGAAGCCCATTGGTGAACCAGAGCCGATCAACATTGGGAGTATCTCGATCCAAGACGAATTGTCGTCACTCACGCAGGCTCACCGGCGAGCAACCCGATCAGAAAGCTCGCTTACTCGTAATATAAGTGCCAAACTCGAAGAGTCACTAATCCCTATTTTTGCAAAGAATAATCTCCAAAGTGTGGTTGTCGAAGAAGTAAGTAACCGGTATTAGTCGAAACTACCCGATGGCGGGGTGACTGTGGGAACATTAAAGATGTTCCTGTCACTCGGTGTTAGCATACTGAGTTATCGTCTATGTCAGGTACGTCATCCCCCAAACGGAAGGCACAACTCGATAAGGCCGAACGCGAACATCTCGAAGAAATTGTCGGCGATATGCGCGAGCGTGTCGAGGACAACGTCGACTTCCAACTCACACAGCATGGACTCGATTCCAGGCCGGACAATCCAGAGACGCTCGATGCCGAAACCCAACAACTTGTCGAGGCTATCGAACTCGAAGCAGTCGACGACACTGACTGGGAAGAGGCCTACGAGCAGTACGTCGACGGCGTTGGCTATACGGTAGTTAATCGACTCGCAGCGCTTCGGTGTATGGAGGTTCGGGACTTTGTCGCTGAGGAGGTCACCGTTTTCAAGGACAATGGGCTGACTCCGGCAGCTGAGACTCTCGTTCACGAGGAATTTCTCATGGAGGACGAAGCGATCCTGCAGGCCTACCACAACACCTGTGACGATCTCGCCGACGAAATCGAGATTCTCTTCGACCGCTCATCGGTCTACAGTCTGGTCGATCCTGACGACGATACGTTCGAAGAACTCTGTGGGATGCTCGACGAGGTTCCTGACGAAGTCTGGCGAGCTGACGACGTTCTGGGATGGGTCTACGAGTACTACAACCGCCCGGTCGTCGAGGCACTCGATGCCAAAAACACACTGGAACCCGAAGATGTCGGTCCAGCGAATCAGTTCTATACGCCACACTGGGTGGTTCGAATGCTCGCCGATAACAGCCTCGGGAAACTGTATCTCGAAGCAACGAATCAAGAATCGACCATCCCTGAGGCTGAGTCGCTCTCTGTCGAAGAACGAAAGGAGCGCCTGGTCACACCAGAGGACTCGCCGACGGTTGCGGAGCTGTGTACCTACCTGATTCCTGATGACGATGATCAGGAAGCCCCAGAGTTCGACCATCCCTCTGAAATTCGCGTAATCGACCCGGCCTGTGGGAGTGGCCATTTCCTGCTGTATGCCTTCGATATCCTCGAACGGATCTGGTGGGCCGAAACCGACCTCAACCGAAGCGAGATCCCCGCCAAAATTCTCGAACACAATCTGTACGGCGTTGACATCGATCTCCGGTCCTGCCAACTGTCGGCGTTCAATCTCTATCTGAAAGCTCGGACACGTGCTGAGGCAGAGGACGGGAACTTCGAGATGCCGAACGTGGGGATTGTCGCCGCCGACGCCCGGGTGGCTGAAATTGAGGAGGCCGTCGACGTCCTCAGTGAGATCGCTGGCGATGGCACCGAGGTTCGGGAGGCACTTGACGGGATTGTCGAGGAGTTCCAGACGACCGAGGCCCTCGGGAGCCTGCTTGATGTTCAGGGCACGCTCTCGGAGGAGTTCATGCAGGACCAATCAGATGTCATGGAGTGGAGTAGCGAAGGCGTCCACACGCTCAATGGATTTTTAAAAGAGTTGCGAGCGGCCGTCGACAAGCGGGCGTCGGATTCCTTTAGCGAGCAGAATCTTCGGAGTTTCCTGAATCTGCTCGTGGTGTTGACGCAGGATTACGATGTTGCGCTTATGAATCCGCCGTACGGTTCTAGAAGACGGATGCCAAAACAGGTCCAAAAATATGTGAAGGAAAATTATAAATACACACCAGAGTATTATATTAATTTCTTTGAATCTTGTAATAATGTAGTAAAGGCTAATGGGCGTGTTGGTATGCTTGTTCCACGGTCATTCATGTTCATTCAGTCATATAGAGACTTCAGAAAAGACTTTATTGGAGGAGAAGGTTCATTCGATTTCTTAGCTGAATTTGGCCTTGATGTGCTTGACAACGCCATGGTTCGTACAGTTGCAACTGTGGTCCGTTCAGGAACTGAAAGGGGAGAATCTGGCACATTTATCCGGCTTGATGATGTAGAGAAAGAATTTAAAGAGCGTTCATTTTTGCATTCCTCATTTCGAGATGCAAAAGAAGAGGGTATAAAACGCATATATCAACGTGATCTTGACGAGTTTGAACTTATTCCTGGTGCTCCCCTATCTTACTGGGTCCCACGCGATTTGAGAGAACTCTATGACTCAGATGCTGTTTTAGGTGAAAAGAGAGCAGCGGATGGCCAATCTGGAATTGGTGCTGTTAGACAAGGTATTGCAACAGGTAATGATGATCGATTCGTTCAGAAGTTTTGGTCGACATCAGAAAATGAATACTGGGTACCTTTCCCAAAGGGAGGCGTAGACACCTGGTTAATACCTCGTGTTACGAAGACGTTACTTTGGGACGGGGATGGAGCCGAGGTTCGAAGACAATCTGGAGGAAACGGCACTCCTAGTGAAGAATTATATTTTAATCGAGGAATCACTTATAATCGAGTGAAGACAAGTGGTCGCAGATTCGGATATATGCATGAAGAGTCTATCTTTGGTGACAAAGGTCCTGCCATATTTTCTGAAGGAAATGAATGGAATATTCTTTCATACACTAATAGTAACTTGTTTACTTATTTAATGTTGTGTAGAACACCCGAGAGAATGTGGGAGGTAGGGGTTGTTGGCGAGATTCCATGGCATGAAGATCTTCAGAATCATTCGTTAAGAGAGGCTGCCCGGAAGGCTGTGGGTGCTATGATTTCAAAAAGGCAACATGACTTTACTTCACCCCATTATAATGGGCCGATCCTCTTGGCTATAGCTGGGAAAGCAGAGACGCTCTCATTATATAATCATCCCCATCGAGACTTACGTGATCAAGTAGATATTCTAGATGTAGAAAATACTAAAGATGCTACCTCATCACTATCTGAACTCGCTGTTGAGGCTTCACGGCATAAGAAACGTATTGAAGCAAGTCTGCAGGAAAGATCTAATGCTGTTGATAATGCGGTTTTTGACTGTTTTAATATTAGTACAGAATATCGAAAAACAGTCCAACAAGAAATTGCCCTACGAACCATTGAGGACCCACGAGAGCGCAAAGAGTACGACCCCAGATCCATCACCGAACCCGGAGAGGAGTTCCCCGAGATGGTCAAAGACCTCTTGCTGCATCTCACACTCAGAATCGTAAACGAGGACGACGACGGCATCGTCCCTATCTCTCGCGTAGACGACGAACCTGACCTCCTGAGTCGGCTTGAAGCCGAGTTCGAGTGTATCTGGGGCGAACACGCCACCTCCCGCCTCGCGGAGGTCGACCAACTGCTGGGCAGCCAAACCGCCGACGAGGAGGCCTACCCCAACCTACGGGAATGGCTCGCCGAAGACCTCTTTGAATACCATATCTCGAAATTCGACCGGACGCCAATCCTGTGGCGGTTCACCACCGAGCGACTCGTCTCCGATCCTGACGGCGAGGGCTTCGCCTGTCTGGTCGACTACCACCAGCTTGATTCGGGAATGTTCGACCGCCTCCAGAACCACTATCTCGAACCACGGAAGGCGCTGCTACGCGAACGTCGCAGTGCAGCCAACCGCCGCCGGAGCGACGACTCGCTGTCGACGAGCGAAAAAGCAGCCGCTGCCGAAGAGTACGACCGCTGTGAGAGCGGCCTCGAACAAATTGCCGTCTTCGAAGAGCGACTGGCCGACCTCGCACAGGCCGATCCACGCGAGTGGCCGGACGAGAACCGCGAGCTGGCTGCCGATGCCGCCGGTTTGGTCGCCGACTTCCGCGGGAAAGTCGAAGACCGACTCTCAAAACTGGAGACCCTCGCCGCAATGAAAGACGTTCATATGGAGGAAGTCTTCACACCGACGTTCTACAGCACTGTCGAGGAGAACAGCGAGGAGTGGGTCGACGCACTGGTAGACCTCGAAGCAGCCTTCGAAACCTACGCAGCCGATGGCTCCGAACCGGCCGAGGCTCACCTATACGATTTGTTCGAGTACTACGATGATCTGGTTGGCTCAACGCACTTCGCCAGCAACGGGATTCTGTTCATGAACTACTACTTCGACAAGTTCGAGGATGCCGATCAAGCACAGATTGGGGATGGCGGTGTTTCCGAACGCCAGCGAATCTGCTCCGAGTTAGCGAGCGGACTCGACGACTATGAATCACTCGCCGAGGAGATCAGCGAGGCTTGTAACGAACTGTCAAGCGATATACCCTCTAACTGGGCCGACCGTGCACTCTCAGAGATCACGACCGCTGGCTATCGGCCGAATCGCAAGCATGGTGTCGAACTCAATATCAAACCACTTGCCGAAGCGAAAATCGTTCCAAAGGTCGTCGACAAACAGGTGCTCTAATGAAGGCCCATATCTTTACTGAGGAGTCAAATACTACCGCTGGAGACCTTGACATGCCAGCCAAGGAGTATTACGACGGGCTCTTCAGAATAATCGTGAGCTTGAATGCTGAACTTGAGGAATTTACTGAGACACAGTTGCACATACTCTCCGAAGAGTACGGTACCGTGGACGGTGATGAGCATCTCTCGAACATTCGTGACAGCCGTGAACTGCCAGTCGGTAGAAAGGAGATGGTGAGATCAGCACAGACGGAGCTTCGGCATGCAGCCGACACTGCCGATGTGATTGTGATTCTTTTATCTACTGACGTTTTTCAATCGACAGTTACACAATTATGGGGCGAACTCGTCGATGAAGCGAAATCAGAGTCGATTTGGTGTCTAGGTGCAGCTCGGAGTGCTCTGGACGAAATCGATATTACCGGACTACAAGCAAAGGGCTGCTCGGTACTCACATATCAGCGTATCGGAGTCGCGCGAATTGGTTCAGAAACGCGATCAGAACTGCTTGAGGTTGTGAAACAGAGTACAGACTACTAACCATGCCAGCAACCAAAACCATCCCCCAATGCGCGTATGATGCCATCGAGAGTGCCATCGACGAGGCAGTCGACAACGACCCAGTGATTCTCTGGTGGGACGACGGCGGCTATCTCAAGGATGTCGTCCGAAACGTGAGTTCCCAACTCGGCTGTACGTTCCAAGCAGTCGAGCAGACACCGCTCGAACTCCGCGAAATCGCCCCACGCGAACGGATCGTATGGTATATTCCGCAATCCCGGAGCGACGATGTCGACTGGTTCAAAGATGTCGAACACACCGGCGGCGTAATCGAACAACACATTGGCAAACTCGCTGCCCGCTGCTTCGAGGACGACCGGCTTCAGGCAGCCACGATCCGAACTGCCTACGAGGACGCCGATGACCGTGAGAAGGTCGCCAGGATGCTCTATGACAAACTCAACGGAGAGGGTGGGCTCCCATCACTCCAGAGTCTCCAGACGGCAATTGTCCTCGACGGTCACGACGATCCAGTCCAGTTCGTTCTCGAACACGACAGCCAAGCACTGGCGGACAACGACAAACTCCTGGATATCCGTGACCTCCTAGTCGATAATGGCGTGACCGCGGTCGAGGGTGATGTCAGCGCCCGGACTATCGTCGACAAAACACGCCGGTGGGCTGTCGCCGAGTGGCTCGTCGACGAAGGCCTCGACAAATCACTCCTCCCGACAGAGTACCAACCTGAACCAACCACTGGCTTCGGTGTCTCGCGTCCAGAGCTCCGGTCACTGCTGAGTAAAACCGACCAGCAACAGCAACTGGCATCGGTCTATCTCGATCCAGACCAACAGTTTTGGCACGACGTGCTTCGAACTTACGACGACCCCTGGGAGCTAGTCGACTGTCCCGTCGACGCCTCTCTTGAACACCGACTTTGGGACGAGTGGACCAAATTGTTCGACGCCAACGAGTACGAACAGTGCGCAACACAGGCGAAGCAACGCCGAGACCGGCTCGAAACGACCTACGGTGACGTTGCCTGGACGCAGGTCTGGGATCAGGCAGTCGACGTTGCAAGGCTTGCAGGCGAGCTCGAAACTTGGGAGGACCGTGGTGACACCAGTGATGTCGTCGAACTATATGGCGACATCGAAGATGGGACATGGCAGATCGACAACGCCGTGTTCAATCTCGTGGTCTCCGGATCACCGGAAACCGATCTTCCGGACGAACACCCAGCGACAGCAACGCTCGGTGACTTTCGATCATCGCTGGTCGAATCGAAATATCTCGACTATCTCCGGGATCTCGGTGATCTCGTTGTCGACCAAATCGAAGCTGGCTCGCCGTTCGTTGGGAAGAACCACACCCACCAATTCTTCGCAGAGGAGCAAGAACACCTCCAGAGCGGCCAAAGCGTTGCGCTGTTCATCATCGATGGCCTCCGGTTCGACCTTGCACACGAACTCGCTGAATCGATTCGGCTCGAACTCCCACAGCTCGAAGTCGATGAAAGCACGTGGGTTGGAACACTCCCCTCCGACACCTCCTTCGGAAAAGCTGCACTCACTCCAGGTAGTAAGTTCAGCTTCAATATGTCACTTGACGATGGAGATCTCGTCCCCGAACGGAACGGTCGGAAGATTACGAACAATAAACGACAGAACCTCCTGGAGAACGATGGTTGGAGCTATATCATGCAGGATGCAGACGATGAGGTCGGGTGGAGTAGCACCCGGGTCGCATACTACTGGAACGATATCGATGAGGGTGGAGAAAAAGAGCTGACAGACTTCGAGGGGGTGTTCAGTGACCGAATCGATACCATCTCTCACATCATCTGTGAAAAACTCGATAAGGGCGAGTGGGATCGCGCGTATATCCTCTCGGATCACGGATTTGTCTCACTCCCAAGACGTGTCGATATCGACGATATCAACCCACCTGCAGAGGCAGAGCGGGTAACCCGACGGTGGGTTGCCGGTGCCGATCTCGATAAAGATGCTCCAGGCGTGCTCTTGGACGAAAACACGCATCTGGGCTATCTGGACGAGGAAGCGAGAGTGAGTATTCTCGCCGACCCGATTCAACGCTTCCGTAATCAGGGGCTTCCCGATGCACGGTACTACCATGGTGGGGTGCTTCCGCAAGAATTTGTGCTAAACTTTGTTACAATTTCTCAAGATTAGACCATTAAATAAGCGAATAGAAAGAAAAATTAGCCAATATTATTAATCATCAATCAGACCAATATCGATAAACACGAACCGATCGCAACAGAAATTAAACCATGTCCCAATTCGATATAGTCGAGAAGGTTTTCGAGTCTGAACATCCAGTTACAAAGAAAGAATTAATATCAACTATCGACCTACATTCCAGCTCAATTATAGCTGGAATCAAAGATTGTATAAAAAAGGGGTATATCGAGAAGACTGAACAGGGGTATATAAATTCTAGCAATTTCGATCAAGAAAAATTAGAGTCTATTAGACCACAAACTATTGATGATTTACTTGATGATAAATAACTACTTATATATAAATTAATAATAGACTATGGTAAAATATTCCTCTGGAGACACGATCCTTCTCAATGGCACACCAGCAGAAATCATCAAAACGTACGCTGTCGGTGATCTCGATTACGTACGAGCTTACGTCGAGGATGCCGGTGTGAAAACAGTCTGTGTCGACGATGTCGAAATCGAACCGAAACGCGAGCAACTCGGTGTTCTGGAACCCACAACAGCCGATCAGCTCCATCCTGACCACGACGCAGTCTCCGCAGAATGGTTCGATCTACGCTCCCAGGCCCTCCAACTCGAAATCGCCCACGAACAGGGCCAACTCCTGAGTATTTCCAACTCCCTGGTTCGACTCGAACCCTACCAGCTGGCCTGCGTCAACTGGGTGATGCAGAAACTTCGTCAGCGAGCGCTCATCGCCGACGACGTCGGGCTCGGGAAAACAATCGAAGCCGGACTCATTCTCAAAGAGCTCACCGCCCGAAACCGAGCTGATAGAGTGCTGTTTGTCGTTCCTGCACACCTCCAAAAGAAGTGGATTCGGGATATGGACCGATTTTTCGATATCACCCTCACGCCCGCTGACCGTCAATGGGTTGAGGGTGAACGCCGTCGACTCGGCGAGGAAACCAACATCTGGGATCAGGATCACCAGCAGTTGGTCACAAGCATGGCCTTCCTCCGGCGAGATGAGTTCCAGGAGGAGCTTGATGATGCCTTCTGGGACGTCGTTGTCGTCGACGAAGCACACAAGGCCGCCAAACGGGGCGAATCACCGAGTCAGACCTCGAAGATGGTCGAACGGGTAGCAGACAACTCTGACTCCCTATTGCTGCTCAGTGCGACCCCACACGACGGCAAGGGTGAGGCCTTCCGCTCGCTCATCGAGTACATCGATCCCTTCCTGGTGGCTGAAGACCAGGACCTGTCGAAAGACGCTGTCGACCGGGTAATGATGCGTCGAGGGAAACAGACGATCTACGATGACGATGGGGAACGCATTTTCCCGAACCGTGAGGTCGGTACGATCCCTGTCGAGATGACCCATGAGGAACGGCAGTTCTACAGAGCGGTTACTGACTATGTCAAGAACGTCTACAATCGCTCTGAACAGCTCAACGAGCCTGCGGTTGGGTTTGCGATGGCCCTCATGCAGAAACGCCTTGTCAGCAGTGTCGGGGCGATCAAGGCGACACTCAGCCGTCGACTGGCGAACCTGGTCGATCAACAGTCCTCAGCAACGAACCTCTCTGAGGAAGCCTCCGCCTATCTCGAGGGAGAAGATCTCGACGAGCAGGACCAACAGAAGGCCGAAGAGGAACTTGCTGGCCTTACCATCACTGAAAGCGATGCACAGCTCGAAGAGGAAATCGAGACGCTCCGAGATCTCGTCTCGCTTGCAGAGGGCATCCCCGTCGATTCGAAGGCCCAGAAGGTTCGACGATATATTCAGCAGCTCCTCGAGGAGCAGTCCAACGAGAAGGTTCTGTTGTTCACAGAGTATCGCGACACACTCGCCTACATTCTCGAACTGGTCGAAGACGAGCCGTGGGCAGACGAAATCCTCGTTATCCACGGGGGAGTCGATAAGGAAGACCGGGCTCGGATCGAGGATGAGTTCAACCATGGGCAATCCCGACTTCTGTTCGCAACGGACGCAGCGAGCGAGGGGATCGACCTCCAGCATAGCTGCCACATTATGATCAACTACGAGCTTCCCTGGAATCCCAACCGGTTGGAGCAACGAATTGGTCGCCTCCACCGCTATGGACAGGAGAAGGAAGTCAAGGTGTGGAACTTCTCGTTTGAGGATACTCGTGAGGGTGAGATCTTCGAGATGCTTCAGACGAAGGTCGAAAATATCCGCGGGAAACTTGGGAACACCGCCGACGTATTGGGGATGATCGATGACATCAACGTCGACTCGCTCATCATGGAATCCATCCGGAACGATGAGCCAGCGAGCGCGACAAAAGAGGAGTTAGAGAACCTCATTGACGAACGCCAACAGACGCTTGAAGAATGGTACGAGCGCAGTTTGATCGATACGACGACGTTCGATCAAGAGAGCCGCCAGAAGATCCAGGAGGTGATGGATCAATCCGAAGATGTCTACGGGAGTGAGGCTGACATTCGGGAATTCTTCGAGCAGGGCATCTCGGTGTTGGGTGGTGAGGTCGAAAAGGCTGGAAATAATCTCTACAGAGCCAAGCTGCCGCAGTCACTACGCCAGACTCCAGAGGCTGAATCATACGGTCCGTTCACATTCAATAGAGAGTATGCAATGGATCACGAGGGAATTGAGTACATCTCTCCAGACGATGCACTTGTCCAAAAACTCATGCAGCAGGTCCTCGACAGCCAACAGGGTACTGTTGGGTTGAAACTGCTGCCGTTCGTCGACGAACCCGGAATCACCTACAACTACCGAGTCACCTTCGAGGATGGAACTGGCGAGGTAATCCGCGAAGAGACGTTACCCGTCTTTGTCGACAGAACCCACAAAGACCCCCAACGCAGTCTCGCCCAACGGGTGATCGAAGCTGACAGCATCAAAGGTACTCCCGAAGACGGTCGGGTCAGGACGTTACTCGAACAAGAGTCAGAACTGCGAACTGCTGCAGATCGCTACGTCAGTCAGCGTGTCGATTCGCTCAAAGCTGAACTCTCACAACGACGCCATACGGAAACACAACAGGAACTCGACGACCTCGAAGCCTACGCAGCTGCCGAGCGAGAGCGAATCGAGACATTCATCAAAGACTACGAACGGAAAGCAGAGGCTGGAACCAATATGGATATTGCAATTCGAAGACAGCGTAATCGACTTTCGAAACTCAAAGACCGGATTGAGAAACGGCGAGGTGAACTGCAACGGAAGGCACAGGTTATCTCATTGGCTCCAGAAGTCGAGAATCTCTGTCTCGCGCTACCAATATAGAATACGGACGTTGTACGCCTCAGCATGAGCGCGTATATTTAATCCCGATGCTAACTGTATTGTCAACGAGAGGGCTCTGTAGTTTCGGTATACTGCGGTCAATTTCATGGATATCGGACGCTCCGTCGGAGGTTGTAGACGGCCGTTTTAAGCACCATTTCACGGAACTCTAAGTTTCAGCTTCGCGCACGCACGGCGGAGCCGAGCGTGCGCTTGATCGACGAGAAAACGGTTTCGGACATGGAGCGTTGGTGATACCGATCACTGTCCATGCGGGCGTTGTGGGCGTGATCAAGCGAGGAATAGATACGATGCTTGATCAGGGGACGAACACCGTTACCACGGAGTTCGTCTCTGAAGGCTTTCGAATCATAGCCACTGTGTGCAGCTAATGAACGCAGGTCGGCCGCATTCCTGCGGGCGACCTGCGACCCGATCTTCGCATCGTGCTTCTTTGTTGTCGTGCAGTGGATGTCGGTGATGTATAGCGTTTCGACATCCACCAAAGCAGTGACTTTCAACGCACGAACACGGTAGGAGGTGCGGTTGGCGTAGTGTCTACTCGGTTGATCGCGGTCGAAACCTGTTGCATCGATGGAGGCGTGACCTGTGCGTTTCTCGGCTGACCAGCCGAGAAACGCACGCCACGTCTTCATTGGAATCCGGCCAAACCAGGTACGGAGAACGGTAAAGTGAGGAAGTTTCGTGAGACCGATCTCTTTGGTGATCCCAGGCATTTCGCTGAGCAGATCAATCGTTCCACGATATGATTTGCCCAGCTCGATACGGAGTGCATTGAGAACGAGCATGGCCCATTCAGCGAACCCGCGACCCCCGTGGGGGTCGGCGGGTTCGTCGGGATTAGCGACAACTAGTTTAGCTTTCGTGACCGCATTCCGGGTGAAGAGGCGGATTTCCGAATTCAAAGTAATCTGTCTCTTCGCTTTCTACAGCAATAATGGAGCTTTTGCCGTTACGTCTAGCGAAAATACAGAGCCAACGAGAGCATTTATATTAAAATTGTATAGATAAAAACACATTCATATTATCATACAACACAGGCGATGATGACGAATCTAATAGAGATTCAGCGGCTATTTTACGGTTTTAGATCCAATTGAAATCATCGAAAAATCACCTCCAACAGTTTTCCCAGTAAGCGCAAAATTACAACTCGACCGTACTAGGCGCGACGATCATGCATATAAATATTATCGATCGTCAGACTATCCCGTCAAGGTACGTGTCCCGATTGAATCACCATACAACCCAGCATCGTGGATTCGATTTGAATTGCTCCGATGGACAGTGCCTAATCGTCGGGGGACGTTAATTTGGTTACAAACTGTTAAGAACTGCCAGTCGAAGATTCTGAGTAACAATGGCATCATTCGATGAGATGTACGAGGCGGGAGAAATTAAGACGATCTGGCAGAACGGTGAGTTTGTCGACTGGCAGGAGGCGACCACACATGTGCTAACTCACGGACTCCACTACGGGACAGGTGTGTTCGAGGGTGCACGCGCTTACGATACAAAAAAGGGGACGGCGATTTTCCGCTGGGAGGAGCATCTCGATCGGCTGTTTGCCTCCGGAAAGCCCTACGATCTGGAGATACCCTACACTAAAGCCGAACTTACCGAGGCAACACTGGAGTTACTCGAACGACAGGATCTCCACAGTGCCTACATTCGGCCGATCGCCTACTTCGGCTACGGTAGTCTGGGCGTGAGTCCAAAAGGGTGTCCGGTCGACGTCGCGATCGCCACCTGGCCGTGGGGGGCCTATTTGGGCGAAGAAGCCCTCGAAAAGGGGATCGACGTCATGGTCTCGTCTTGGCGGAAACACTCATCCAGTCAGATTCCAACCAATGCCAAAACAACGGGGCTGTACGTCAACAGCCTGCTGGCTGGGGAGGAGGCCCGTCGCAACGGTTACAAGGAGGCGATCGTCCTCAACAAGGAGGGCCAGGTCGCCGAAGGCCCTGGTGAGAACCTCTTTTTGGTTCGTGACGGCGATATTTACACTCCTGGGCTCTCACAGAGCATCCTCGATGGGATCACCCGCGATACAGTGATCACACTCGCCCGTGAGCAGGGATACACCGTCCACGATCAAGCAACCATCTCACGGGGCGAACTCCACACAGCCGACGAGCTGTTCTTCACGGGGTCGGCCGCCGAGATTACGCCGATCCGCAAAGTTGATAACGTCCAGATAGCCGACGGCTCCCGCGGCCCAATCACCGAAGATCTGCAGTCTTCCTTCTTTGATCTCGTTGAGCGCAAAACTGACTCCTATGACGAGTGGTTCACCTACGTGTAGGCAGCACCCAACGGCCGCAATTGGTCCAAATACATATATCCGTCAAAAATTTGTAATGCGCTGGAAACGCGGTTGCTCCATTTATTTCATATAGATATAAACCACTGTTGTATTGGCTTGATAGAAATGCTGCTATCCTAAGAGCGCAAACGGCGATGAGCATTACATGTGACGCGTTCGCCGTCTTCGCGGGTGCTTGTTTGCTCTCGGTGAACCCATCCGCAATCGGGATCTTTGCACGATTGAGACTATCGTGGAGCCGTGGTAGTACTCGCCGTTGGTTGGATCGTAGCACTTTGAAGCATCTTGACCGGAAGATATCCACCTTATCTCGGTCGAATCGATGCAGTAGTTCAAGTTTTGTAGCCCGCGACGGGCGGCCTGCTTGACGAGTCGGTCGAAGACTTTGTCAACGACGTGTTCAAGATCGGAAACAGAAGGAACACGATCACCGTGCTACATTGATGCTCTGAATCTCGCACAACGCCCGAAACCTATAATCAATTGAGGACTTCAACAGAGTCAAATTAGCGTAATCGCGTTATGCTCCAACTCGATTAGAATCACGTGAGCATGGCATCTATACCGGAACGATGGACTCCAAGTAGCCTATCTTTTAATCGCCTTCTCTCGACAATGTGTCCATGACCGCCGATGGAGTCGACTC
>LFCJ01000440.1_pt1 | contig 25493 bp, 26 predicted proteins | sample 643141 | NCBI WGS metagenome assembly LFCJ01 (sample SAMN03766243, study PRJNA286221) | soda lake metagenome | biome: soda lake; feature: Kulunda steppe; material: water; isolation source: sample B1-Br-g2 brine of Lake Bitter-1 | place: Russia: Kulunda steppe | collected 2010-07
AGAGCACATACCACAGCATAATCATCATCCCAAACAGCCCGCCACCGATGAGAAATTTGACCAGGGCAGCCTCGGGTGGCTCACTCTCCGATTCACTCCCCCGTTCACGGACGCTGTAGCCGACACCCGAGAGCATCGCCGAAAGCTCCGCTTTTTCAACGACGTCCGGATCGTACACCAGCCGGATCGCATCCGTCGCATAGCTGGCTTCGACGCCAGCAACCCCCTCGAGCGCCGTCGCCCGTCCCTCGAGAAACGCCTCACAGGTCGAACAGTGCATGCCATCGACGCTGAAAAATGCCGTCTCACCCTCGAGGCTGTCGAGGTCGACCGCTCGCTCGCCTTCGAGGGCGTCCTCGATTGCGACTGCCTCCGCCTCATCTAGCTGCGCCGAACCGAGTGCGCGGGTTACCTCGAGACAGCCCTGACAACAGAAGTGTCCCTCGATGTCGGAGTCGGTGATCGGTGCTGATGGTGTTGGCAGTTCACAGAGCGTACACTCATCTGTGTCCGTTTCGGTGCCGGTCGCCGTCGCCGATACATCCGTAGCCGGATCAGATGGGGGCGTGACTGGATTCCGGTCTTCATAACTCATGGGTGGTTGTTACAACGGCTGGTAGAACGGCAGCGGTGGGTGTGGGAGATGGACACCATACAGCATCAGCCCGTGTTGGAGTGGAATATAGCCGAGGGCGAGAAACGCGACGCCAAGGACACGGTGGAGTCGGATTCGGTTGGTCGTCGTAATCGACCCGATGGCGGTGCCGTAGATGAGGAGTGTCGGTATTGTTCCGAGCCCGAGTACGCCAAGAGCAAGGCCACCACGAATCGGATCACCAAGGGCGAAGGCGTATAGATAGGCCGGGTAAATAATCGGGCAGGGCAACACACCGTGGACCGCCCCGAGGCCGACGATACCGGGTGAGGTCGCGTACCGATCGATTCGGCGGGCGATGACGGCCGAAATCCGCCCAAACAGTGGGCCAACAAGGGGCATCCCATGGGGCGATCCTGCGCGCCCACGCAGATAGTAGACGCCGCTGACGATGATCGCGATGCCGACGAGAATCCCGGTCGTCCCTCTGACCGTCTCTCCGACGGAGGCAACAGCCTCACTCGAGACAAACGCGAGTGCACCAAGGAGCCCGAAGACGACGCCGACGAACGCGTAACTTGCCGTTCGGCCGAGATTAAAGAGCAACTGCTGTCTGATATCGATCCACGAGAGAACACTGGCGCGACGCTCGGGCTTTGCGTTTGAAACGCGGTCGGCGTACGCCGTCACGAGCGGGCCACACATGCCCAAACAGTGGGCTCCAGCGAGGATTCCGACAATCAGAAACACCAGCAGATCGGTGTTTGCCGCGGCGACTCCGGCAGTTGTGTGGAGGGCACTCACATGGACGCTCTCCCACATCGATTAGTGGTGTGTTGGGTCTGCCTCGGATGGTGGCTGTTCGTGGCCGTGTCCGTCGTGACCGCCCTCAATCGGCGCCATAGCGTAATACAGGGTCCCAATAATAAGAACCACGTTCAGTGTGGCGAGGTAACCCGAGAGACTCGGCCGGACGATTGCGTAGCCGAGGGTCGGAATAACCGCAAGAAGTCCAACGGTCGCCGCGATCCGTGGGGTGAGCTTTGTCTCTATCATACGGGTGGCTCAGTAGCGAGCCTATATAAATACAGATCCAATTCCCATCCGGCGGGAACCGGAATTGGGAATAAAGCGCCCCTCTCCTTACGGCACCATATGACATCGGAAGCTGGAATCGAACGTGAGATCGGTCACGACGAGTTTGACCCGATTGGGACGCTTGTGTTGATCGGGATCTATTTTGCTATCCTCGCAATTATGTGGCTGTTCATGTACTTCGTTGAGTTCCTCGGAAACGATCCGACAGTTATTGGCGCGGTTGCGGTTCCGCTCCTCACTGGGGTGATCCCGGCGTGAATATCCACACCTACGAGAAAGTATGGCTGGTCGCTGCGATGGTGCTCATCGTCGGATTCATTGGGACGATTGCCTACGGGAGCACTGGCGTCGGCATTGCGATGATCAGTGACGACGAGGAAACAATCGATCCGAACGCCTTAGATGAGGACGAGCGGTTTGCTGACCCGCGTGTCGAAGAGGTCGGTGAGAACGAGTACGAAGTGTACGTCGTCGCTTACCAGTACGGATTTGATCCGGGTTCCGAACACATTACGGAGCCGATTGTAGTCCCCGAAAATAGCGAGGTGACTTTTTATGTCACAAGTGAGGACGTGATTCATAGCTTCAGCCTCGTGGGAACGAACGTGAACACGATGGTCGTCCCCGGCGAGGTCTCGACGATGACCGCCGAATTTGACGAACCGGCCGAATATGGTATCCTCTGTAACGAATACTGTGGTTCTGGCCATCACTCGATGGAAGGGATGCTGTACGTCGTCCCTGAAGACGAATTCGATATCGACGATCAAGAGGACGAATCTGAGGGTGACAGAGACGAAGCAGATCAGAACAATGGGGAATCGGCAGGTGAAGACGAATGAGCACGCCAACCAAAACGAACGACGAACTGGGTTCGGGGACGACGGGCGAAACCGCTGCACTAAGCTCGGCTGAAACAGGGAACGCCTATATTGACCAGTTCCCCGCCGAGGCTGCGGTGATTCGAGCGGCCTTCTACAGCTCGTTCATTGCCCTTGCAATCGGTGGCATCTTCGGCTTTATTCAAACGCTTCATCGGACGGACATCGTCCAAGTCGTCGATTCTTCGACGTACTACACGATTCTCACCGCACACGGCGTCTTTCTGGTTATCTCCTTTACTATTTTCTTCCTTGTCGGTGTGTTTACGTGGGCCGTAACGACGAGCCTCGAGCGCGAAGTCGAGAGCATTCGGTTTACGTGGACGTGGTACGGGCTGATGGTTCTCGGGACGATTTTTGCGGCGGTTCCGATTCTCGCTGGCTTTACCGATGCAATCGATATGAGCGCGGACGTGCTGTTTACGTTCTATGCGCCGCTCCAAGCACATCCGCTGTTTTACATTGGGTTGACGTTATTCGTCATCGGGACGTGGCTTGCCGGAGCTGACTGGTTCCGGTCGTGGTTGGCGTGGAAACGCGAGAATCCGGATGAGCGGATTCCACTCCCGACGTTTATGGTGTTGACGACGATGATCATGTGGTACATTGCAACGCTCGGCGTTGCCGTCTCAATTCTGGTCTTTTTGTTGCCGTGGTCTCTCGGACTCATTGAGACGGTTAACCCGACACTGACGCGGACGCTCTTTTGGTTCTTCGGCCATCCTGTCGTCTACTTCTGGCTGATGCCGGCGTACATGATGTGGTATCTGCTCTTGCCGAAATTCTCCGGCGGTCGCCTCTTTAGTGACCCGCTCGCCCGCGTCGTGTTTGTCCTCTTTCTGTTGTTGTCGACGCCGGTCGGCATCCATCACCAGTATCTCGATCCCGGCATCTCGGAAGGGTTTAAATTCATTGCGATGACAAATACGATGTTCCTCCTGTTGCCAAGTCTGTTGACGGCGTTCACTGTCGTCGCCAGTATGGAACACGGGGCCCGTCAGCGTGGTGGAACCGGCTATTTCGGATGGCTCAAAGCCCTTCCATGGAAGGACCCGGTTTTCACTGGAATGGCTCTTGCCGGGTTGATGTTCGCCGCCGGTGGCTTCTCAGGGATGATCAACGCCGGAATGAATATCAACTACCTCGTGCACAACTCCCTGTGGGTGCCTGGACACTTCCACCTCACCGTCGGTACCGCCGTCGCGCTGACGTTCATGGCTGGGGCCTACTGGTTTATTCCACAGGTGACTGGCAAACCGCTTGCCAGTAAACCGATCGCGCTCGTACAGGTCGTCCTCTGGTTTATCGGGATGACGTTCATGTCGAACGCGATGCACCGCGCTGGACTCCTCGGTATTCCACGTCGAACTGCCGAACCGTGGTACAACGGCTTTGAGTTCGAAGCGGCCATCGGTACCGTTGGCGAGCTGAACGCCCAGATCGCCCTCGGTGGCACGTTGCTTACACTCTCGCTTGTCCTGTTCCTCGTGAACATGCTGATTACGGCGTTCAACCGGCCGACCGGAACCGTTGAAGCGAACACGATCCCCACGCCGCTTTCAGGTCCATCTGATGCCCCAAAAGTGCTCGACAACCTCAAACTGTGGACCGCAATCGGTCTCGTCCTCGTCATCTTAGCCTACACGCTCCCGCTGGCGAGTATTATCGACCGCGGTGGTCTCTTCGGTCCCGGTGGGGATGCCTTCCCGGTGACCACCGCTGACTTGGGGATGACCCAAACCGTCCTCGAGACACTCATCATGGTGGTGGCCTAAATGCGTATCTCGCGTGCGGGATTGCTCGTGTTGCTTGCAATGAGCGTCCCGGTTATTGTTGAGCTTCGGACCGTGCTCGGCTTTTTCAATATCGAGCTCTCTCTCGTGGGTGCACTCGCTATTGGGGTCGTTGGAATCACACTCATCCTCTTTTGGGCGACGTTCCCAACCGAAGAGGAAATGAGCGCAAACAACTGACGGTCACCTCCTGCATTCCCATCGGCTGGGAATGAGCCCGCGTCTTTTCTTCCTCGTATTCCGTAGCTCCGGTCGAAATGAGTTTGCCACTGCGTATCGATGGAGAAACGGTGATTCGAGCGTATACGGTCGTGATCGGGCTGGTTACTATCGCCCTCACCATCCTTGGTCTATACACTCTCGAGCCATTGCTTGGCGGGTTCGTCCAGCTCTCAGCGACCGTTGTAAGTACCGTCCTGTTCGGCGGCTTTGCACTGCTCCTGTTCGTTGTGCTGTCTCGAGCAATCCCCCGTCGAGAACCCTCCCACGAGGGTGGGTTCGAGCCAAAACGTACATAACCTCAGTCTCAGTGACCGATTCGCTACTAACCGCCGGATACGAACGCTGAAGATGCTTCAAACCAAGATATCGTATGAATGAGTCTGGCCTCCAAGCGCTGTTGGACCAGCAGACGTTAGCTGACCGCGTCGAGCAGGATACCGTTCCCAGTTGGGTGGGTGACCACTGGCACTCGTTCAAAGATGGGTTACTCGGTGAGCGAAACGGGACGCCGTTCCCCTGTTTTTTCGGGGCCGAATCGGTCGCAAACGGCGATCCACTCTACACCGTCGTCCCCTCGCTCTCAGACGCCGACGCGTTACTCAGCTTTCGAGATACCCTCCTCGAGTATCTCGCGTGTTATCAGGACCATAACGACCGGGCTTCGCTGGTGACCTTTTTCAAGCCGCCCGCCGAGCCACTTTCGGAAGCCGAGTATCACGAGGCTCTCTGGCACATCCTTCAGTTTCTACATGTCCACGATCCCGAACCGTGGCCAGAGGACATTCCAACCGACCCCGACAACCGCTACTGGGAGTTTTCCTTCGGTGGTGAACCCATGTTTCCGACCTGTCGGGCCCCTTTCTATGACCGTCGGAAGAGTCGGTACTGCCCGATCGGCCTCGAGATCACCTTCCAGCCTCGAGCGCTTTTTGAGAACATGAACGTCACGGGCGATACGGTAGCCGGCCAGCACGCCCGCGAGGTAATCCAGGATCGACTCGAGGGGTACGACGGCGTCTGTCCCCACGCCGACTTAGGAGATTGGGGCGTCGAGGGCGACCGCGAGTGGCCCCAGTACATGCTCTCAGAAGACGACGAGCAAGCACCCTCGAGGTGTCCGATTACGATCACGCGTGAGCATCCCAAAGCCGATCCAAAATACGACCCGGGCATCGGGTCGGCCGGGAGCGTTTCCGATGACTGACGGGAGCGTTTTACCACCCGTATTGGTACTCATCGACTTTCAGGTTGGATTTGACGAACCAAAATGGGGCGAGCGAAACAACCCGGATGCCGAGCAACGGGCACTGGCACTCCTTGAGCGCTGGCGGGAGCGTGGACTTCCGGTTGCTCACGTCCGACATAATTCGCGCGAGCCAGACTCACCACTTCGGGGCGATCGGCCGGGATTCGCGTTCAAAACCGGCTTTGAGCCCCGCGAAGACGAACCCGAGTTCGTCAAACGGGTAAACGGGGCGTTCGTCGATACGGACATAGCAGAGTGGCTATCAGATCACGGCTACGAACAGCTCGTTCTCTGTGGGCTCACCACCGACCACTGTGTCTCGACAACGGCCCGAATGGCCGAAAACCGCGGTTTTGGGGTCTCAGTCGTCGCCGACGCGACCGCAACGTTCGATCGTGAACTCGAGGGGCAGCACTTTGACCCCGAGACGGTTCACCGGACGGCCTTAGCCCATCTCAATGGGGAGTTTGCGACGGTCGTTCGCTCGGAGACGCTACTAGAACGGTAGCTCGTCGACTGTTGTCTGACAGGTGTCTGACAAAGCTTCACTATCCTTGATACTGTATTGTTACCTGCCAACATCTGACACGGAACTACCGATCATGACCGAGAATGACTCGAGGCTCGGGCGGTGTCCACACTGCAACGAGGCAATTCCACCCCACTCTATTCTTATCGAGTACGAACGGGAAAACGGTGAGCGGTCGTTATTCGCCGAGTGTCCGGGCTGTCAGGAAGTTATTGCCCCGACATAGACTGGGTGACCTGTGGACGTAGCCTCGCCCGTGCAGCGTACAGCGCACAACGGAAAGCGTCACCGCGGCACAAATGGCGTATGCGTCAGCCGATACTCGTGGTCACCGGCCCGCTCGAGGCGCTCGATTTCGTGTAGCTGAATTCCCCGTTCCATTTTCGTCACGACCGGCACGTCGTAGTGGTCGGCTTCATAGCCAAACGTCTCCCCGTTTTCGCGGCGCTGTTCGACAAACTCCTGGTGGTCCTCGAGTCGTGAGCGGGCAACCGTCCTCGATAAGTCGGGGACGGCAGCTAGTTGGTCCTCAAACGCTGTCACGAGGTCACCCTCGAGTTCACAGCCGACGGAGTGGCGACCGGCACACATCGCTGCAAGCGTGGTCGTTCCGGTGCCCCAGAACGGATCGAAGACGGTGTCCTCATACGTCGAATACATGCAGATTAGCCGGTAGGGAATGTCGAACGGATAGGCGGCAGAGCGCTCGCGGAGGTCCTCGATATCGTGGTCCATCGTTTGGAGCGCTCCCGTAACGTCCGTCCAGAGATCGCTGAACCAGCGGTTGCGTTCCTCCCAAAAATAGGCAGCCTCGTATCGCCGGTCCGCACCGGGGGCAAACGAGCGCCCGTCGCCCCCGTTTCGAAGAATAAGCACGTACTCGTGCTCGAGGGTAACGTAGGCGTTTGGCGGAATCATCCCGCTCCCCATGAACTTCGCGGCGCTGTTGGCTGGTTTTCGCCAGAGAATGTCGGGGAGGGGATCAAAGCCAAGGGATTCGAACGCCGATAGTATTCGGGCGTGGTTTGAATAGACGCGAAAGCTGTCGGCGACCGACCGGGTTGCATCGCCGATGTTGATGCAGGCGATGCCGCCGTCGACCAGCACCCGCGACACTTCCGCCCAGACCTGGTCGAGCTGGGCGTGCATCGCCTCGAATGCCCCGCGTCCGTCGCCACTCTCGAGGGCCGTCTCGATTGCTGGATCAAGCGATGTGAACAGCTCATCCCAGAGTTCGATCATCGGATACGGCGGGGAGGTAACGACGAGTTCGACCGAATCGTCCGCAAGCGCCGAGAGCTCTCGTGAGTCACCGACGATGGCGCGGTGGGTCGTTTCCATTACTCGACAGTGGCGTCGTCGCCATCTTAGCCTCTGCGGTGTCGATGGGACGCTGCTGTACGTTTCACTGTGCCCGTTTACCGTACCCACTCAGCCGCGATGGGTAGCAGAACAACAATGAGTGCAGCGATTGCGACCGTGGCGTGAGGTGGGTTGAGGTGGGGCGACTACTCTTCGGTTTTCTCCGACTCGAGGTCTGTTTCGTCCTGCTGGTCGTCATCGAGGTCTTCCGAGTCGGCCTCGGCTTCCTCCTCACCGGTGTCAATCTCGATTGCCTCGCCTTCGCTTTCGCCTTCATCTTCGTCTTCCTCACCGATTATCTCGGGTTCGTCGCTCGTGGGGACGGCCGTTTCGAACTCCTCGATTGGTTCCCACTCCTCTTGATCGCTCGAGCGGAGTTTGCTGCGGATCAGGACGACGGCGGCGCCAATACCGGCGAGGAGGGCGATTCGTTTGAACCAACTGCCGCCGCTTGCGTCCGGCTCTTCATCGGTTTCGGCTTCAGCGTCCGGCTCTGCGTCGGTTTCGGCTTCATCGACTGCTTCGGATGTGTTGGACGGGGCCATAGAGTAACTTTCACGCTCAGACTGTTGAACGTTTCGGATTCCAAGAAGATAGCCGAGAGCACCGCCGATTCCCAACATAGCTGCCCCAAACGGCACTTTCGGGACCGATTCCTCTTCATCTTCGGATTCGTTTACCGCTTCGATGATCGTTTCTCGCAGAGGAGATTCCATGCCTCTGTCGACGGCCTCTTTGACCACGCGCTGAGAAAGGGTCTCCTCCTGTCGCTCGGTGTCTGACATGTCGCGGCCGACGATATCACTGTACATAGTTCTGGTCACCGTTACAGAGTGTGACTTCACGTGAAACTGACGTATACACCCCTTACTGTCCGACCATCGGATTCAAGTTGTCGCCGATTGGATTCAGAGACCGACTACAATTCCGAGGTCCGCTAGCGCGCCACCTCCCCGGAAGCCGGTGCCGAAAATGAGTATGGCCGGAAGGGCGGCGGCGATGGCTGCCCGGAGGAACGTGGTTCGATGGACTACCTGGAGGCCGACAACCAGTAATATCGTTCCGTAGGCGACACAGACAACTCGAAGCGCCGGAATTGGAATTCCAGCGAAAACACAGGGGGCCGTTGCGTAGGCAAGTACCTGGACTGTTTCGCTGATTCCCGCCCGGTCAGAAACCAACGGCAGCAACAGCCCCGTCTGGATCGCCGCAGTCAGATGTAAGCTCAGCGGGGCGACTAACAGCACGACGAGCCCGATCCAGAACACACCCGCAAGCGGCCGTGCAACCGGCAGTGAGGGGTAGGCGTCAGCAACAAGCAGAAACCGACTCGTCTCAGAGACGAGGACCACAGTCATCAGAAAAGTCAGTCCCGGCGCTTGATCGCCGGGACCGACGCCGACCCGAAAGAACTGCCGCGGGCGAACCATCACCTCGAGCCAAGCTCGAGCGAGTGCCCGTGGCCCTCGGTCGCGGCCGCCCGTTGGGTTCTCGACCCACTGGGTCATGCGGTAATCACCCTCCGAACGGCCCATCGACGGTGGCCTCGGGGTCTCCTCTCGGCGTCGCCGGTGTACAGACTATGGCTACCGGGGCCGAATTGGCAGACGCCGAGTCGGCTGAGAGACTGCATCTATGTGTACCGGAGAAAGCGGTCGTTAAATGGGTTATCAAATGTTCTGTGGCCGTGGCGGCGATTCATAACCCGCTGGTGGGGGAGAAAGGGTCTCATAACCAAACCGGTAGCCATCAAATGGGCGCTATGAGCGTGATCCGGCAGCCGGGTATCCTCGGTCAAACAGTCCACCAACGTATCATCGGCATAACCGCCGCCGGTGTTGCTGGCGCGCTTGAGGTCGTTGCTGTCGGCTGGTGGTTCCTGTTGGTCGCGGGTGGGACACGAACGACGGCTGGGGCGCTCTTCGGACTGGCTCTCTTGCTCGGTGGCTCACTTTGTCGAGTCGGCGTTTTTGGCCTTGCAACGGACAACACCGGGGAACTGTTTCGCCCCGAGCGAGTCCTGACGGCGCTGATCCTTGCCGGCTGCTGGCTCCTCTGGCTTCTCATCGCTGAACTGATCGGTGGTATCCTTGGCGTCCTGCTTGCGGGAAGTATCCTCGCCGGTACCCTGACGCTTCAACTGCTCATAGAGCGATGGGTGGTCAGATACTCCTCGGAACTCGGTGTCGACTCGAGCGCGGGCACGGGCACGGGCACGGGAGCGGGAGCGGATGTACGCGGCCTGAGTTCGTTCGTCCTCGACCTCGAGAGCGCACTCGTCGCCAGTGGCCTGGGGGCAATCGGTGGGACGGTCTTGCTGTTTGTGACGTGGTTTGCCAATGTGGTGTTCTTTCGGCTCCCGCTCGTATTCGGCTCTTGGACGCCGGTACTCGAGTTTGGGACGGGGATGCTTGCCTTTGGTGTCTTCGCCGTGTGTGTGTTTTTCGGCCATCAGTACCGGTTTCAGCGAATCGTATTGGACTAATCTCTGTCGAGGTAATCCGGTAACTCGCCCTCACTCACGCCCCAACGTTCTGGTCGCTCTCAAAGGAGTCCGGATCCGGTTCAATGTTCGCATACTGGACGACTCGCCGACCGAGGGTCGCCACCCGCTCCTCGAGCCTTTCGTCCGCAAAGTCCGTCCCGTCAAAGGCCGACTGCGGGCGGGCGATGGCCGCTTCGTGGGGTAACACCCACGCGTTCAGCGCTCGACAGACCGAGCGCATATGATCGAGTGCGGTCACCGGAAACGCCCCGCCGGAGACCGCAAGGAGGCCGACGGTCTTGTCGGCGAACTCGTCGAACCCACAGTAATCAAGGGCGTTTTTCAACGGCGAGGAGTACGAGCCATGATACATCGGCGAGCCGAGGATGATCGCATCTGCTGCCCGGACACGCGCTGCAAACTCGGCGGCGTCACCCGCATCCGAGGTCTCACTGTCGGCATCAAACAGCGGTAACTCCCACTCCCGCAAATCGTGCATTTCAGTGCTCGCGCCGCCTGATTCGGCCGCCTCGAGCGCTCGCTCTAACCCCAGTCTGGTATAGCTGTGCTCCCGGAGACTGCCACAGATGGCGAGGACGTGGAGTGAGTCCTCACGCTCGTCCGTCTGGTCACTCATATCACCCACAACGATCACCACCCCAATATATTCCCCGTTGACCGTCGGTTCGATGGCGCTTTAGGCTCTCAGTCGAACACTCGAGCGTGCTGTCGGTGCTTTCGATCCTGCTGACTGAAGCCCTCCCGCGTGTCCTGATGATCACGCTGGCGATCGGTGTCGGCGTCGGCCTCGCGAACCTCGCCGTCGAGTACGGTCTCGTCACCGCTATTGCTCGCGTCAGCCGGTATCTGACCGAGCCGGCGAACCTTCCCGACGAGGTTGGAACCGCCGTCCTGACGAACACGGTCTCGGTGACCGCCGGCTACGGCATGCTTGCGGAGTTTCGGGAATCCGGGCTGCTCGATGATCGCGCGACGCTCATCGCCGTCGTCATCAACACCTTCTTTGGATTCGTGCAACACATTTTCACCTACTACGGCCCCGTCCTCATCCCGATCCTTGGCCTGCAGGTCGGCCTCATGTACGTCGGGGCCCGCGCCGGCATCTCTCTCGCCATCACAATCGTCGGCCTTCTCGCTGGCGCGTTCCTGCTTCGAGGGTACACCTACGACTCGAGTGCACTCGAGCCCGACGTTCCCGATGACGAACGACGGACGAGACGCGAGAAGTTTCGCTATGCTGGGCAAAAGACGCTCACGCGCCTTCGCTCGATCGTTCCCCGACTCGCGGTTATTTACTCACTCGTGTTCGTCGCCCTCGAGTACGTCGACCTCGAGCGGTTGACGGCGGTCGCCGAGCCGATTACGGCGCTCGTTGGGTTGCCGGGGGCGGCAGTCCCGATAATTTTGGTGGCGACGGTTGATCCAACGAGCGGGGCAATTGCCATCGCGCCATTTCTCGGGGATGTGTTTACGCCCGAACAGGCAGTGATCACGCTGCTGATTGGGAGCCTTATTTCGTTGACTGTCGGCACGGTCAAACGGTCGATTCCCTTCCAGTATGGTATCTGGGGTGCAGAGTTCGGGACGAAAGTGATTGTCGTCAACACGGGGTTAAAGATCGTGTTTATTGGTGTTGCGATCGTGGTGTTTTTGCTTTTTGACTAGCCTTAGGTTTCGAGCTCTTGGAGCGGATTCTGCCCCGGCCCCTTCGGTGGATGTCAGCCTCGACACCTTCGACCGGTTTAGGCTCCATCACTAGCCGTCCGCCCACGAATCACTTCCCACACCGAACCGTCCCACGAGTCATATCGCGCCCAGACGAACAGCGTCGGTGGCAACACGAAGATGGCCGTCAGATACGAGTAGAAGACGCTGATCGCCATCAACAGCCCGAAGTTACCGAGCACCGGCGTAATCGCAAGGACAAGTGCGCCAGCCCCAATCGAAGTCGTCAGCATACTCCCCGTTAATGCGCCACCAGTTCCGCTCAAGGTGATGACGAGCGACTCGAGGGCGTCTCCGTTACCCCGGTACTCATCGATAAACCGGTGGGTAATGTGGACCGAGTAGGCGACACCGACCCCGATCGTAATCGAAAGGATGGTCGCCGTCAGCGCGTTCAATGGCAGGCCAACCGCTCGCATTGTCGCAACCAACATTGCCACCGTGATCAAGATTGGATACAGGTTGACGAGGCCGAGCAGTGGCCGCCCCTCGAGGACGCCATAGACGATGACGAGGAAAATGCCGGTGAGGACGACGGCGATAACCAGCCCTTGAATCGCCGACTCGAAGATCACGTCTGAGACCGCCGAAAAGATGATGATTTGGCCGGTTGGCGTTGCATCGTAGCGGAATTCGTCGGCGAAGTCTTGGGAGTCGGCGGTGACGTCGTCGCTGTCGGCGTCCCCATCGATGCTGTACTCGATTTGGGCGGCCCGCCGGTCGTCAGTGAGGTACTGTGCAGCGCGGTCGCCGGACGCCGAGTCGAACAGTTCGTCGTACACTTGGTCTAGATTCCGGTCTGGAATCCCGTTGCCGTTGTCGTCGTTGCGCTCGACGAGGGCGGCAAACGACGGATCTTGGGCGGCGTGGTCCTCGATCACCGTAATAATGCTCTGGGCGTCCGCCTCACGGTCGACGGTGATGTATGAGTCCGGTGGCTCCTCGTTGGTCCGTTGGAGGGACTCCAAGGCGTGGTCGTCGGTGAACGGACCGGTCACATACATCGTCACCGTCTCGTCTTGGCTCACCTCGAAGTTCTCCTCGAGGAAGTTGATGTCCCGCGTGACGGTGTACTCGCCGGGGGCGAACGGCTCTGGGAGGTCTGCAATGTATCGTGGTAGCTCTTCGGGTGGGAGAAAGTCGTCAAAGTCGAACGATTGGTCGACGTCCTGCCCGTAGTGGGCAGCACCGGCCCCGGCGATGAGAAAGACGATCACGAAGAGGATGGGTGCATGTTGGGTGACCGTCGCACCAGTTGAGAGGAGACGGCCAAACGGGGAGTCTTCGGAGGCGATTGGCTTCGAGCCAAAGGTTGGGAAGCCGACTCGGTCACGGAGATCATCGGTGACCAACTTTGCAGCCGGGAGGCCGATTCCGAAAATGAAGAAGGTAAAGACGATACCGATTGCGGCGACCAGCCCGAAATCGCTGATCGGGCCGAGGTCGCTGACGACGTTCGCCCCGAAGCCAAACGCCGTGGTGACGGTCACGATAAAGAAGGCGACGAGAAGCTGGCGGGTGGCGATCTCCATGGCTGGAAGCGAGCCGTGGCCGGTCTGGCGTTCCTCCCGATACCGATTGATGATGTGGATGCCGAAATCGACCCCGACGGCGAGCAACAGCACCGGCACTGACACCATCTGTTGGCTGAACGGGATGCCGACGTAGCCGACGAAGCCGAACGTCCAGACGATGGTCATCAGCAGGGCGACCAATCCGAGGGCCAGATCGATCGGATCACGGTAGGCGACGACGAGAAAGAGCAGAATCAGGACGACGACGGCCGGAACGACGATTGCTAAGGAATCACCGATTACGCTGCCAAACTCGTCGTTGATGATCCCCGAGCCGAAGGCGCGGATATCGCCGTCGGAAGCATCGGCGATCGCCCGCAGCGACACTTGGGCCTCTTCGATCGCTGCCGTTTCGTCTGCATCAACCGGGAAGTCGTGTGAGACGGCCGTAATCGAGGCGGACGCCGACGCCGACTGTGAATTGAAGTCGTCGGAGACGACGGCGGTCAGTTGGGGACTATCCGATCGCGACTGGATCGCCTCCCGAACCTCCCGTTCCGTGGCACCCTCAACGGCTTGGCGTTGCTCTCGCGGCGTCTCTGCGGTCGGATCGAGTTCGGCGGCAACGAGTTGGGCCGGACCGGACGCCCCGTCGATTCGGAGATCACCCCGTTGGTCTGCCCGTTCAACGACCCGTAACACCCGGAGGAGTTCTGCCTGTGAGAGCACGTTACTCCCGGTCTGAATCAACTGCGTTGAACCGCTCGGCTCAGTGAACGGATCGCCGAACTCCTCGTCGATCGCATCAAACGCCTCCTGTTCGGGCAAATCGTCGGTGAACGCATCAGTCTCGTCGTCCTCGCCCAGCGTAATGAGAGGCATCCCGCCAGCGAGGACGGCAGTGAGGATGAGGAAGATGACAACGACGATGCCGGGTCGACGGAGGACGACCCCGTTGACCCGGTCGACATACCGATCGACATCAATGCCATCCTCGAGCATCTACAACTCCCGCCGTCGATAGCCGATATAAGCACCGCCAACGAGCAAGACTGCCCCCACCGCCGCAGCAACGACACCGACTGGGAACCCACCATCCTCACCTTCGGTCACGTCGATCGCCACCCGATAGGTGTCAGAGACTCGGCTGTCACCATCACTATCATCGTATCGGAAATCCATCGATACCGGATATGTCTTTTCGATTGCGTTTCCGTCGGCCTCGAGGGCGAACGTCATCGTCGCCGACTCGCCGGGCTCGAGCGCCCGGACAAAGGCTTCGTCGTCGTTGCTGTCGAGTGGGTCGTTTGTGAACAGTTTCCCTTCGACGTTGGTCACCCGCTCGTTGCGATTGTTCGTGACCTCGACGGCGACGGGAATCGTCTCTCCGGCGGTAATCGAATCGCTCTCAGTTTCGACAAGGAAATCATCGCGGCTTTCCTCGGGGAAGACACCCGCCGAAAGCGAGGCGCGGTTGTCGGTGTCGCGGATGCCGTCGGGGTCCGTGAACGTCACTTCACCATCCAGCGAGTGACCACCGGCGACGGCGTTTGAATCGACTGAAATGTCGTACTCAACGGTCGCGTTCTCGTTCGGCCCGAGTTCCGCGAGGCGAGCGGTTGACCGTTCGCTTCCGAAGTTGAGCGCCGAACTCGTCGGCGAGAGGGCGACGTCAAGGTTCCGTGCGTGTTCGTTCCCGACATTGCGGACTTCCGCACGGAGGGTGCCAGATTCCCCGACTTGTAGATCACTATCGAGCGTTTCAATTTCGAACCGGGCTCCGTCTTCAACGGTTACGGTGACCTGTTTCGTGACTGTCCTGGTCCGCTCGTTTACGACGTTTCCGTTCGGGAAGATCGATTCGGTGTAGGAGTATCGCAGACGAACGTCAACATCGTACTCACCCGGTGGGGCATCCTCGGGGACGCGAACCCGCAGGGGCAACTCACGCGGTTCGTTCTCACTCACCGGCCCGAGTGACTGCCGGTTGGTCTTGATTTCGAACGGGGCGTCGTCGGCGCTCATACTGGCCCTGACGCTTCGAGCCGTCGTCACCGACCCTCGGTCGGCCGGGCTCCCTCGAGTAACTTCCCCACGATTTGCCACTTGGACGGTCAGTTGCGCTTCGGTTCCCGGCGTTACCTCCCCATCTGGAAGGTGAACCTCGAGGTCCGGTTCGCCCTTTGTGACGCCGGCGTCCTGTTGGGCCAGTGCGGTGCCAGCACCAATAACTGAAAGTGTTACCAGAACTGCGGCCACACAGATAATCGCGAGAATCGTTCGACGCCGCATCTAACAGCCTCGATGTGAACGGTCGCGCTCCACTCTATCGGATCGGATGATTGTAAAAACGAACTGAATAGTTGGCATAGACACTCTTTCGAGTGAGTCCTTAATAAGATGTTGATTGAATAATCAACCAATCTGACTGGCGAGACAGCGTGTTGGCTGTTGGTTGATATACAGTTCGAGCCGCTAGACGGTGCTGGTCCCTGTTATTGGAGTATTCATGTCACTCGTGATCATCCGGTCTGCTCGAGCGCGGCGATCGTTGACTTGGGCTGCTCTGGTGATCGCTTTCGTGGTTACAGAGATTTACGGAGTGACTGAAGCCGTGGGTGGATATCAACGACGGAGCCGTACCAACAACTCGTCGTCGCTCTCTTCGATCTCGACTAATCCGTCGTCTCTGAGGTCAGAAAGTAGTCCCTCGAGCCATTCCCGGCCGAACTCACCGTCAGGTGTGTAATCAACACGGATTCGGTGCCCGAGGGTATCGGCCTCGAGTTCGTCGTACTCCCCGAGCGTGCGGATAATTCGGCCGCGAAACTGCCGGCGACTCCCCTCAAAGGCCGACTGGGTGGGAACGTCCGGGGCGGTGAAATCACCGGTCGCGTAGGCCTGACACCACTCGCGCCAGGGACACCCGGCCTCGTCACACCGCGGTGTCTTTTGACACGCCACCCCGCCTAACTCCATAATCGCGTTGTTCCAGACGCGTGATCGACCCGCTGGCATCAGTTCCGCGGCACCCGCCTCGAACGCACTATCGTCGTCAGGCAGTCCGAACGCCCGATAGAGGACACGCTTGACGTTCGTATCGACGACGGCGTCGCCGTTGTTAAACGCAAAACTCGCCACCGCGTTGGCGGTGTAGGGGCCGACGCCCATCAGCTCCTGTAATGCCGCAGGTGTTTCTGGAAACTCGCCGTCGAACTCTGACTCAACTTGGGCGGCTGCCTCGTGGAGATACTTTGCGCGATTGTTGTAGCCGAGACTGTGATCGCTCCAGAAGCCGACGACATCGGCACGGTCAGCCGCCGCAAGGTCAGCGGCTGTTGGCCACTGCTCGAGAAAGTCCTCCCAAGCCTCCATCACCCTGTCGAGTTGGGTCTGTTGGCTCATCACCTCACTCACGAGTATCTCGTAAGGATCGTCGGTCTCCCGCCATGGATACTCGCGATGGTCGGCCTCATACCAATCGATTAGCCCATCGCGGATTGCCGACAGCTCCCCATCGGGCAGCGTCCACTCCTCGCGTCCGGCGTCGGTCATCGGTCGGGGTTATGAGCCCGGTCGTTTACAATTGCTGGTTTTCGTCGCTCCGAGCGAACCACGCAACCTATCTTTCCGCTCGTGTGAGCCATCATATGAGCCTCGAGGAGCTAACCGACGAAATAGAAGCGACCTACGGCGGCTTTGGTGACGAACTGGCCGTCTCCCTCGACCGGGAGACACGCAACGAACTCGCGTTGCTCGAGACGGCTCTCGAGCCCGAGGCCACCGACGAACTACTCCGCCGGGCGGTTCACCTACTGTTTCAGACGACCGTCGAGACGGGGCGGATGGATTTCCACCTTCGGTCGGGTTATGACGTTACCTACGACGAATATCTCTCTGGCATGACGTTCGAGGAGATGACTGGCGGCGATCAGTACCCATCGCTTGACGACGAGCGTCGGTATCGATTTTAGTCAGTAGGTCCAGCCGACCCACAAGTGATGTGACTACTGTGGGTGGATTGGCAGCCGATTGAAGCTGCTGTGGCGCGCGCTGAGCCCCGGCGAACGGATGTGAGACGGGGCTCACTTTCGTGCGAGGGATGAGCGAACGGAGAGCGAATCGGGTGGGGAGGACGTGGAACGACTAGTTGTCATGTGAGTAGGACGGCCGTTGTTTTTGGTCTTCGTCGGCCGACTTGGGCATCCGTAAGCCAACGTGCCTCTCAGTCAGCCACCGTTCGTAGAACACGTGCAACTCGAGTCACAAGCCCATCATCGCATAGCCGGATCTCATGAGGTCACAAGCGTGACACAACGGACAACAAAAGCCAGAGACGCAACTCAGAGCACAACCACAAGCGAGGCAAGCGCCCCACCAACGAGCAACACGGCGCTGTAGAGGGCAACCCGCCGACGAAACTGTTCGTGGCCCGACCCTGCCGCAAGCACCGCCTTCACGACAATACTCGAGACGGTCGCCAACAGAATCGCAATCGTCGCTTCGGCACTCGAGAGCTGTCCCCCACGATAGAGGACGACCGCAGAAGTCGTCGCCCCCGCACTCGAGACCAGGCCGCTGACGACAGCAGTGGCGTAGAAGCCAAGCGTCCCGAACCATAGTTCAGAAAGCGAACCAAAGACGAGCACGACCAGAAAGACGGCCCCGAATGCAAGCGCGTTTTTCAGCGAGAATGGGCTGGCGAGATCGATCGGTGTGGACTCGCGCCAGTCGGCGGTGAAGGCAGCAATGGCGAACGCGAGAACGATGACGGTTCCGAGCGGAATAACCGCCTCGAGCAGTGGTGACACGGTTGTCCCGACGCTGAACACGACGGCAATCGCGAGGTTTCGACTCGCCATTGCGGCGTTGGCAAGCAAGACGGCGGCAACCGCATGCGACGCCGCTTCGGGCCGCTGGCGAACGTGATCGAGCATCGTCCCGACGACGGCAGCCGAGGAGGCCAATCCACCAAAAAATCCGGTGACAGCGATGCCACGTCCGCCGTAATTCGAGACGATGGCGTAGTTGACGATGCCGATTCCGGCGACGGCGACGACCATCAACCAGATGACCTGTGGCTCGAGTGGAATTCTGATATCGAGGGCGTCAATCTCGAGCGTTGTCGTCGCCGGCAACAGCGGGTGACATCCTCCTCGTCGTCAACGACGAGGCTTCCCACGGCACCGCACCGCTGAGTTGGGATATTTGCCGGTCTACGACACGACCTGTTCTCTCGTGCGAAACATCCCGCTCTCGCGGTCGAACAGGTGTACCGATGGCTGTGCCACACAGCCGTTACTCCTATCCTCGCCGTGAGGACTCGGAGTTATCTTCTGACGCATATTTTCCGCTCCGTTGCAATCCGCGTTGGCTACCAACTCGCACGACGAACAGACGTACAGACCACGGTGCTTCCGGTTCGACTTCGTGTCGTCTCCACACGCCGAACACGTTTTCGAAGTGTTCCACTCGTTCTCTTTCAGTACCTCAACGCCACAAATCTCACCCTTGTACGCGAGGTACTGGTAGATTCGGTCGAACGCCCACGAATGCAACTTCTTGTTACCTGTTTTGCCCCAATCGGATTCGCGCACGTCTTCAGGCCAACTCACCGCGAGTGTGCCAACACCACGTTCGACACACTCTGTGATGATGGTGTCCGTAAGAACGTGGTAGAAGTGTGTCTCCCGTTCAGTGAGTTTCCGACGTGCCCACATCGACTTTTTTGACGGACCGTTCTCACTCTCAGTGTCGTACTCGGCACGTTTGAAATAGTGCTTGTCTTGCTTGAGCGAGTTACCGGGGTAGAGAACGTATTCGTCGGGGAATGCGACCGTGGCGATGTTCTTGATGCCGAGATCGATCCCTGCAACTTCCTCGCCTGCTGAGTCACTGCTCTCGAGTTCGACCTTGCAGACGAAGTGTAGTTCCCACTCCTCGCCATTCCAGACCGCACGGACATTCTGCACTGATTCCACTTCCGAGAGGTCGACATCGGGACGGGTCTGGTACTCGCAGAGAATAAAGTCTGACCAGTACTCTTTCAGGTTCGAACCTTTAGAGAGCCTGACTCGATTGTTCCCGGGGTCGTGTTTGAAGCCGTCTTCTTTGAACGTAACTGTAGAGCGTGGTCGCGTGCCGCCGTGTTTTCGGTAGCCGGGCGGATTCGCTCTGTCATCTTTCTGTCGCAGATCGAACCACGACTGGAAAGCGTCAGAAAGTTCTTCGATGACTTTCTGACTAGATTGGGCATTCAGGTCTTTCCAGCACGTTCGGTTCTTCATGTACGCTTTGAACGTTCCTGCATCTGGGATCTTACCGGTTGCGTCCCAGATACGACCAGCTGTCCAGCGTGCGACGTTCCAGATTTTCGAGGCAGAATCGCCAAGTGAATCAAGGCCATCGCGAACCTGCCGCTGGTTCTGGATGGAACCAACGTAGGTGCGTGTGACCTGAATCACTTTACATAGCCTATGTAAATAAGCCTACTTAAGAGTGTGGATAGACGTGAACGTGGAATACCCAGTCAGTAATCGTCGGTGGTTGTGTACTCGAGTGACGCGATTCACGCCCGCCCTTCAGCCTCATGTCTCTCGGCTTCAGGACGGGATTCTCTCGCTGTTTAAAGATAGGCACACGCTGAACGTGATACCTGTCGACAGCTTTTCTGTTCTGGCCCACTGGTCTCTAAACGAACAATGGCCTCGAGTTACCGATTCGATCGAGTATATGCACCGTGGTGGCTACTCGGTGCGCTCGTCGCTGGCGTCCTGATCTATATCCTCTACTCGTTTATTGGGACGTTCGTCTTCGGCCTGTTTCTGTACTACGCGACGCGGCCGGTTTACCAGCGCCTGTTCAAGCGCCTTGGCTCTCGAATGATTGCTGCGGCCGTCTCACTCGTTGCCCTGGCGATCCCCTTCCTCCTGTTGCTCGCCTACACGATTGCCGTCGCGCTCCAAGAGCTGTCGGCGTTTCTGGCTGACGATGGCTTCGGTGAGTTCCAGACGGCCCTCGAGCCCTATCTCGATCTCTCTGCGATCGTGAGCGACCCCGAACAGTTGCTGGCCGATCCAGCCCAGTTTGGGTTCCTGAGTCGCTTGCTCGAGGATGCTCCCACTTATGTCGGCATTTTCGGGACGGTGGCCTTACACGCGTTCGTGATGCTCGCGTTGGCCTACTACCTGCTGAAAGACGATCACGTCCTCGCCGACTGGGTAACCGAAACGTTCGGTGATACCGAGGGCGTTCTCGAGACCTACCTCACGGCGATCGATCGTGACTTCCAGAGCGTCTTTTTCGGGAATATTCTCAACGCGTTTATTACGGGAATCGTCGGGGCACTCACATTTAGCATGCTCAATGTTGTGGCTCCGACAGCGGTGGCAATCCCCTCCGCAGCACTCCTCGGGATTCTGTGTGGGGCGGCGAGTTTGATCCCGGTCGTCGGGATGAAACTGGTGTATGTCCCCGTCGGACTCTATCTTTCGGTCCGGGCAGCGATGACCGCCCCGGCGGAATTACTCTGGTTTCCGGTGTTGTTCATGGGTATCGCGTTCGTGTTCGTCGACTTTATTCCGGATATGATCCTCCGACCGTACGTCTCTGGCCGTGATCTGCACCTTGGCTCGGTGATGATCGCCTACATTATTGGACCGCTATTGTTTGGGTGGTACGGCATCTTCCTCGGTCCGATGTTGCTCATCGTCATCGTCCACTTCGTCCGCCACGTTCTCCCCGTGGTGGTGACAGCCCAATCCGCTCGAGACCAGCCACACCTTTACTCCCACCCCGGTCCGGTTGCGGTCGACCCGGCCGTTACCTCACCAGCCCCGAAAGCGGCTGAAAACGAACAACCGGCCGAGAACGCCGATCGGACTGATGCCAACGCATCGACCGACCCAACTACCCACGAGTGACCGCGGCCGGCCAAATAAGAGACGCGTGGCAGCGAAAATATCTTTCGAACCCAACGCACGTCAGCCTGATTTAGCGATCGATATACTCCCGTTCCCACTCGTCGCGTGCTTCGAGTTCTCGCCGCCCGCGGCTGGTGAGCGTATAGAAATTCGTCCGGCGATCTCGACGCCCCTTTTCGACAAGCCCCTTATCGACGAGCGTATCCAGGTTCGGATACAGGCGGCCGTGATGAATTTCCGTTTCGTAATACTCCTCGAGGTTCGATTTAATTGCCAGTCCGTGTGGCTCGTCTTCACCGGCGATGACATAGAGCAGATCACGCTGGAATCCTGTCAGATCGTACATTGGGAACGTACCACTCGCTATTCTTGTCGGGATTTAATAAATACCGCGGGCTGTTTCGCTCAGAACGCCTATATTGGGTGTATTACCGTACTTTTGTATTTGATAGTAGTATACGATAGATGAGGGATTACTCTAACCACCGGTGTAAGTTTCAATTCATGTTTGTCGTTTACACCGTTACAGACGAGATAATACGTCACTAGTAGAGCCCTGGCAGTCTCGGTCACGTACTCGAAACAGGAAAGCAAATCGCGCGAAATGAAAAAGTTCGCGCGATTGCTTGCCGCCCTGAATTGGTCCCCGCTGACGCTTCGGCCCTCCAAGCGAAGCGTCAACTGATCGAATTCGCTCGCCGAACTTAAACTTACCGACAACGCCTCACCTCGTGATATGTTTTTCATCCGCTGAACGGGGGTGAGTTCCCTCGAGTAACATATCGGTCGCCGTCTCAAACCAGCGTCTCGGGGTGCTTCTACCGATGGGGCTCAACGCTGGTATTTTGGCTATACTCAGCACTGTGGTCGGATAAAAAAGACCGCGTGGATACGATCGGACGAGGTGGGCAAACCGCGTTGACCTGCCTTAGAGTTCGTCGTCTTCGTCTTCGTCTTCGTCTTCGTCTTCAACATCCATCTCGTCGGTCTCCTCGCCGAGTGTCAACGTCACTTCCTCGTCGTCACCGTCGATGGTGACTTCCTCTTCGGCCTCCTCGGTGTCATCTTCTGCACGGACGGTGTAATCCCCATCCTCGAGGTCTTCGAACTCGACCATGCCGTCTTCATCGGTTTCGTCTTCGTGGTCTGGCTCTTCGTCGTCGTCTTCCTCGTCTTCCTCCTCCTCGTCTTCCTCCTCATCGTCACCAACGAGGTCATCGTCATCATCGTCCTCTTCATGGACTTCGACGGTGGCGCCTTCGACAGGTTCTCCCTCGTCATCTTCGACGGTGACAGAGAGCGTGTACGTCTCTCCATTCTCCTCTTCCTCTTCTTCCTCGTCCATTGGATCCTCTTCCTCCTCGTCCATTGGATCCTCTTCTTCCTCATCCATCGGATCCTCCTCCTCTTCACCGACCGGATCTTCTTCAGGATCCTCTTCCTCTCCGGGGCCCTCATCTGCACAACCTGCGAGGGCGATTGCGCTTGCTGTTCCAGTGGCAACTACGAACTTTCGTCGGCTGAATCGGCGGCGGGACATACTATGAGGTATGGCGCTCCGACGGGTGTCCATGCGGCCTGCAACTGCCGCATTTTAAGAACGGCCCCGGTATCCTCCCATTTACCCTGAGTCTCAACTCCCACGGAACGTCCAAAAACGACGTATTTAGCGCCCAAAACACCTGCTTACTCAATCGAAAAAAGCGAACGGGTACCCCGAAATCGGTCGCTGGGGTTTTCATCCCAGCGAGAATAGAGGCCTCCATGAACATCCGGGGCGAACGCGAGTGCAAAGCCTGTGAGACTCGCTGGTCATACTACGAAACCGGCTCAATCAACTGCCCTGCCTGTGGCAGTCTTCACAGCGTCGGTCGTGACGACCGGCAGGTCCACACCGACACACCGGTCGAACTCGAGTTGACACCCGTTCGAAACGCCATCGACGAGGTCGAAACGGCTGCACTCGCCACACGCGCACGCAAACGCTGCCAGGCCTATCGGCGACAGCGTGGCTTTCTCAACGGTGGCGACCTCCGCGACCTCGAGGAGACCTATCTTGGCGCAGCCGAACTCGCCCACGTCGCCGACACGCTCAGCCGACGACTGTCGATAGACGAGGCCGAAGAGCTGTACTTTCTCACGCTGCTGGCCGAGGTCGACAGCGGGACCCGCCCACCAGCTTCGGCGGTACCTCCTTCGCTGTACGCCCCTCGAGGGCTTGCCGCTGCAGATGCCGTCGACGACTACCGTCGGGACTGCCGAACGTGGATTGACGCACAGGATATCGACCTCGAGCGGAGACCGGCCGACCGGGCGACACTCGAGGTACTCGGCGATCACGTCACCCGAATCCAACTGCTCGAGGGTGATGTCTCCCCACAAACTGCAGAGACGCTCATTTCGGCTGCTCGAGACATAGCCACTGCGCTCCGAGAAGATGATGATTCGGCTCGCAGCGCAGCCCAAAACCGGTTGGATCGACTCCAGTTAGGGTAACTCGACGTCGATTCCTTCCTGTTCGCTCGCGGCTTTCACCGTATTGTACAGTAACATTGCCCGGGTCATTGGGCCAACGCCGCCCGGAACCGGCGTGATCGCGCGTGCGCGAGACTGCGCGCTCTCGAAGTCGACATCGCCAACGAGTTCATACCCCTTTTCGGTGTCCGCATCGACCCGGTTGACACCGACGTCGATAACGACGGCATCCTCGGCTATCATCTCACCATCAATGAGTTCGGGGACGCCAACGGCAGCGACGACGATATCGGCTGCGCGTGTTTTCGCCGCTAAATCGTCGGTTCGGGAGTGACAAACGGTCACTGTGGCGTTGCCGTCCTCGGCCTTCTGGATCAGCAAGTTTGCAAGGGGCTTGCCGACGATATCTGAACGGCCGACGATCGTGACATCCGCGCCCTCGGTTTCAACGTCGGCAGCCTCGAGCAGTTTCTGGACGCCGTGGGGCGTACAGGGTCGAAACCGGGCGTTGCCGGCGACCAGCCGGCCGACGTTCTCGGGGTGAAAGCCGTCGACGTCCTTGCGGGGATCGATTCGGTGGACCACCTCACGGTAGTCGACGTGCTCTGGGACCGGCGCTTGGACGAGATAGCCGTGGATCTCGGGATCGTCGTTGAGGTCGGCGATGGTGTCGTACAGCTCCTCGGCGGGGGCGTCACCATCAACATCGACGTGGACGCCGTTGATCCCGACTTCCTCACAGTCACGTTGTTTCATGTTGACGTAGGTCTCACTGGCTGGATCATCGCCCATCAGGACGGTTGCCAGCCCGGGTTGCACGCCAGCGTCGGTCAGGTCGTCGATTGCGGTTCGGAGATCAGATCGAATCTCGCTTGCGACGGCTTTGCCATCAATAATCTCGGCAGTGCTCATGTACGTGCAGGCGACGGCGAGACTAATCAACGCTCGGATTCACTGTCTCTTTCGGAGACGGCGGCTCGCCGGGACGTTCCGGATCGAGAATGCCGTTCAGTATAAAACGGTTTTTGCTCTCGTATTGAGCGCTCTTTCAGTTCCGACGACGATTACTCGTACAGCGGGAACTGCTCACAGAGATCGCCAACCGTTTCGCGAACCTCTGCCTGCAGGGCTTCGTCCTCGGGCGCATCGACGACACGAGCGATGCAGTCACCAACCGTCTGGATCGCGTCCGCATCGAAACCACGGGTCGTCAACGCCGCCGTTCCCGCCCGAATCCCACTCGGGTTGAACGCCGAGCGCGTCTCGCCGGGGACGGTGTTTCCGTTGAGAACGATCCCGGCCGCCTCGAGGGCCTCCTCGGCGTCTCCGCCAGTGGTGTCGGGATGGGAGGGTCGAAGGTCGACTAACACGAGGTGGTTGTCGGTACCGCCGGAGACGAGTTCGAGGCCGTGGTCGGCGAGCGTCTCGCCGAGGGTGACGGCGTTTGCAATCGTGTCTTCGGCGTACTCCGTAAACTCGGGCTCGAGTGCCTCTTTGAACCCAACGGCTTTGCCGGCGACGTTGTGCATGAGCGGGCCACCTTGGCCGCCGGGGAAGACGGCGGCGTCGATGTCGCTTGCGTACTCCTCGCTCGTCATGACGATTCCGCCACGGCCGGCACGGAT
>LFCJ01000441.1_pt1 | contig 25463 bp, 22 predicted proteins | sample 643141 | NCBI WGS metagenome assembly LFCJ01 (sample SAMN03766243, study PRJNA286221) | soda lake metagenome | biome: soda lake; feature: Kulunda steppe; material: water; isolation source: sample B1-Br-g2 brine of Lake Bitter-1 | place: Russia: Kulunda steppe | collected 2010-07
AAAATAACATCAGTAAAATCGATCTCGCCGTATCGGCTTCCATATATGTGCTTATAGGTAGAGGAAAGGTCACCCATGACCTCCGTCAGCTGCATCTGAAGAAAGCCGTGCTGTTTATAGCACTCAGCATTAAGCTTGCCAGCAAACATGTCATCCATTCGGAATCCTGGGAGTTCTTCGAGGTAGTGCATTATGCTCTTTGTAGCTTCGGGTTCGAGATTATCATCCTGGGCAATGGTGATGATTTTATCGAGAGTCATATGGTTTCGAATTTCTTCAATGCTTAGCTCGATCTCGTTTCTATCGCGCTTGTCACAAAGGGCGTGCATCAGTGACTTGAGCATCGCAACAGCTCGACCCTTCCACATATCATCTCCACCACCATCACGCATTAGGCCGACAACAATAGAAGCAAGCTGATTGGCATTTCCCGTGGTGAATGGGTTACACGTGTTACTAATTCTCCTGGTTCCGCTGACCTTGCCACCACCAGTCAGATAGCTCATCAGCAAGACGTCCTCTTCTCTACCCACTTTTCTTGCCATGGAATAGAATAGCCACCAGACCGTATTATCACCCTTACCATCGACATATATGCAGCCACCACCATACATGGCAACCTGATAAAATAAGCCAAGAAGGAAGCGAGTTTTACCAGAGCCCGTAGAGCCAAATACCAGCCAGTGGGTGGACCCCAGGGATTTTGATATCCATGCCTCTGTATTGCCCGTATAAAGGTTGTTCGATAAAAAGAACATTCCCTCACCAGGGTCGTGAATCCCCCCCTTCCTCTCCTTGGATGGGGAAAAGAAGTCATATTCATATTTAATCTTTGAGTGCATCCAGTAAACGATTAATGCGACAAGAAGAAGGGCGTCTTGAATAAATGGCACTTGGCTAAAAAATGAGGCGACTATCATCATGACACCAAAGACCTGGACAAACATCCCAGATTCATCCTTCAGGAAGTCCTTGAACTTCATCGACGTTGGCCGCGTATCCTTCTTTAGAATATTGGGAGAAAGATCATCATTTTTGGTTACTCCGTAAATAGCTCCTGACATGGCTTTACTCTCTTTTCTTATTGTTCATCAAGGAGGCCTAGCTCCTCTTGTATTTTTACAATTGCTAGATCAACTTGAGGGGTAGTCACGGGCTCGTCGGTATCAACCTCAAATGTGTAGTGGGCAATGATTCCGCAACTTTCAATGAAAGAGCCAGATCTTCCTGTGCAATTAAGGGCATAGTAAAGAGGTCTATTGAGTTCCTTTACTCTGTTTCTTATTACATTAAGGCTGAAATTGTTCCGTGAGGAGGATTCTTTCATTAATGCTATAATCGCAGTTGATTGAAATGCGTGCCTAGACATTATCCCTTCAGACTTAAGTGTTGTGAACATCTTGGCGAGCCTCTTATCCTTCTTTACCTTGGCGTATATTTGACGTACGCTTTGCTTGTCCATCTTGTAATTAAAGGGGACCTTCTTGCCTTTTTTCTTGGGGTGGGAAGTAAGTGCCTCGTAGATAGCTTCCTCAGATGATGTCATATCAAGCTTATTAAGCGATTTGTTTATAATATTGATGGACATATCATACACTTCGTCTCGTGATATCTTGACTTTCGAGTTGAGATAATCAAAGACCAACTTGTATTCATCCTTAAGATCATCAATTGTGTCATGCTGAGGGCCTAACTGTGACTCTATGCTTTCCTTTGCAAGGTCGATATCAAATCTATCTTTCTTATTCCATATGGTCTTCCTGTAGCCCATTCTCTTTTTGGCTTGCTCTTCTAGTCCAATAGGGGGGTTCATAAGACAATACTCGTCCGGCATTAGTGGGGCGGCATGTACCATGGAGTGGGGATTGCCATGCTCGTATTCAACAAACTCCTCATTAGGATCGTAGTTGGAATATTCTTCAAGATGCGGGAAAACATTGGCCCTATCCTTCAGGAGCTGGTTGATGTCCATTCGCCGGGAAACATTAATGGCCTTATTAGACATCTTGCTGCCCATTAGGAAGACAATTAAGCCAAGTGCCGGGCCTATATAGTACTTGATATGACCATCAACGAGACTCACAGTATCACCACTCATATCTTCATGGTGAGTGCTTTTCAAGAAAGATATAATTTCTACAAATTGAGGCTTCCATTGCCCCGGTATCAGGTAAGACATCCAGATGAAGGCGTAACTTTCAGCAATTCTTATGTACTTCCAAACCAAAAGAAGCTCATGGAAAAAGTATCTGTAGGCAAAAAACATAATGGCCAGCAGCACAAAGAAGCCTATTATGTAAATTTCTATACTACCATCATCATTTCCACCACCCTTGGCCATGGTATTCCTCTTATTGTTGTAACAGTGTCATAAAATCAACAGGGTCGTCTGGACCGCTGCTAGGATCCCCACTAGCAATATCCTGAGGAGGATTGGCTGCTATTGAGGGCTTATTGTCAGTCATTGATCCACCTGGATCTTTTTGCTTGTTAATTGAATCAGGAGATGCTGAAGATTGCTCATGACGCGTGTAGCCACTTATGACTACCGGATCGCGGTTGACCTGATGCGAGAATTGCTCATGACGCGTGTAGCCACTTATGGCTTCTCTATTCTGTTTGCCCTGAAAAGGATTGCCTTCACCTCCATGTGGTTGTGTCCCTAAGGGTGCGGCCATTGCCTTTCTTAAGATGGCTGATTTATCATGATCAGATATTGAGCTTAGGTATGCCAGATCATCACCTTGCTTCTTGATAACCATCGCATATCCAGCACGAATGAAAGTTCTCAGCATCTCCTGCTTTCTATTGCTGCTAACCAACTGAGTCAGGTAGTCAGCAATTTCCTTGTCGAGATCGCTGTCATCATATAGAGACAATCGGTATCGATACCTCACGCACCGCGACTCCGCTTGGCATTTGTAAACTCGATAAACTTCGCCATTCCTCGTGCGTTGGCGAAGCCAGGGTCATCGGCAATCCATTGGTTTTGATACCAATTATCAACATAGGGCCTGAAATGATTAAGGCTGCCGCCTACAAAGATAATTCTATCAATGTCTCCAGAGCTTTTAATTGTTTTCTTGGCAACTGACTCGACTCTCCTTATGTTGCTCTCAAGCTCCTCTTTTACTATCTCTTGGATATTTTGATCCTGACCAAATAGCTTTATCAACCCTGTTTGAAGGGCGGTTTCCACCTGGACTTCATTGGGCGTATGACCAAACTCCAGGCCAACTCTTTCCGCTATTTTCTCTTTGGCATTTAATATGCCGAGATCTTCTGTTGTTGATCTATCAAAGTCAATATTTCCACCATCAACAACTGCAATGTCAGTAGTTCTTCCACCGAGGTCGATAATCCCGTAGGACTGGCTTGCAAGTTCATTGTCAAGATATAAGTTACCCTCGGGATCACGATTAAGTACGATATCAAGCCATGAGGAAATCGCTTCCGATGTGACGATGTGCTGATTTATTCTAGGTATAACGCGGTTAACACTAAGAGAGATCACGTCATTCATCAGCAAGTTAGACGTCTTCCTGGCGACTAAATCCTTATTCACCTTGCCATTTTTGTAATACCAGCTTAACGGAAGGCCACTGGCAGCCGCAATCTCCGTCGCGTCGGGCAAAGATGTCATCGCAAGGGCGTGATATACAAGGCTCCTATTAAGGGCTGAGACTGGATAATCATTAAACTGCGTGCTGTCATTTATCTTAACGTTTCCAACGCTGTATACTCCGTCACTTGTCTTATACTTGTAAATGTTTCTCTTGGCACCAATAACGGCTAGTTGGTTTTCTTCGCCAGCCTTTGCTCGGCTAGCAATACTTATTTGCTCTCCCGTGCTTAAGCATATATTTATGTATGAGTTTCCGTCGTCAATTCCTGCAAAGATCATATTAGCACACTATTTGATAATTAATTGTATATGGCTAATTATGAAGAGTCAATTACTATGGTGATGGATGTCGCATAGGGGGTGTGGTATAATGAAAAGGAGAAAAGGAGGCCACCTGAGTGTCTGAAAGAAAACTTATTGCCAAAGCATTCCAGACGGTTTACGGGCCAAAAGAGCCAATAGTCCCACAGGTGACGGCTCGCAAGGCAAGCGACACTTCGTTCATCATTAAACTTCCTTCTGGTGCTTCATTAGAAGTGTCACTTGGTGAGCAAATAAATGACCTGATGATGGACGCATCAGGGTCAGATTTCCTCTCTGGTACTCTTGAGGCATATGAAGCGGGGGTTCTTTCTCTTGGCGGAAGATCAATTCTGGTTGGTGACAATATCGATACACAGTCTCATGCGATCAAAATAAGATCTCAGCAAGGTGGCGATCAATATCTCATCCGAGAGGGAGAGGGGAGGAAGGCAGCCTCGGTTAGGGTCCATGTTGGGCAAAACTATAAGAATTATGGAGCTACCGGCATTGATCAGTACGGAAATATCTCATTCTCAAATAATGAAAAAAGCATTCCGGTGTTTCAAAAGCAGATGGAAAGAAACCTGGTGGTGTTTGATCAGCCAGGCAAGGCAGGTAAGGGAAAAGAGGCGTACATGAATATCGTCCTTCCTGGAGAGGAGGGCAGGGATCAGGTTGGTCAGCCTGGTGTCTTTTATGAACGATGGGGCAATCGTCCTGCCAAATTTTGCGTGACACCTAAGGATATCTACCTGGATGAGTTTGGGCTTACAAATGATAAGCTTGACAGCTTTGTTGTTGGTGTTTTCTTTCCGTCTCGCTCGGAAGGATACACGAGTTGCAGCTTCAGAAGCACTGAAGATGCTCTCTCTGAGAGATATACCTTCCTGAAGATAGCTGAAGAAAAGAAGCGAATTGGCTATGAGTCAAAGCTGATAGGCATATCCGAAAAAGATCATCCTGATGCCAGATATCTAAACTATCTTCAAACTCAGCTAGAGCACTATAACAAAGGGTGCTACCAGAGCGCGGGCTGGAGAATTACAGAGGGTTGGTCATTATTTGGCGCCAAAGAGCCCAAAAAAGAGAGGGAGCCAAGTCCCTCTCCATAATGCTTATTGGCTTCTCTTCAGGAAGGCTGCCATTCCGGTTGGCTTCCTGGCTGGGCCTTTCTCAGCACTGCCTTGAGTCTGCTTGTCATCCGCACTCTTTGCAGCGGGCTCTACCTCGACACTGTCAGAGCCACCATCGTTGTATCGAGGACCTGTTTCTGCCTTTTCTTCGCCTTCTACTCTTGCTTCACTCTCACTATCTTCCTCATCATCAAGAGCATTAGGATGAGTTCCCTCAACGACGTCATCGTCGGAAAAATCACTTCCTGCTCTTTCTGTTGTCCTATCCGTTTTATCACCCTCACCATGGTGATGGCTATCATTATCTCCATCAGGAAGTGACTTTTCATACCCGGCTTCGGAGATACTAGGCTCTATGTAATCAGCGCTTTGCTCCTCCTTAGGGTTTTCAACCTCCTCTATCGGTTCTTGATCCCCCTGACCACCGGGAGAAGCATCAACAGCGGGGGTCTCCGAAGGAGAAGCCCCCCCATGGGGAGATTGAGAAAGCCTAACAAACGCCATGTGATCAATAAGGCCTACCCGAATACTGTCGAGGACGCTGTTATTATGTGATAGAGTCATCTTGCTAGAGTAAACACGGGTTTCATTTTCCTGGGCATCCAGGAGATCGAGGTTTAACCTTCTGTAGTCAAGCGGGTGAGACCTATCAAAAAGAACCCCTCTTCCTCCAGCTAATCTAACCGCCTTGGTGGCGAGTGCATTTACTCTGGCATACCCTTCTGGATTCTTGAAGACTGAGTCAATCATTTCAAGTCGATCAAATGAGGCGTAATAGGATTTGCTGCTTGATGTTGGATTCAGCTTATAGCAGGGTATGAGAATGACACCTCCGTGCTTGCCGATCTCGCCATCAACCCTTGACTTGAATTTTCCAAGATAGTCAGAGGGGGAGTCTATATCGCCATTAATTGGACTAAAAAGACTCATGAACTCCCTTGACCTGTTAGGTATTGGATTCATCTCATTGTCGCATATGATGCGATAGTAACCGAAGGATATCCCTTGCTGGTAACATCCATCGAAGATATCCAGGTGCCTCCTCTTTATACTTTCAGTGCTTGAATTGGCTCCGAATGATATCTGTTCTTTCACAAGGTAAAAGACCACACTGTAATCATAGCTTTTAGGGTCATGGAGCCTGTCGATGAGCTTGCTTCTTTCACCATCACTTATATCAGATGATAGCTTGTTTTTTATAGCTATATGGGTAGAAGTATTCTCTTTTTTCACCTTGATTCTACCAATACCAAAATGCGGCCCAGCTGAGTCGGAGTCCTCTCTTAGAACATGAGCCCAGGATGCAATATAGCTCTTTATTTCCCTTTGTCTATCCTCCTTCTCAAAGTGAACGCCTGTGAAAAGAATGATACCCTCAGGTTTTTCCGGTGAATTGTCAGGTGAGGCAATAGCAGGATTTTTTGCCTTGCGGTCTGTCCGAGAGAACTCCTGTATTGAGGGGGGATTTTTAGCCCCTTGGAACTCCTCGCCAATTCTGAGCTTAATGTTAACTAGCTCTCCATTCTGAGTCATTCCCATAACGGAGTGCAGGCTTGACTCGCCCCGCTTGTTATACTCTCTTGGATACAGGATAATTTTTTCGCTAGATCCACTCATGGCGACATACCTGATTCTTGCTCATTAAATGAATTTCCCTTTTGCGTGGCTTCATTAGGGACCCCCTTCTGTTCGTACTCTTCCTGCTCCTCGTTGGCAAGCTCGATACCATCCTCCGGGGCAGGAGAGGGCTCTGGACCTATCATGGCGATAAGCTCTTCATCTAGCTCTCCAATCATTTCATCACCGAGTGACCTTATTTGCTCAAGGCGAGGGGCGTATGGGCTTTTCTTAGACCGGCTGACAGTAGCTCGTGTTGACGGATTTTTTTCAACGTACAGATCTGGATCATCAATATCCCCACCAAGCTCTTGTATTTTTCTGAGCATGGCATCTTTGTTTAGCTCAGGCTTGGGCTGCGTTGTACTGTAGCTGATACCTACAGGAAGCTTAACTTCCTTGTAATCCTCTGGATTGATGTCATGATATTTTTTCAGTGACCACTTAAGATTGTTTTTCTCTTCAGCTGCCTTTTTATCGGCAAGGTTTTTAATGGCATTATAAAAGGTGTAGGCATTGGCAAAATGCTCAACTCTAGGATGCACCACCTGAAGATTTTCCACGTCTTGGGGGCTGTATTCACGGCCTGGCACGACCCCACTTAGGACATGCGCCCATGCTTTATCACCTAGATCGAGGAGTTTTTGCGTAAAGTCCCTGACGCTTGGCATGGGAATGAGAGTGACTTCCATGGTTTTTAGAGATAAGGGTGCAAGAATCCGACTTTCAACCTGTATGCCATGGTAGTTTAATATCGCCTCGTAGGTACCCATTTGGGCATTATATCCCTCAGGAGGATCGCGCTGCATGATCTTGATAGTATCGGGATTCGCAGGAACCTTGAAGTCTACGACATGTATCTTTCCTTCATTGTCTTCATAGATGCCATCGGGCATACCAGTCAGCCAGGGGTGCTCGGGGAGGCGCTTGTCGTATAGACTGGTGAATATCTCCAGAAGATCAGGGCGAGGCTTCCACCCCAGCTTTTTAACCTTCTTGTCGAAATCAAGCTGAGCCATTGGCTCAAGTGCAACGCCACGAATCATATCGCCTGTCATTCGTGTTGGCGCTACAATGCAAAGTTTTGACTCAATGACAGACTGTGTGTTTTGAGGAAGCCCCTCTTCAGTTGCGAACGGAGAGAAGATACCCTGGTCATCCATCCATAGGGCAGCAATATCGTTTCCCCCAAAGGAGCCAAGTCGCCGAATGTCTTTTTGGACGAGGTTTGCAATGTGAGCGGAGCGCTTATCAGGGGACTCAAATGACTTTACCATGTCGGCGTTGTAGGCCGAGATCTGAATCGCTTCGGTTAGCCAGTCCTCACGCCTCTGCTTATCAACATGAGGTGCGTATTGTGCGAGATACTGAGGAAGATCCTTGAAGGCTTCATTGGTCTTGTGCATGGGGTTGCTCCGATTCTGATAACATCAGTATACCACAAAATAATGCATACCTCCTCTTGACCGCTTAATTTTTTGGTGTAATATGGTCCCCATACATCGCTGAGGTCGAGGAAAATGAATTTCCGAGAAATTTTTGAGTCCAGTCGATATGCTGCGTTATCGCTCTCAGAGAGAGGGGCGGTGCTGGGGGCTTATCTCCATAACGTGGCAACAGGGGGCGAGGTCTACCTCCCTCAGGGGAAGGAGGAGAAAGTCATTTTGGATGAGCTGTCCACGAATGACAGCATTGTCTTTGAGCAGATGGATCTTGACACTCTTTCAACAGGGTTTATGGTGACTTGGGCTCGTGATTATCTTGTTGCCTGCCGAAAGGCTGGGATTATCCACGGTGAGACCGGGCTTCGCAATTCTGGTCTGGTGGAGAGGGCGAGGGTGAGGGCGTCGTCAGTCGGATACCGAGAGTTAGGGGCAGATTATGAAGGGTTTTTGCCTACCTCCCGATATGAATCCATACAGCAGGTGTTCTCGGTGACAGAGGATCTGGCTGAGCGAGTTAAACAGATGACGGGAAGTGACAGTGTTCATCAGATGCTACAGGGATACTATGAGGTGTTGATGACAAGCCCGCAAAAGAGGCCCTCCGCAGACAACATGCCTACCTCGATCATTAAGTTCATCAAAAAGCAGTCGGGGCACGCTAAGGGTGTTGAGCTTGCAATTCTGGGGGCGATAGATGCGTAATAGTAAAGGCGGTGAGTCCAGCGAGCAGCTGAAGAGGAGTATCGTAGCTTTTTATAATGCGCTGATAGCCAACTACCCTCATATCTACAGGGCGGGTGGCGATGAGCTGGCGGCGATTACATCAAGAGGATGGAAAGTAAATTTCGTTGACGCTTATGGTATTGAGGCGCTCGACTGGTTTTCATCAAACCACCTAGGGAAAGGGTTGTTTGAAGGGATGCCGCCTAGACCTCATCACGCCTGCTGTCTCTGGCTAGCTCGGGATGACGAATGGTTTAATATGGCAATGAAGCTTGATAGCCTGCTTCATGCTCACTACATGAGCCTGTACCTAAGGGACTCTGGAGGCAGGATAGAGCGCATAAAAGAGATGTCGGCACTATTGTCCGAGATTGGTGTTCATCACCAAGAGCTTCATGCAATGATGGCACGAATCCGAAAGTCTGCTGACTGGCGCTCTTATCCCCCTTCTCTCTATGATATTCGCAATCTCATTATTCGGATGCGGAGCGGTATCGGAAGTTGTGACGAGGAATTTGCCAACTATCTTCAAGGCAATAAGACCTCATGTGTTATGGCAATATGTGCCGCGATTGGCCGAGACAACCTCCGGGCAATGGGCATGGAAGTGCTCTCCAGGGTGTTCAAGAGGATGTATTACACTCTGGATGAAGCTGAATGGAGGGCTTTGGGTCGGCTTGTTGACTCCATACCTTCAACTGAAGATGATTCGGAAGAGCCCGCTTCGAGGGAAAATACCCTTGCCTTGTTCTCCGTAACGACCACTGACACGAAAGGACAGTAATATGCAATTCAAGAAATTTTACTCTTACCGCGTCGACGGTGATAACCTCCAGGAAGTTGTTGATAAAATCGCTCAGAAAATGGATGAATTTTCCTTTGAGGACGATCCGGTTGGGAATCGGGCTAAAAATTCTGGCTGGGTGAAGGTCAACAAGGAATACGAAGAGATGTTTGCAAAGAGCGGAGATGTCACGTACTTCTCTCTTATGGTGGCCACCAAAAAAGTCCCTCGGGACAAACTGAATCGCAAGCTCGATGAGAAGGTCCAAGAGCTACGAGAGTCGAGTGGCGAAGAACCTTCAAAAAAAGAGATCAAGGAAATCAAGCTAGCCCTTGAAGAGACGCTCATTGTAGATGAGGAGCCTAAGTACAAGCGCATCACCGCTTCATTCGACACTCTCTCCGGAAGGATAGATGTGGATTCGGGGGCCAAAGATGCTGAAGAGATTGTGAGTTTTATGCGTAGCACAATAGGTGGTTCTGGGATCAAGGCAACACCCTTCTTTTCCTCAATTCAAATGAGCACATATAAGCACTGGCTGCTTCACGGTGGCTCAGGGCCTATCTTGATGGGGCAAGACCATACACTTAAGGACAGTGATGGTACGACCGTGACTTATAAGAAAGTTAATTCTTCAAGTGAGCTAATGCTTGAGCACCTCAAGAGTGGCTATGAAGTAAAGAAGACGAGTCTCATTGTTGATGAGAAGTTTTCTGGCACCATCAATGAAAAGGGCGAGATTTCAGGGTTTAAGCTTGAGGATATGGGGGTTGAAGAGATTGATAATGAGCTTGGCGACATGGAAGACGGGTATTTTGATGCTTACCTTGGGTTAATGTCAGAGATTCGGGGTAAGTTTGTAAATCAAATTTACAGCGAAGCCAAGGGATAAATCGCCTCCGAGAAATCCGCTTGCAGCGCAACTTAATGTTGCGCTGTTTTCATTTGTGATAAATTAGTTTATGATTTCCTTAAAAGAAGAATAGTAAATGACGGAGTTTAATATCCGGGTGCCCTCCGTTGATCGGAGTGGACTAATGGAGGCAGCTAACGAACTTTTGGCCTTCAGGGGCATCGCATGCAATGCAATGGTAGGAAGATCATCTGTCATTAATGGTATAATAACCATTCTTCCACATCTAGCGGATGCTAAAGAGGTCATGAGCGACACGTGTGACTTAAATGGCAGAGAGGTAATCAAGCTAAAGGGTGATAAGTTTCCTATCGATTGTGCAGTATTAATGGACGGAAATGCCTACTTCATTGTGAAGGGAAAAACTATATTCGGATCCATTGGTGAAATCGAGGGATTCTCACTCGCCGAGAGGATAATTTCCAATATAAGGCGAAATTATTTGTAATGTACATCTACCTTGCCAGAGCCCCTTATCGCGGAGAATGGGGAGAGAGATTATATAAGATAGGTATAACCAAAAGCCCTGCTAGTCGAAAAAACACATTGTCGAATAGCGGAGTATGCGGTCATTTTGAATTAATGCACAGCCAAAAAGTTGCAGAGGCGAGAGATTGCGAGTTATCAGTATTTAAAACTCTTGATTTCTACAGATACAGAAGTGATAAAGAGTTCTTTGTTTTCGAAAGCGATGAGATTGCTCTCAGAGCCGCATGCGAGGCCATAGACTACTATAAGATAGGCAAGCCTGTTAGCTCAGTGGTGATGATGCCAAACGAGCTACTCGAACAATTAGAAGATAGGTGGATGGATGAAGAATATGCAGTTTGATAAAAGAGGTTTGGCAATATTTTTGTCCTTATGGATGGGGCTATCATCAACTCCTCTGGTGGCAGGATCTATTGATCAGCATCGGCCTGACCTTGCTAACCACGGAATGTACTTTGGTATTTCTCCAGAAGTTTTTAATGAGTTATCGATATATCAACAAATCGTACCGATGACGACTGGGAAAACAATCAATAAAGGTGTTGAGCATGCTACATATCAATACGGCGAGTTAACCATGTACTCACAGGATCCTCAGTATGCAGTAGTTAATGGCATCCCATTTCTTGAATATGTATCCAGGACTCATGATGTCAGAGACGACGGCCCCATGTTTAGCATGAACTCAGAGATGGTCCTATGCTGGATTGATGACGAGTCGACTCTAATGAGGGGAGAGGAGTATCGGTTTGCCCAGTTCATGGAGGGTAAGTCCATGGATTTTGACAACCATTGCATAGATAACCAGTCAATACCTGACTACTGGGAAGGGGTGTCGCGTGACATTGAAATCAGATAAGGTAAAAAAGATAGAAGCGGGAATTCGAACTATTATTGAAGCAGAAGGATTGCATTGCCCAAAATTCTTTATTTCTACCAAGGGCAATATGCTTATGTTTCATGTTCACGCATATTCTGACGAGCCCACAAAAGTGTGGTCTGATTCACTCAGGAAGCGTTATCCTGAAATAGCAGATAAAGTGTTAGGCAGGTGGGTGACAATTGGCGAGGCAGCCCTGGAGATACTGGGAATAGATGAAACAATTTCAGAGCATCATGTAAGAGCAAAGGACCGTCACGACAATCACTGGCTGATTCCATCAAAAGAACTTATGGAAGTCCACCAAAATTAGGAAGAGGGGGTGACACCCCCTCTTATTTTTGTTATCTGAGGCTTGGCTCTGGATGACTATCCGCTTCTCTTAGCATCTTGGTGGCGGCTTCAATAGTTTTTTCAGGTAAACCAATCTTCTTTAAGGCATCTGGTGATAAATCATCATCTTTCGAGAGCTGCTTTGCTTGGCTTTCCGACATCACCATGAACAGTGGCAGTTTTAATTCGCAACTTAAGCTCTTTCTAAGCTCAGCAACCTTCGGTGATATTCGAGTTTGGCTAAGCTCAGACCTGACCACCAATTGGCTATCCATGATCGAAATAATGCCCTGTCTGTCTAGCGTCTTGATCGTTTGTCGTATTTCTTCCTCAGAACGATGAGACATCGAACCAAAGCTTTTTGATTTATCATACCCCTTCCTATTCATCCTCGGCGTGCTTCTTCCAGAAAGAATAGCAATGGTGGTCTCATACTTTCCCTGACAGGCTGTGATTGCCTGACTTACAGCTTCTCTATCATGGACATTAATACTGCTGGACGACCTCTCGTTGTCTTTGGCCTTCTCCAGACAGGATCCACAGTTGCCACAGTAGTCGCTGCCACCATCATGACTGAAGTAGTCGAGAAGAAACTTGCGCTTGCAATTCTCTGTCAAGGAGTACCGCTTCATCGTGGAGAGTTTATTGGAGATAGCAGCCTGGCGCTTATCAAGAAGATCAAAATCAATCTGATTATCTACATTGGATCCTGCTAGCCATATATTGGATGTCCCTATTTCTTCATCCATTTCAATGACACCAAATTCGTGAAGTATTCTCAAGGATGATACGACATGCCGAGGGTCAATATCAGACCTGCATGCGCCTGCAATAATGCCAGTGGAAAAGCTCTGAGGGCCACTTGACACAAGGGCAAGCGCCGTTTCTTTTACTTCATTGACGATCTCCCGATCTGGGAACTGCCAGTGAAGGAAATAGTTATGAATTCCCCTGTCGTTCGGTGAATAGAGCAAGTGAGCGGTAGCTGGCTTACCATCTCTGCCAGCTCTACCAATTTCCTGGTAGTAATTTTCTATGGAGGAGGGCATGTCCATATGAATAACCCTTCTTACGTCCTCCTTATCAATTCCCATGCCGAAGGCGATTGTTGCTACAACGGTATGTATCTTACCGCTCAAAAAGTCTCTCAGAGTTTGCTTTTTTGTCTCTTCATCCAGGGCGGCATAGTAAGGAGATGCATTGTAGCCCTTCTCCCTGAGTCGTTGAGAAAATGTTTTGACCCCCCTTACCGTTGCGGAATAAACAATGGTCGGTGTTTCCGGAGATTCGGAGAGTATGTTCATACAATCCTGAATCTTGTTTGAGCTTTTCTCGACGTGCATTTGAATATTTTCACGGTCAGGATTGCCTCGGATAATTCGAGGTGAATCCATACCAAGCAGGGAAATGACTTCACTGGTAACCTCATGATGTGAGGTGGCTGTAAAAGCGCATCTTTGAATGCGCCTTCCCTGAGACGACTCGATGTCAAGGATGTGTTGATTGACCTGGGCGTAAGAAGGGCGGAAACTAGAGCCCCAGATGGATACCGTATGCGCCTCATCATAAACAATACGGCATAAATTAGATTGCTTTAGGCATTCTTTGACCTCATCGCTACCCAGCATTTCTGGCGACATGTAGATGATAGGCAATTTGCCCTGATGGAGGGCGGCTAGTGATCTATATCGCTGACTACTGGGAACACTGGAATTTATGACGCCAACACCGACACCCTTTTTTTCTAAGGTTTCAGCTTGATCCTGCATCAATGAGATCAGAGGTGACACGACTATGGTGGCACCATGACCCTGGAGGTGATTGGACAAGGCGGTTGCCTGGTAACAAAGGCTTTTTCCACCGCCCGTTGTCATGATGGCAAAGGTATCAGAGCCATTGGCGATAGCATCCACAATGGGAACCTGCGCCGGGCGTAGACTATCAAACCCAAAAATATCTTTCACAATTTTTCTAAGCATTATACTGAGGTCTCAATAGCAGGTTACATTACAGATATTATACCATAAAATATATTTCCCTGGGAGGCGATGTCGATTCAGATGCATGCCACCTAATAGAATTCTCTTGCAGGATGTCTTTTGCTGATATATATTATTTGTTAAAAGGCTTGTAATGCATGCAAAAGAATAACACTGTTTTAAAGTTCCCGCATGGTGGCGCCTCATTCGACAAGAAGAATCTTTCCGAATCACTGCAATCGCTACCTTGGCGCCTGAGAGCGCAGTCACTTCTCGATTTGATGGGTTATCATGAGTCAGACTCTTTAGATGGAAATGCTTGCTGCGCCAAGAACTCCCATGCAGGTCAGCTAGGCGTTAAGACGCTAGGCGGGCTTTGTGAGCACCTAGATCTTAGCGAAGAAGAGATTGTCGGTGAGCTGAGCGCTCTTCATTTATCCAGCAAGAAAAGTATTTCAGGCGACACGCCAAGCGATATTTTAGCAAACTATAAGCAAATTGTTAGTGTGTTAGGTCGTGACCCTATCAACTCATCCGAGGTGATGGATGCGATATCTTATGTAAAGGACAGCAAGATAACAAACCTGACATCCAAAAATGATGAGCTGAAGGCTGAAATTGGATTTAAAGACAGAAGGATTGGTGATCTTGAAGTCAGCCTAAAAGGCAAAGAAAAGGAGGTCGAAGAGGCCAGGCGTGAGTTGTCCCTGAAAGTAAAGGATCTTGAAGAGTCAATCACTGGGCTAAAGTATGGTCATCAGCGCGAAATAAGGGAGCTTGAAGAAAGGCACCGTGAAGAAATTGCCGCGACTTCAGAGGCAATTCGCTCGCGCATGTCCGTTGAGTTCGAGAGCAGGCTGGAAGAGGTAAAGGTTGCTCATCAGGCGGAAATTCACCAGGTCAAAGTTGATCACCAGCAAGCCATTTCTCAACTTGAAAGAATTATTGAGCATGAGATGGTTTCAATCCAAGAGTTCGACAGGGCGAATTTAGAGAATGAGCAGTTGCGAGATATTAATCGCGACAATCTCACCAAGATTAAGGAGCTTGCAGGAAAGCTTGAAATGCTTGGAGGCGATAACTTCAATGAGATGGAAGTTGAGCTTAAAGACCTTAGAGAAAAACTGGCAAAGCTTGAAAATGCTTATCTTGTCACTCAGGAAGCCTGCGTTAAGTATAAGGCGTATACTGCACAATTAAAGGAAAAGCTGGCAAGCGAGGCCGAAAAGAAGATTGAAAAGATACAAGCCAAGAAGGCGCCTAAGGCAACAAAAAGAGCGACTAAGCTACAGGAAGAGGAAGTGGGCGCAAGTGAGTCTAGTGGAGATGGGTCCTTTTATGCAATAGGACTCTCTGTCGTGGCTACAGCAGCTATGGTGCTAGGCTACATACTTCTTGCTGCTTGACCAATTGACTCTCTTTTGACTGACGAAAGGGGCAATCTTTTGATTGCTCCTTATTACGTTTTGCTAGGTGGTCAGATAAAATATCCGCCAAGAATGTCTTTCTCTTTATCTTGTCATTTCCTATGATTTTTTCCATCATTCCTGTTGGCGTGGATATTATTAGGTTTTCCTTTGCGCGAGTTGCAATAGTATAAAGCATCTTCTTGTCTGCAAAATATTCTGACTGAGGGGTGATGGAAAAGAGTACATTTTTAAACTCACTCCCTTGGCTAGAGTGTCCAGTGATGCAAAAGGCCAGTGATAGGCGCGAGATATCCCCAATTGATATAGTAAACTCTCTTGTGCCTGATGAAAGCTCTACTGTGTTTGAGTCATAATCGATAGATGATATTTTAAGCATTTGTCCCGTTGTAATTCCAGACTGAGATATTTCTCCCCTGGCGATAACCTTATCGTTTTCATAGAACTTTGTTTTGCCGAGAAACAGAACCTTTTCATCATGCCTGGGTATCATATCCTGTATGACGTTGTTCATGGACGTTACACCGTTGATGCCCTTCCAGGTAGGGGATATCACTTGAAGATCGTCTATATTTCCATTTTTCTTTATGTAGGACTCGATTATCTTTCTGTTTATGTTGTGCTGATGATCATTGTCGGATGATTGGTATGTGTATAAGCCGTTCGTCTTGCCATAAAGAATTTCCCCTGATAAGATGCCATTGGCGAAAGCATTTATGTTGCTGTCTTCACTAAAGCGCTGAACTTTTGATAGGTGCGTCACATGGGACGGTATGGATTGGCTGATATCCTCAAGGATGGCGCCGGGCTCAATAGACTCAAGCTGATTTATATCCCCGACGAGTATGACCTTACATGATTCATCTACTGATCTTAGCAGCTGGTAAAAGAGATTGATATCAACCATGGATGACTCATCTACAACGATAGCTTTTCCAGAAAAGCTTTTCTTGCTATTGGTTGAGGTTGGCGTAATTCCGAGAAGCGAGTGGATGGTTTGTGCTTTGTGTCCAGATGCTTCGCTTGCCCTATCAGCAGCCTTTCCTGAAAGAGTGACTATCTCAGGCTCATACCCTAAGATGCCAAGATGCTTAATAACCTCCTTTATTGTGGTGGTTTTGCCAGTGCCTGGTCCCCCCGTAATCATTGAGAACGGTAGGCGCAAGGCATTAATGACGGATCTTAGTTGCTCTTCAGTAAAGAAATCATCTCCAGTGTATTTTTCAGCGTAAGCAGAGTCGCGTGGGTTTGTGTTGCGAATCAATGATGCAATCTTATTGGCTGCCAGCACCTCTTTTTTATATATCGACTTCGTGACAGAGTAGCTATCTCCAAAAATGTGCTCGGCCTCTTGTGATATGTGGTCGAGAACAGTCTGAATATCAAGTTCACTATCTTTTGCCACTTTTTTTGCAATGCTTGTGATTATTTCACCACTGTTTCCTTTGCTCGCAGATTCACCAAGGTGCTTGTAGTAAAGGGGCGTTATGGCACTGAAGGGGTTTTCATCTATTTTCATGTCAGTCATTACACGCTTGACGAGCGATATGTCTGCTCCTTCTGAATAGAGAATCTGATAAGGGTCTTGGCAAGCAAGCTCTCTTCCTCTTCCGCCCAGGCCTTTTGATATCATAAAAGCTCTATCAATGCCCAGGCCAGCCCTCATAAGGAGGGTGCATACCTTCTCATGAGGCTTGATAGAGGCCCAGTATTTATGTAGGCGAATACCATCACCGTTACAAGATATCGCGGAACCTATTTTCCACGGATCATCCAATACCTGAGGCTCTGTCATGCTGTTTTTTGATGCAAACTCTCGAATCATCATGAGTCTACTTGGCGTTAGTGATGGCCAAATATCCGATTGTGACAAGGCATCATAGAAATTAATCGATGGCTGATTTTTTCTTGATTTTACGATCCTGATCTGATCGCCATATTTGGGGTGGCTAACGGATTGCCCAAGTATATGGTAACTCCTGCCTTCTTCATAACCTCTTTTTTTGCACGTGCATTTTACTCGCTTATGACTGTTCTGGTCGCGAGCCAATATAACGCTGCCATATTCACCTTCGGCAAGAATCTTTTCTACGGTAATGTGAGTGTTGATACTCATGGTATTATTATAGCATGTATGCGATTCAATTTATTGATTTTGTGCTATAATATTATTAATCGAGCAGTGGGCATCAGGAGCGATATCCATGCCTAGCGAGATCATTCGATAAGCCTGGGGCGCCCTGGGTTGCGAGCTGATTTAATTCTGGCTATAATATCTCGAAATCTCATGGAATAAAGGTGCTGACATGACCCGCCCCGTTGTAGAGCGAAACAGAAAAACATTTCTTGACCTTCATCCTCATCCGGTGGTTAACCGGGTACTACAGAATCGCGGGGTGTCGGCACCTGAGGAAATTGAGTATAGCCTTAAAAAACTTCTTCATTTCAATACGATGAAGGGCCTTGATAAGGCGTCGAGGCTCATCGAGAGCGCCATTCTTGGCAACGAGCAGATCGTTATTCTCGGGGATTTTGATTGTGATGGCGCCACATCAACAACCATCATGACGGAAGGGCTGTGGTCTCTTGGCGCAAAGCGCGTTAATTTCATGGTTCCCCATCGCATGAAGCACGGCTATGGCCTGACGCCAAAGGTGGTCGAGGAGTTTCGTGACCTTAATCCCGGACTGCTGATCACAGTTGATAATGGAATTGCTGCCTTTGATGGCGTCAATGCCGTTCGAGAGTATCTCCCTGATTGCAAAATTCTAGTGACGGACCACCACCTGGAGAGCGACCGTGGACAGCCTGACGCAGACTGTATTGTCAATCCTTGCCAGACAGGGTGTGAGTTCCCGAGTAAATCGATTGCTGGCTGTGGCGTGGCCTTTTATACAATCATGGCAACAAGAGCACACATGGATGCAACAGGTGCCTTTGAGACGCTAGGTATCGAGAAGCCCAGTTTATCGCCACTCCTCGATGTGCTTGCACTTGGCACAGTAGCTGATGTCGTCCCCCTCGATATCAATAATCGTAATATTGTTGACGCGGGCTTGAGGATGATTAATCAGGGGCTGGTGCGCCCAGGTCTTCGTGCAATTCTTGAAAAGAAAAAGAAGCAGATTGGTCGAATTGAGTCATCAGATTTTGGATTTGCGGCAGGGCCTTGCCTCAATGCAGCAGGGCGCCTGGAAGATATGACGCTTGGCATCCAATGTCTGCTTGAGAAGAATGAGCATGCGGCAACGTCACTTGCGCACCATCTCATCGACTTGAATGAAAAGCGGAAGTTGATCGAAAAGGATATGAAGGATCAGGCTGAGTTCGAGATTGAGGCATCCGACGCTGAATATGGACACGTTATCTATAGCCCATCCTGGCATGAAGGTGTTGTAGGGATCGTGGCCTCCAGAATCAAAGATGCAACCAATCGTCCCTCTATCTGCATGTGTAATACGGAGGGGGCAAATGAGATTCTGGCAGAGATTGAGCAAAAAACCGCGATGGGGGCTAGTGAAGAGGACATTCAGGACCTCAACAAGTCCCTTGGGGATGCCTACATCAAGGGTTCTGCGAGAAGTGTTGATGGCATCCATGTGAAGCACTTACTTGACAGGATCGCGAAAAAGCATGATTACATCTTTGTCGGCTACGGCGGGCACTCAATGGCGGCAGGCCTTACCATTGTAAAAAAGCATCTTCCTGAGTTTCAGCGCCTTTTTGACCAGTACGTGAAGGAGGATATGACTGATGAAATTCTTGAGGGGAAGATTGAGGTTGATATCAAGGAAGTGGACGCCAATCACCTGACACTCGACAATGCTGTTCTGTTCAAGGGCTTGACTCCCTGGGGGCAAAAATTTGAGGAGCCCACGTTTAGCGCCACATTTGACGTGGTTAGCAAAAAGCCAGTTGGAAATGGGGATCACCTAAAGCTTGTACTGAGAAAGGACGGGATGTCTTTTGATGCCATTGCTTTTAACGTGGTCAAGAATGGCGTCGACCCTGTCGGTGAAATTGTTGAGGTGGTTTTCAAGATGTCAATTAATGAGTTTAGGGGCAAGGTCAGCATGCAGCTGATGGTAGATTTTATACAAACAATAAAGGAAACAAGGGGAGTAATGGAGGATGAATTCTGGTCAGCAGAAGCAGTTTAATAGGGTTAAGAGAAACCTTCCAGATCTAGATATTGATCTGATTGGCCATCAGATTGGGCCAAGTATTGTTGATAAAGAGGGTATGAACATACTCTCTGTGGCAATTGAAAGCAACAATCAGGAGGTCTTTGATATGATAATGGATCTTCCTGATGGGGCAAAGAGGGCATTTGCCTTGGTTCCTGACGAAAAGGGGAGGCATCCCGTTGAGGTTGCATTTGAAAGTGATAACACATACTTTCTGGAAGCGTTGCTGAAGGCGGATGCCACGCTAGTAAATCAGCAAAATACCAATACAGGGATTGGCTTACTCCATCGATTAGCCAGGCATGAGGCGATGGGCCTTGAGTCAGACATCATGAGTAAGCGACGTGAGATTGTTGAGTCAGCAAGCCCGGATAGGTCTATCAGAAATAATCGAGGGGAAACCCCGCAGGAAACCGTTAACCGATTGTTTAATATTAGATTTCAACAGGTTCCTATAGATTTCTCGCCTTAGCAAGCAGGGGGCTACCCCTGCTTTTTGTCTTCCTTTGCTAGGGGGAGGGGCTTTCGGACAAGTTCTGTGTGGGATCCTGCCGCTTTATGCCCTCTAGCCGGACAGCAAGATGGATCTTTTGCTTCTCCTGAGGCGGGATGCTGGATAGTGAAATGCATTTCTCAAGCATTGAGAGTGGCTGAGGCTGCTTAAGCTTGTCCATAGCCATCCGAAGATAAGTCACAGCCTTCCCATAACTCGCATACTCAAAGGAGGATTCCTCCTCAAGTATTTTCGTGATGATAGGGGGAGCCTCCGGGATGGGGGACGAGAAAAGAGACTCGATGGAGTTCTTATGGCGAGCCACAAAAGATCGTTTGGTGTATGGGTCAATTTTATCGATAGCGCCTGCCTTTGGGCGATATAAGGGGAACACCCATTGCCCTGTCATAGACTCATCCAGAGAGGATTTAATGCACTTCTCTATAAAGCTGGAATAGTCCGCCTGACTCTTGAATTTCTTCAGAATGCCAGGTGCGTTTTTAGCAATGGCAGAGGAGAGAAGCTCCGGTATTTCAGAAACTGTATTTCCAAGGTGAAGAGGCTTTGAACTGAACTCGCTGGCAGCACGAAAGACGAATTTTATCGTGGCAGGAATATTCATTTCATCACGGTTTGTGAGTGCTTCAGAATAGAATGTGGACATAGCGAATGAATGGCGACTATCCTCCTGTGAAAGGTATTCTTGAATTCTGTTCTTGTGTCTTGCACACAGTCCCTCATAAGTGTAATTAAGATTGGTCTTAATTTGAGGCGCCAATTCATGACGAGGTGTGCGCTTCCTGACGCGATCCGCTTCTGGGTTATTTTTTATGAATTTATTATATAGCTCCTTGATGTTATCAGGACTAATAATTTCGCCCTCGGTTTTCTCCATGACAGGATCTATGCCTGCCGTAGGGGAGTGCGCAGGAAGGTAGTAGAGACGAGAGAGATTTCGACATGAGCTATCGCCATCTGTCATGGCTCTCATCATGTCAAAAATTTCCTTGTCCCACTCATCTGGATTAATGGGTCGCGTAACGGGTAAAACAAGCCTGTACTTATTGGGGGTGTCTGCTGAGCGACTATGCGTAGAGTAAATGATTTTTTTATATTGCGGGAAGTTCTCGTGGACTAGGTCTAGGCAGCCAGGTTTATCCATGTCCATGATAATCATGGAGATGGATTCAACATTATCTGAGGTTCGGTAGGTTGGCTCACCCTTGTCACCAGGGCGCTTTTCGCTTAGGATCCATTGATCTCTAGGCTTGAGTTTTACAGGCCATATATTGGGACCGATCTTGTCGGCTCTTATGTGATGCTGAGAAAATAGCAGGTTTGAAAGCTGGTCAAAAGGAAGGTCCATGATGCCGTCATCAACATCAGATGACTTGATGTTGTCAAAGATGACAAAGTCGATGGTGTGGCTTGCCTTTTGGTTCAATTCTCGAATCATTTTGTTACTCCGCTCAGATGGTGTTATTATAACATGAAAGAAGGGGGTGTTTAAGCCTTTCATAACATGTCAGAAAAAAGCGTTGGTCTAGACGACCCAAAAGAAAATCAGGAAATAGAGGCCCAGAAGGATCTTGATAAGGATCTGGATCGTGATGCGGATCTGAAAAGTATTAATGAGTCCCGAGAAGATGATTACGAGAGGGACGTTGAGCTTGAGGAGGAACTGGCAGCTAATGATGAATTTGATGATCTGGAAGGCTTTCTTGAGGATGGCGTCGAGAATGTGGAAGAAAGCCTTGGCTGGATAGAGGCAGGTGTTTCCACTATTGGAGGAGGCGTCCCAATGATGGAAGGTGGAGGAAGTTTCGAGGACGCCATTCGTGATGCTCTTGAAGGTGAGTTCTCCCCCGAAGAGTTGGCTCAATCAGGAGCAGAAGAAGCCAAAAATCAAGAGATGAAAAAAGAGGGGTCAATGGAGGGTTTGATGGACAGTTCGGGTCCAGACATGCAGCCAAGGAAAGGAGGTAAGTAATGGCAGAAGTTAATAATAGTAGTGAATATACAAGAAGGTTGTCGCTTGGATTTAGCGCCATAGCCCTGGGCTTGTCCATTGCCGCTTTAATTATTTCCATCGTCGCTCTCGGTTTCTTAATGCAGACTAAGTCGCAGGGTGGTCATGATTATCTGACGTCAAAGGCGCCTATGCAGGCAATCAATAAAGAAGCTAAGCAGATGGCATTAGAGGCGCCAAAATCTAGCGCCAGTGAATCACGCAAGCGTGCGCTGACTCGACTTGAGTCAATGAGGCAGCAGGATGGATTGATCGATAGATCCTCTTCTTCATCTGAAAAAGAGGATAATCCAATGTCATCAACGACAATGCCTTCTACTTCCACACAATCGTCGGAAGAGGTTGTCTCTCAGCAGGTGAGTGATGGCAAGGAGGATGATAAATCGATGCCCGCAAAGGTTGACCTATCTCAGCTGACTGATCGGGGATATTATCTTGATTATGCTGGCTCTGAGATCATCAAGCTGGGATTCACTGATCAGGGCGCTAGAATGTCACCGATGGAAACTCAGCAAGCTCGTGCTAATTTTGTTCAAAGAATTACTGGTCAGGGCGATGCCTTTACATTCTTCTACCCGGCAAAAGGTGAAGAAAAGAGTAAGGTTCTAGTGTTTACGGATCCTACCTGCCCCTTCTGCCAGCGGCTGCATGATGACATTGAGCACATCCAGGCGGCTGGAATTAGCGTGCATTACATGATGTTCCCAAGGCGACTGGCTCATGGGTATGGCGATCCAGTGGCTCAACAGGTACTGTCAGCCTTTGAATATGCGTGGTGCAGCAGTGATCCTGTCAATGCCATGGATGAAGTATACAGAAATGGCATTGAGCGATATTCAGCTAGTGAGTGTGTTGCTCAAGAGCAGGGGCGTGCCAATTTCCCGTATGCGGAGCATTTCCTGATGGTGAAGATGGCAGGAGTTACAGCAACTCCGATCACCTTTACTGATGATGGTCGCGAAATTGTTGGTTACAGCAATTTATCTAGCTATCTGAGTCAGCTAGGCGTTCGCTGATATTCGAAAATGAATTAGAGCCCCCATCATTGGGGGCTTTTTTCATGGCTCAATGGAAAAATCGACAACGGGTAGCTTGTAGGCGTGGCCGTAAAGCTTTTCGACTTCGGCAGTGGTTGCGGTGATCCCTGGAGCCTCTTGCTGATAGATGTCAAAATCATATTGCTGATTTGTCATCTGTAGATACACTTGCGCTAGAATCTCTGAGTCAACAAGCGCCCCGTGGTAGTCACGATTAAATGATGTTACGTCGAATCGCTTGGCAAGGGCATCAAGGTTGTTGCGTTTCTGAGGGTAGGCTTGATTGGCAAGCTTAAGGGTATCAAATATTCTGTTGGTGCCAGTAAGGGGGCGCTTCCCTGCCTGGCGAAGCTCATAGTCAAGGAATCCTACGTCGAATGGCGCATTGTGAAAAATAACTTCATCATTGCCAAGAAAATGCAGAAGATCATCGGCAATGTCTCGAAACTTTTTGCCCTCACCAACTCGCTGGACATCCTCAAGCGTTAAGCCGTGTACACGAGTCGACTCCTCGGGAATATCCCTCTCAGGGTCTACATAGACATGGTATTTGTTACCAGTAAGTTGCCGATTCACCATCTCAACAAAAGCGATCTCGATGATCTTGTCGCCATTCTCTGGTGAAAATCCAGTCGTCTCAGTGTCGCCTATTAGAATTCTCTTTTGTACCGATGATTTAGGTTCGTTCATTAAATATCTGCCTCAGAAAGGGTTCCCTGGCTGATTGGATTAAAATCAGACAGTGCATTATTTGCATTATAGCATTTTTTCCCCATACTGGAGAATCGAGAATACTTGCCTTCAAACTTCAGCTTAATGTCTTGGCCCTTTCCATGACGAAATTTCCCGCAAATAATATCACACTCTTCCTCTTTCTCAGGCGCTTGCGTATAGATGAATTCTCGATAAGGGAAGATGATCAAATCGGCATCCTGCTCGATTTGACCGGAGGCTCTCAGGTCTGACATGACAGGCCGTTTATCCGCACGCTTTTCAAGCTCTCGATTCAGCTGAGCGAGACCTATCACAACGAGATCAAGTTCTTTGGCCAGAGCCTTCATCGCTTTCGATATGTCAGCAATTTGCTCTGTTTCGTTTTTTCCGCCTTCGTCAAGCTTGATGAGCTGCAAGTAATCAATAATAACAAGATGAAGCTTTCTTCGACTGTTTTCGCGACGAATCTTGTAAGTTATCTCACCAAGGGTTTGGCCAGCCTTATCATCTACAATGATATCCATTGATTGTATGGCGCTGCTTACCTGAGGAATTCTATCCGCCTCAATTTTCGATAAGGTGCCGTTTCGGATATTCCCATAGTTGATTCGCCCAATGGAGGAAACTAGCTTATTGGAGAATTCAACAGCAGGCATCTCAAGGGAGAATGCCATCACTCTTTTCTTCTCTACAAGAGTGACATGCTCAGCAATATTGAGTGCCATACTGGTTTTGCCCATTGAGGGCCGGGCGCCAATAACAACAAACCAGGAGGCTTCAAGTCCGGATGTGACTTCATCAAGTTCGGGTATCCCTGTCATGATTCGACTGGCGTTACCATCTTCAGCGCGCTCTTTGAGACGCTGTAGAAACATCGCTGATAACGAGTTTCCGTCATGCAGTGTACTGAGATCCTGGTGAATGGAGTCTCTTATGTCAGTAATTAACTTTAGTTTCTTTCCGATGAACGCATCGGGCGTTACGTCGCCGATGTCACCGAACATTTCGCCCAACCGCATCTTGGCGGCTTGCTCGGCGATAGCTCGCGTATAGCTAGGTAGCTTATCCGGCTCATTGTATTGAAGGATATCTGCCATTTCCTCCTCATCAAGAGGAATGGCGCTGCTATAGGTGACAGTATTTTGATCAATTTCCGCTCCCGCATCGTAGAGCTTCCGCATGATCCGATATAGCTCTTCACAGGTCTCATCCTGGAATGAGCGAGGCTCAAGGCGGGAGACGACGGATCTCGCGAGGAAGCCATTGTGGAGGAGCGTGCCGATGAGACAGCGCTCGACAGTGGTGTCAGTCAAAGTCATTTCCCAAAAGTAGAAGAAATCATAATAAAAGCA
>LFCJ01000443.1_pt1 | contig 25446 bp, 21 predicted proteins | sample 643141 | NCBI WGS metagenome assembly LFCJ01 (sample SAMN03766243, study PRJNA286221) | soda lake metagenome | biome: soda lake; feature: Kulunda steppe; material: water; isolation source: sample B1-Br-g2 brine of Lake Bitter-1 | place: Russia: Kulunda steppe | collected 2010-07
GGTGAGGTCGATATCGTACGGTGATGGCTCGGTGCCGGGAAGCCACTCGTCAATGGCTACGAGTTGGTGTCTGTGAAGGCGGGCAACGTCACCCGGAAAGCTGCGATCTCGATCACTGGTTTTCTTCTGCTTAGGTTGGTACTCTCGATGCAGCTCGCTCTGGAGTGGTTGATCTGTACTCATCGGTTATCCCGAGGCACATTGAGTTGCGCCTCACGCCTGTTGGCGCACAAAAAAGGACTTGTAGCGTCTGCTGTCGAGATCCAGTTTCGAAAGGAGCGGAGTTTTTCTGAGTAAATTAAGAGTTACCCCACGAAACCTATTCTATCAATACAATTTCAATCTCATGTGGGGTAACTCGAGTACCACCAAGAGGCACCACTGTTTCCAGTATTTCCGCTATTAGCACCCCGAGGCAGTGAGACTACCTTCTCGTTCTGAGTTGGTAGTTGCGACCGTTCATCCGTCGATGCTCCCGGAGCGCACTTTTGAGGTGACGACGAGCATCTTTCGCTCGACGAACAAGTACATACTCTCGAGTTCTTTGCAGCGATTGAGCGTACCATTCACAGGCGTCAGCAGCGAGTGCCAGCCACGCAACTCGAGTGTGGACACGCCCATGCCGACGTCCGACCATCCAGATCGTCGCGATTACATCGAGTCGATTGCCGATCTCCTTGTCACCATGTGTTCCGAACCACTCTCCTCGAAGCTCACAGGCCGAGACAACTGTCTCGCAGAACTCTTTGTCGACGCCGAGTACAACGTGGTGCCCTCGAGTCTGCTGGACCTCGAGAATCATGATTGGACCTCCTTGATCTCGAGTCGGATCTGATCCTGGTGCGAAATGGCGCATGCTGGCAAGCAGTATACCGTTAGCGTTGGGTTTTCACAGACCAGATTGAGGCACGCTGTCTTCACGGGATCGGCAATACGTGTCGTTTGCTGTTTCATTGGGTTTTCACGCAGGCAGGTCTCTAATGCGCCTGCACCTTGTTCAGGCGCACAAACCACAACGCGACCACGAGTATAGAGTTGTCTGGCTCTATTGAACAAGCGTTTCATTCGGCTAGGAAAACACGCACGGTTAACGAGATAACAGGGCGGTGGTGCAGAACTGTTCTCAAGGCCTAACGCGATATATCTGAGATTACGCCACCAATATGAACGATGTTCGAGTCAGAAATAATTCCGGTATCCCTGCCTTCGAAAGTTGTGCTGGGAGCAGAGTCGAGATTGGGTAGCTCAAGGTCTGTGAGGACTTCTGCACCACTGCCGAGATAACAGCACAGGAGACTGGTGACGGCACACCGTCGACGGTGAAACTGATTGGAGGGAGTGAGGAAGCCTACTAGGATACAACGCTCACAGTGGAGTGATTGTTGACCTTCTCCAATCTCACACTGGCACAGACGGTCCTTATGATGCAACGCGCATCCGCATCCGCGTTTGTAAGCGACGAATCCGACGATCCCACGGACAACCGATAGACACCGGGGTTATGACCGAGCTATAGGCCCTAAAGACGGCGGCGAATCGCGAGTCTGGTCAGCAATCATGTCCGGTGTGTAACTCGATGTCAAGGCTTATTGTTGTTACTTGTGGAAGGGTATACCGTGAAGGGGGGTGCCCGCAGTCTTGCGAGGTCGGCTACCGAACGAGAGATCGTTCTGAGTTTTCTCGAGGGAAGGGTAACTCACGACGGCGAAACCGTCGGACTCGGCGATACCGATCTGGCCGTGGTGGAACTCTGTCTACGCGCCGTTCAAGAGGGACGCGACCTCCTCCTGACCAATCCCTTCCACTACTCGTTGATTCCGGCACTCGTTTGCGTCGAGTACTGGACCAGCACCCAACGATCTCTCCCGTCACGACTGAACGACGGTGCCCCTATGTTCCTCCTTCCGAAGGCCGGATATATCGGTGATATCGAATCGTTCCGCTACCAACACCAGACCGCGAAAGCCTCGATCGTGGACAAGCAGAACGTCTCGTCCCCCGACGACCTTGACGAGCAGCACTGCATATATCGGGCGACCTCTTCGAACGCGCTTGCAACGACGGCCGATCCGGTTGAATTCGGGATGGTCTTCGTCGATCTTCGTGCCACCGACTGGAAACAGTCGGTCGTCGACTTGGAGGCGTTTGCGGCACACCACGACGTAGAGTCGTTCGTTTTCTACGCCGACACTCGAGACTTCGCCACCGACATGGTTCGAGAACTCGTGGACGATGTCGTCGAGATCTCGCGCGGTTTCGTCGCCAGTTCCGATCCGGGTGACCCCTTCTCGACCGGGAGACCGACACGGGCACGCGTCCAGGAGTCCATTCTCGCCGAGGAAATAGGCGTTAAATGCGTTCGAATCAACGACGAAGAGATCGTCGAATGGTTCAACGATCTCTACAGCCGATGGAAATCGATCTCGTCGCGCGTCGAAGATGGTGGGCTGGCACTCGGTGTGTTCGACAAACTCGCCTCGCTCGCCAGCTCGCCGACCATTTACGACGAGGCTGCAAGATCAAACTACATCACCACACCGACAGACGAACTCTTGTCCGCGCTTGAGCGGACGGCAAAACAGCGGTCGGGCGTCGAACGCAATCTCCTGTACAATTTCTACAAACGAGCACGCGATCTGCGAACCGAACTCGAGGAGGCGAACCCGAAACGGAACGTATTCATCGACGTTATCGAGCGAGTGAGTGGGTCGACCGACGACGTTGTCGTCGTCGCATCGAATCAGGCCTCTGAGACCGCACTCCAGCGAACGCTCTATGACGACAGCGTCCCGGCTCCCGACAATCTCTCGACCACGACGCGATCGAACGTCGTTCCTCAACCGGAAACCACCTACCTGTTCCTCGGTCCACTCCCTTACGATTCACCCCTCTACGAATTCCCGCCGTCGAACGATCTGATCTTCCTGGCCTACCCTTTCGAAACCGGCCTGATACGTACCAGTCTCACAGAATCCGAATACGACGGCTGCTCCGATACCGACACGAGCGGCGGACCGGACGACGAGCAGCTCTCTCGGGTCACGGTAGAGGTAATCGATGTGTACGGCGATGCCGAGACGATCGACTTCGACCTCGACGAGTTCGAAGAAGACGTCGCTCAATCGGTCTTCCGGCGCAGTGATACTTCTCGGACCGGCCAGTCAGCAACCGAGACGACATCCGCAGACGGCAGCGAAGGAGAAATCGAGGTTTCGTTCCAGGAAGAGTCTACGCACGTGTACCGTGGCTCGGAACGGGTGACCGTTTTCGACCCGTCGCGAAATCAGGTGAAACACAAGTTCGCTCGCGAATTACTGCAAGGGGAGTACATCGTGTCCGTCGATTCGGCGGCATCCGACGTGTATGACCACCTCGTCGACCACGAGCGGGAACGAACACTCGTGGAGCAGAACCGAGAACTCGTCGAAAAGTGGCGAGACATCCTCGCCAAGGGCGTTGAGGAAGAGGGGTACGATTCTGACGACCTTCTGGACGAACTCCAGGATCGCAGTTCTGATATCCAGACAACCCAAGCCGTCGACCTGTGGATGAGCGGGGACACGATAGGGCCGGGCAATCCCGAGGATGTGCGACGCGTCCTCGCGATGTTTCGACCCGAGTTCGTTTCACTTGCGTCGAGTATCTTTGATTCCATGGAGTATCTCCGTCAACAACACCGGAGATGGGGGCGTCTCGTGAGACAGTTACTCGAAGCCGAGGTCGACCCAACAAAATCCACGCAGGTGCCGGAGAATCTGCGTCGGAAGATTAAGGAGAGTGCTAGTGGAATACGACTACTCAAGGTGAATAATGTCGGACCGACTGGATCTTGAGGAGTTAGACGAACTCAACGACGAATTGGTCGATTCCACCGGCGTACAGGCCATGGAAGAAGCCATCGAACGAGCACGAGGCCACCATCGGGACTACTGTGTCTTTTCGGAACCCAATGGCACGTACTACGTCTCGAACCTCTCTCCGGGGACGCCAACCGAAGACGACGAAAGCGAACATAACGACGAGGACGAAGACGACGAGGCCGACGACGCGGACGACGCGGATGACGAAGGCCCCTTCTCGGAGTCCAGTCCCTCGTCGATCGGGATCCGCGCCCGACTGGCGGAATCCGACGAATCCCCTCCAGAGAATCCAGAGATAGCGATTCGTTTCGAATTCTACCTCCGGTGCCTGCCGACCTGGGACGAATACCGAGACTTGGTACGGCAAGGGGACCAAACCGAGCAGGCACGAGAGTTTCAACTCGACCAACACCGCTTCTTCAGCCGATTCGATGTCGAACTCGAAGACGAGGTCGACCTAAGCGAGCCGGCCAGTGACGAATCCGCTCGGCTTACGGCTCGCCTCAACGACGCGATCGACACCGCCGTCACCGACGCCGAACGCGACCGAATCCCCCTCCCCGTGAACGGTATCGACGTGGACGAGCTCGTCGACGGCCGCATTCGGGATCCGGAAAACCTCACCGAAGCCGAGTTCGACCGTCTCGCCGAGGCGGTTGCCGACTCGACACAACTGGAGCAGGAATGGGAAGTCGAACTCGAAATCGAACGAATCGAAGAAGAAATCTACGTCCGCCTCACCAACGTCACCTCGAACGGTTCCGACCTCGTGGACGACTTCTTGTTCAACCCGAAGATCACGCTGACGGGTTCGTTCACTCCATACGAGCTCGCGATGATCCCGCAGGACTTTCGATACGATCGCGAGATCTGGGCCAAAGGCCAGAATTGCTCAAGTTCGGCCGACGAAATCGAAGACGACCGTGTGGAAATCCAGACCGTCGCGGTCCCCGACCACCAAACTCACCGATTCGACCATCGAGAGGAGTACGCCGACCTCACGTTCGACACATCGCCAGAGCGTCTGAGTGAACCGGACTTCATCGACGAGCTCCGGACGATAGAGAGTGCGATGCGCCGATACCGCAGCGAGTGGATGGGCGCGAAAAAGCGAGAGTATGCCGCAGATATCGAGGGCGAGGCTCTCGACGAGTACGAGGAGGCGGGCGAGGCATTCGAGAAAGAGATCGAGAACTTCGCACGGGGGATCGACGTTCTCGCTGCCGAAGCGTCTGGCCTCGACGACGAGTACGACCGTGCATCTCGCGCGTTCCGGTACATGAACGAGGCGTTCGACCGGCAGGGAGAGATTCCGTCCTGGCGGCTGTTCCAGATCGTGTTCATCGTCTCGAATATTCCCTCGCTAGTCTGCCGTGACGAGCCAGGGATCGATCATCGAAAGGACGAGGCAGAAGTCCTCTGGTTCCCAACGGGAGGTGGGAAGACCGAAGCGTACCTCGGATTGATCCTTTTCGGGCTGCTCTTCGACCGCCTCCGAGGGAAGAATCGCGGTGTCACCGCGTGGATTCGATTCCCACTCACCCTCCTCGGCAAACAACAGCTGACACGATTCATAAATATTCTCACCCACGCCGACGAAGTCCGACAAGATCACCAATTGGGTGGAGAAGAGTTCTCTATCGGGTATTATGCCGGAAGTGGGAACACCCCGAACAGCATCGGGAATCGAAACGATTTCGACCGGTTATTCCAGACGAGCGAACGAACTCTTCGCGAGGAGTGTCTGGTCATAGAAACCTGTCCCCACTGCGAGGGCGAGGTCGATGTCCAATACGAGCCCGGCGCCAACCGTGTCTACCACACCTGCCAGGACTGCGATACACAGCTCCCACTGTACGTGACAGACCACGAGATCTACCGCTACGTTCCCTCGGTTCTCCTGGGAACTCTGGACAAGATCTCTGTCATGGGATCGAACACTCGGTTCTACAACCTCCTCGGAAACCACACCATTCGCTGCCCCGAGCACGGGTACGGGTATATCGACAAGTGTTCCGAGATTTATACAATGGGGTGTGACGACGACGAGTCGTTGATCCCGGTCGCTCCCGATGAACTCCCCGAGGATCCCGTCCCATCGCTCCACCTCGTCGACGAAGTGCATCTCCTCGGCGAGGAACTCGGGGTTTTTGCAGGACACTACGAAACGTTCTACCTCGATCTGTGCGAGAAACTCGGTGGGACCACGCCGAAGATCATCACGTCAACAGCGACTATCTCGGACCGTGAAGGCGGGACGAACAAACCCGCATACACGCGGCACATGGAAAACCTCTTCCTCCGGGATGCGAACCGGTTCCCCGAGGAGGGACCGAGCCTCGAGGAGTCGTTCTATGGCGAGATCATCGATGAAAACCTTCGAAAATATATCGGTGTTACACCCAACAACAAGACGCACATCTACGCCGTCCTCGATCTCGCGAAGCAGTTCCACGAGGTAATCCGAGACTATCACGAGATGGATGCGTCAGATTTCGCTGCTCACGTCGGGCTCCCGGCGTCACTGACGGAATCCCAAAAGGAGCTCGTGCTCGCAATGTACGAGCTGAGCGTCGTTTACTTCCTCAAGAAGACAGAGAAAGACCGGTTCATGCGCAGTATGCGCAACCAGATCCGGCGCGAGATGGCAATCGATGGATACGACACCGATCTTCCGGTGGAAGTCGATCAACTCACCGCCGACACGAACACCGACGATCTGCTCGAGCAACTGGAGAACCCCTCGGCAGACTTCGCCGACCGGATCGATTCGATCGCAGCGACGAGTTTCATCGGTCACGGGATCGACGTCGATCGGTTCAACAACATGTTTTTCTTCGGGTTTCCACCGCGGACGTTCCAGTATATCCAATCGAGTAGCCGGGTCGGCCGCAAATACCCCGGATTCGTTCTCGACGTCTTCAAGCCGTTCAAACAACGCGATAGGCACCGATACAAGTACTTCGAGAAGACGCACGAGTACCTGACGCGGACAGTCGAAGATATCTCTGTAGATCGGTGGTCGAAATTCAGCCTCAACAAGACGTTCCCGGGCATCTTCAAAGGGGTGCTTCTGCAGGAATTCGGGCCGGAACTCTATCGGAGGCACGGCCTGGTTGTCTCGGCCTCGAATGATATGCTCGACATTCTTGATGAAATCGAGAATGACAGCGGACGGTTCCCGGAATTCACCCTCTCGTCCTACACCCAACGAGTCAGAGAGGCCTACGGTCTCGACGACGCAGAGAATCGGTACTTCGAGTCAGAGATCGAGAAACGCACCGAGAACTACATCGGGTTCTGGGAACAACATCTCGTCAGAAACTCGTATACCATATATAAGAAGGACGAGATGCACAGCCTCCGCGACATCGGTGAGGAAGGCGAGTTCACCGTGGATGACGATGACAGCCTTTGGAGCAGTGCGCTCATCGGAGGTGGAAGCTGATGAAACGAAAGAAGTCACAGATACTGTTCAACTTCTTGCCGAACGATACGTTCGACCACGCGGAGAACGGGCTGATCGGTCAAGTCACCCGAATCGACGATGACGACGATGCAGAATCACCCCCAATCTCGTATATCCTCGATCGGGTACGCCCTCGGTTGAGTGACTGGCACGATAGCCCACGGTTTAGGCCGAGCGGAACGACGCTGGTCTCTCCCGACGACGTCGAATTCGATATCTTCCCGAAGACTTTCGAGTGTAACTGGTGTCAAACCATCGCGTCCTTCGATGACGACGATCTCGACACGAGCGGGGACTACCCGACGCTCCACTGTCCCGAACGCACTTGCGACCGGCGTTTCGACGACAGCGACCAGCAACAACTCGTCGTGGTCTGTGAGTGTGGCAATCTCGAGCAGCTAGAGCCACCATCCCACTGTGACGATCGAGGAACGAAACTGATCCGGAACGGACCGCGGCTCAGGGATACCCAGTGGATGTGCCATTGTGGCACCCTCCTGGGGAGTGCGATCGACCGACTGAATCCGTGTACTCGCTGTGGTGTCCGACGGATCAAGGTTCACTCCTCGTCGATGTGCTTCTACCCACAGATCGCTCGGTTCGTCAACGCGACCGGTGAAAACGTCGATCTCATCCGTGGAAATCCTAACTTCCGCAGAGAGCGCGTCGTAGACTATCTCATGGGAGGCTATTCGGGCGCATCATCGGCGACCGAAGAGATGGACGCCCAAACCAGGAAGGCTCTCGAGATGATGGATGACGAGGCTGCGGAAGCTTTCAAAGAAGCCCGAGAAGATGCGGAACAGAATCGGGCGGCCGAAGAGGAGGAGAAGCGGGATTTCGTCGAGGACACGTTCTCCGACGATCAGCTCATCGGTCTCAGCGAGGAACTGTTCGAATATTCCTCGCTCGACGACGACCAGGTGTACAAGACGACGCTCGACGACCTGTTCGAAGAGGCTCGACGGCGCGCAGATCTGAGTGCGGGGACGATCGGTCGGTATACAGATCGACGCGACGAACTGAACTTCAGCGAAGTCAGTCTTATCGAAAACTTCCCCATCACGACAGCGGTCTACGGATACTCTCGGTTGACGCCGGTCCCACAGCGAAATGCCCGACTCCGGTCGTTCGGTGGCAATGACCCCCGCCGAAACAACGACCACGAGATTTTTGTCCAGACCAGTAGCGCCGAAGCCATCCAGGTCTCGCTCGATCCGGAGGCCGTCATCCGCTGGCTGGTCGAGAACGGGTTCATCGACGATCCTCCGGAACAGGACGCTCGCGAGTGGTTCGTCGAGGTTCTCACACCGCACGGTGACGATCCGGTATACCCCTTCTACCGGGATGTCGATCCGGAAGCACGCCCCATTTCGCATGCGGTGCTGACGCTTGTACACACGCTCTCGCACCTCTGGATCAACACGATCGACGCCCTCTCGGGGTATTCGAAAAATAGTCTCGTCGAATACACGCTGCCACGGACTCTCTCATTCGTGGTTTACAAGCGGTCCTCGACGGACTTCAACCTCGGCTCGATGTTCACGCTGGTCGAAGATCGATTCCTCGAGGTCTGCGATTACCTCACCGACGAAGCACCGGAGTGTATCTACGATCCGGTTTGTGAACGGGAAGAAGATAGCGCCTGCGAGGGGTGTCTCTACATCTCCGAACTCTCGTGTGACCACGCCAACTATACGCTCTCTCGTTCGACGGTCTACGGCGGGTCGTTCCAGACCGATACCGGCGAGCGAAACCTCGATGGCTTCTTCGACGTGAGCACGTCATGACCGATCGATATCTCGTCGCTCAGGTCCTCGCCAGTGCAGTCGAAACGGACGACCATCTCGACGCGCTCGAAGCCAGTGTCAAGCTCATCGTGCACAGCGACCGTTCCTTCGATCGAGATACCGTTGCAGACTTGCTGAGTCCCGATTTCGATCGGACAGCATCCGACGGCATCCACGACATACTCGTCCACCAGAACATCGTCGACGACGATTATCTGGACGAACCCACTCTCCGAACAGTGGTGGAGGGGGCGAAGGTCATCCTCGAGCGGGGGGACGTCCCCGAAAACGAGCTCGTCGCGACCATCCCTCGCGAGGAGACGGCTATCGACGAGTCTGCGTTCGGAAACCTCCTGTACCAGCTTCGGGACCTCATCGCCTCTGCCGAACGCGAAATCATCATCATGAACCCGTTCTTCAGCGAGCAAATCGTCGATCGTATCTCGAGTCCTCTACAGTCCGCCGCAGAGCGTGGCGTTTCGATCACGATCATCACGCGAAGCCTGACCTATGACGACCACAATGAATACAACCGGGAGGCGATCGAGAACCTGTTCCAGAACGTCGAGATAGCCGACCAGACCCGCCTCTACGAGTACGTCGAAGACACTGACGATCTCGGGGGGACGTTCCATGCTAAGATGGTTCTGGCAGATAACACCCGGTGCTACTTGGGAACTGCCAACCTCACCCATCGCGGGCTCCGTGATAACCTCGAGCTCGGGTTGATTTTCTACGATGACAATATTGAGAAGTTACACAAGCTCATTCGATCACTCACTCGATCAGATCTTCTCCATAGCGTCCGATTCACGGGAACGGACTTCGAACGACACTGATGGGCAGGATTCACGACGAGTACTTCGGTGCATAATCACCCTTTCATAAATCCGGTCCTACTCCGTGTGTGATCCCGAATCCGACTCGTGGGTCGAGGACCTCGGAGCAACTCTCGGCTAGCAAGACACCATTCAGTTCGAGATGGTTTGTCTAAAAGTGATGCGAGTCCCCGATCCTGCGAGAATTCATAACGACCTTTATTGCTCCGACCAAAGAGTCAGCAGATGATGATTGAGTATCTCGGATCTGGAGAGCCAACTATCTTTTCTACAGCAGTCGATAGGCTCTCGAACGGGAACAATGGCAGGCAGTCATTGCACCTGGAGGGCTGGGAATGACGTTCGATGTATCTGATGATCGGGAACAGCCACTGATCCTTCACTGTTTCGCAGATTACGGTGTCGAGAGCGAGGCTCTTGCATGCTACGGGAACGTCGTCAGAGTTGGGATCGATGTACACGATACGAACGACAGCGAGCCGATCAAAGCAGACGCTTACGATCTCCCATTCCCAGACGACATCACGTTCGATCTCGGGTTCTTTCATCCGGTGTGCAAGCGATGGGCGACGTTGACCAGTATCTCGGGGAATCCAGAGGATCATCCCAACCAGATTCCACAGGCACGGGACATCGCTCATCAACTCTGCGATCACTACGTGATCGAAAATAAACCGCAGGCGCCGTTGCACGAACCTGTCGTTCTCGATGGTCGTATGTTCGGACTGCCGATCGCATACGAACGCGGGTTCGAGACCTCGTTTCCCGTCCCTCAACCGCCGCGACAACAGCGATTCGGCAGCAACGACACGGTCGAGACTTCGCCGTTCTTCTTCTCCGAACGGTCGAAAGAGTGGTGGGGGTCGGTGAAAGGTTACCGGCCAGATCGATATCCAAAGGAGCACTTGGCGAAGAATGCTGTACCTGCCGCGTACATCCATCACATCTGCCGGTCATGGCTGAAGGCTCACGAGGAAGGAAACGGCATGGATGAAGACCGGCCGGACTACTCGGACTATGACTCGAGGATGGAAGCAAAACGCCGCTCCAAAGGCAATCAATCTATTTATGATTACCTCGACGAGGATCCGGAACCCGATCATACGCTTGACGCGTTCATCGAAGACGAGGACGAAGATGAGGAGGAAGACGAAGAAAAAGACGAACACGACGCGCCGGATCCACAGACCGAAAGCGGCTGAAAGACGATGGCCTATTTCTGGCTCAACCAACAGAGCAGTACGAAGGGATACAGCGACGTCATAGGCGAGGTATATCACTACCGGAGTAACGTACCGGGCTACAAGAAACTGGGGCCGGGTGACTATTTCGTCTACTATCGTCCCGGTGACTACGTCATCTTCGGATCGGGTATCATCGACGAGATCGAGACGAAGGAGCTCACGTCCGATCAAGAGACGGAGACCCTAGCCGAATACTACGCCCATATCGACACATACGACGAGTTCGATCCGCCGCTCCAAGTCAGAGAAATCAAAGACGAGATCTCGTTTTTGCAAAACCGCGAGGGGTTACGTGGTGTACCACAGAACAGTATCTACGAAATCAGTCGATCGGACTTCACGATCATCGTAGAGGCGGCCGGTCGAGTCGATCTTGTCCCCGATCGATAGTCCGGATTTCTGAACAGAGAGGCCGTCTTCCTCTCGGGAAACCGCATACCGGACCCACAGGTTTCACCTCATACTCCCTCGACCGTCTACATACCCTCGACAATTTTGTAGCTGCCGAGGCACAAACTCCCAGAACACTTATTACATGCTACTGTGTGTCGGGAAGTGAGAGGAAATACGTGTGAAACTTGTAATCGACCTTCCGGACTCCCTGATCGGGCGGGTCAAAAAGGCCGTCCAGAGCGGAGGATACGAAAATGCCCGGGAGTTTGTGACGACATCGATCGAGAATCAGCTGGAACTCGAGGAAGCCGAAGGAGATGAGACTGCGTTCAAAACACTCGACGATGCTATCGAAGAAATCGACGAGACAGAGACCGAGACCACGGAGCAAGAGACGCTCTCCGGGCAGGCGGAGCTGGATTCGAACGATCTCCTGGCCGATGGTCTCGGCCGTCGGACATACGATGCTGTTCGAACGGTTCCCTCACCGGATGCGTCCCGGTTAGACGACGGTCCCTTGTGGGGGCAGTACAACCGGGTGTTCCCGACCAAAATCGTTGTCCGGCGACTGGCAAATCTGATCCAGGAGCAAAACAGCGAGGGTGTCACAACGTCCGATAACGGACTTCGATGGGTCGATCTGGATCAATTCCAGGAAGAGACCGCACAGCTCGCCCGCAATTACGGGTTGACGATCAAAGAGTACGACGAGAAGAAATCCCGGGGACGGGGCGAGAAAATTGCATCCGGTTTGCCAACCGGCGACGACGCGGAGAAATCGAAAGACCGGTTCAAAACCCACTTCGTCGGCTACTCCGACCGAAACCAGAACCTGACCGGAGAACCAGCCCATCTCCACTTTGTGGATATCAGCGACGAAGAAATCACCCGAATCGGTATCACCGAGGCCGGGCTCTCGTTTGCGAGCCTCCACAATCCGCTGCTGGATGACGGACCGGATGCCGACAGTGCACTTTCTTCGGACGAACAAGAGTTCTATCTGGAACATACCAGAGAACACCTTCGTGACGAGTATCGTGCAATGGCTGTAACGGCCCGGGCGATCTCCGAAGGGGACGACCGTCCGGACTCGCTCACCCGACGTATCGGCGAGCTCGATGAAGAGTGGAGTCAGTCGAAAGCCGGCACGATGCGATCGGGGCTCACCAGCCGTATGTACGAACTGGAGCTGGTGGACCGTCGTCGTGTCGGACAGCGGGGCACTGCATACACCTTGACCGAGAAGGGAGAATCGCTTCTTTCCGCCGCAGATGGCGTTCATACCGACTGATGGCAAGGAATCAATTACCACACCGACCGTCCGGTACGAGCACAAATATGTCACGCACAGAATCCACAGACTCGCCGATATGCGACAAAGACCTCGATCGGCTGAGTCGCGACGAATTAGAGAAAACCGCCGAACAGTACGCTCGAACGGTCCAGGAATCGTATCCCGAGACCCCGATCAGCGATATCGATCTCCACAGAATCAGCTGGACCGCATCGAGCCAGTTGTGCCGATCCGGAGCCTACTGCGAAACCACGTTGAACGATCCACCGACGCACACGATCGTTCTCTCGTATCCCGGGTACAAGGTCTGGGGGTGGGATCGGGTGATGGGGATCATCCGCCACGAGTTGGCGCACGTTGTCGTCAACGAACAGTACGGAGAGGACGCAAGACCTCACGGGCCGGAGTTCTGCCGAGCCGCAGACACACTGGACGCACCGCTGCGCGGAGAGGAACCAGTCCCGTACCGGTACAAATTGTACTGCAGTCGATGCGGATCGATGATGGACGGATTGTACCAGGCCTCGGACCGGACCCGGAATCCATGGCACTACCAGTCATCGTGCTGCGAGGTACCGCTCGAAGTCGAAACACGGAGTGAATGGCCATGAATACGCGACAGTACACACCACTTATCGACGGATCTGACAGACATCAGTCCACACATATCGACATCTTTAGGGGTATTGCAGGCAATCCGACAGGACAAGCTGACAACATGGAGGATTTATAGATATGTCGCTGCGGACCGACCGCCACTGGTACTTCCGCGATAAGCGACCCGGTGAACCGCGACAGGGCGACATTCCGACGCAACACGCCCTGAAAGAGGATATAGAGACGTTCGTCAGGGAGACACTGCAGAACGCCAACGACGCCGGACTCCCCGGGGAACGGCCAGTCGAGGTGTACTTCCGATTCGTCCGGCTTTCCGGGGACGAGTTAGAGGCGTTCAAGGAAGCCATGCAGTGGGAGCAGCTGCTCGAACACCTCGACGCAGCTTCGGGTGGCGATCACAGTCTCCGACTCGAGCAGTTCATCGAGTACATCGAAGAGGAGGACGAACTGGTTATGCTGATCGCCGAAGACCGGAATACGACCGGGCTGAACGGCACCGAAATCGAGGACAAGTCGAACTATACGGCTCTCGTCCGCGACATGCAGATCAGTCACAAGGACGATACTGCCGGGGGCAGTCACGGTGTCGGAAAGACCACGCTCTGGGCGTTCTCCGGGATCTCGACCGTCCTCTTCACTTCGATTCTCAGCGACGAGAACGACGACCAAGAATCACCGCGAGTTGTCGGACGGACGATTCTCCCCGATCACAAAAAGAACGGCTCGCTGTACGAGGGGCTCGGATGGTTTGGTGTCGACGAAGACGGCGACGAGGACAGCGATGCCGACGAAGAGTTAGAACGGCCGGCATCTGCCTGGGGGAGCGATGCAGAAGCTCTTGCCGAAGCACTTCACCTCGACCACTACGACTCTGACGTGACGGGGACGAGTGCGATGGTACTCGGCTTCAGCAGTCCACTCGGCGATATCCGTCCCGACATCGACGAAGTCGCCGACGAATTCGAGAAAGTCGCGGTCAAATACTTCTGGCCGGCGATTTCCTACGGTCAGCTTTCCATCCATATCGAAACACCGGACGACGACGAGCCGTGGGAAGTCTCTCTCGATGCCGCACCAGAAGTAAAGCCATTCATTGAAGCATTCAACAACCAGTTCACGCCCAACGAAGAGCTGGGCGCGCCGGGAGATGTCGTCCTCGATGAGATCGAATTCGAGCCCGAGGACAAGCGTGATGGCACAGAAACCGAGGCAGGCGACGTCAACCTCATCGTTCGACTCCCCCAGCCATCGGACGACAATGGCCTTGTGAATCACGTCGCCATGTTCCGCGGTGCAGGTATGGTGGTCGACTATCGCGATATGAGCGGGGCAGTTAGCGGAAACGATTTCCATGCGGTGCTCGCAGCAGGTGAAGCACGTGCGTGGCCCGCTTCTCCGACTCCGGCCGACAGCGACATCGAAACCTTCCTTCGGAGTGCAGAACCAGCGGCTCACGAAAACTGGCAGTCGACCCCGAAACTCAAAAAACGCTACAAGCGAGGCTGTGTGTCGACCGTCGAGGATCTGAAGAAAACGAAACTCAGGGACGCACTCGGCCATCTCGTCACCTCCGAAGACGATGATGGGGGTGACTTCGTCCCATCGATCAGCCGCCATCTACCGCTCGGTAAACGTGGCAGCGATAGCGATGGGCCCGACCCACCGCCGGCTGTGGATGTCTTCGACTGGGATACAGACGTCTGGTTCACAGGCGACTGCTGGAAGTTCGAAGGAGAGATCGAGCCGGAAATCGACGAGTATAACGAATGGTCTGCAACGATTTCGCTGACGCGACTCGGAGAAGACAACTCCAAAGCCAACTCGCTTTCCGTCAGCACAGTCGCCTGCGGCCACTCGGACGTTACCTGCGAAGTCGACGATAGCAGTGACGTGGCCGACGGCGTTATCCACTGTGAGACAAACGCCGGCCGTGTCGATTTCGAAGGCGAATCGGAAGCGATCGGGACAACCGACCCACTGAGCGGGTTGGTCGGGAAACTCCGGCTCGAAATCGAAGGAGAGGTCGTCGAAGGAGGTGACGAATAATGGCAAGTCGAACCAGACGAACGGATCGAACACGGACAGAGTCACTCCCGTACGTATACGCGCGATCCGCACTCGAGTTCGAGGTGACGACCTATTCGGTCGACGACAGCAGGCCGGGGGAGATCGAAGGCGATCACGACCGCGAACTATCGCTCGAAACCTGGTCTGACTGGGAAACGACGACCATCGAAGGCACGATCACTATCCCAGAGGACGTGATCGACCGCGTGTTCCCCGAACCGGAGCGTGACGATCCACCAGGGAAACTGATCATCACCGCCGATTGTTTGAACACCCACAACCGGTTCGGTACTGTCGTTACCGACGGCTCCGACCCAGAGACAACGATCGAGGCCGCAGAGTACGACTGGGAAGTAAATATCGAACGGGAGGAGGTCATGGAACGTGTCGTACTCAATGCGTTCCTCGTCCGGACAGAGGACGGCGACCACGGCACCCGCTATGCCTCGTACAAGGGACAGCGGTTGGCCGACGGGTGGCCCTGGCGGGTGAAGATCGACGAATTAGAGGACTGGTTAGGCGGCCACATGGTCGTCCGGTTCAAGAGCTTTAGCGATAGTCCAGCAACCGTTCCCGACGACAACATCTACTACCTCGACAAGAGCGATTCCGAACAACCGAAGGTGTGGGTAAACAGCGATCACGCACCAATCAAGAACACGCTCTCGAGCGGAGGATACACCGGATTCCGGCCACGGATGCGGGACGTGATCAGCGACTCGATCGCTCACCAAGTCTGGGTCGAACTCCTCCTCTGGACTGCATCCGATGTGACTGAAGACGGTGACTGGAATCACACCTGGCAACAATCCATCATCGAGGAGATCGGGACCGAAATATACGACGATTTGGATGATCCTGTCGAAATCGCGAAACAGCTCCACACCGATATCAATGAGACAGAAAACATTCCGCGGTTGATGAGCGACATCGACGAGGCCCTCCAGCAGTACATCAAACCGGACGAAAGCCTGAACGATATGATTCGGAGGGAAGGACCATGACTCAGCTGAAACGCCTCACACCGGACGCCAAGGACGTCGTCGATATCGAATTCCTGCGTGGCGATCGGACGATCACCGAAGCCGATCTCGAGGATCATCTGATCGAAGTCGAAGCACAAGCGGAGTTAGACGCGCTTAGCGACTGCATCGACACCGCGATGGAGAACCACGACAAGGGACGCCACGAGATCGAAGCAGAACTCGCGCCAGAAGTCCACAAGAAGATCCCGCTAACACGGAGACAGGCATCGGAGATCGGGATCTGGCATTACCTGGCGATCGTCTGGCGTCCGGATTTCGTTCGCCATCGGTGGCCGTGGGAGGATCCGCAACGCACCGAGACGTCCATGCGGCAGAAATTCCTCGGTAGACCGACTGACTTGTACGCGAACGCCTTCCATCGTATGTGGTGGCACGCCGAACTCACGTACGACGAGGAAGACGACTCGTATGCGCTGACCGAAGAGGTTGCTAATTTCCAGCGGCTCGCAGACTGGCTGTTCGACCCTGGATTTGCCCGTTACAAACCGATCGTAAAGGTATGTGCCGAGACTCTCCACGACGAACCGACAGAGATTGTGAACCTGACTATGCCCCGGGTGAATCACGCGGTCAGCACTATCCCGATCGAAGGGCAATCTGAAGACGAACTCCGCGCAATCGTCGAGCAGGTCGAGTCGAACGTCAAAGCAGAACTCAGCTGACGTCGGCCTTTCGCGAGTCAGTCGAAACCGGGATTTTTCAGTCTCTTCGAGGCCATTCTGCTTCTGGAACGAGGTCGCTGTGACGAAACTGGACCGGGAGTAGTTCGCCGGTATCCGTCCGACGGAGCTGGTAGTGATTCCTATCGATTTCTCGTCCCGTCAATTCGCCCAGGCCATCGGGATTGTTCTCAACCACTTCACAGACGAGACCGTGATACTGTGCATCCACATCCTCGTCGGGGAGATAGACGCGAACGCAGTCTCCTTCTGTGTAGGCATCGTCCGCTGGTTGAGGAATGTTCTCTATCTATCACAGATATAGTACCGGCATCGCTTAAATATCCTGTCGGAACCGACGGCGAGAAAGGTAGGTGTCACCGGGCGTTCTACTCGTATGAGGAGTGTGGAGAGATCCTCCAGGCATATCTCGAGATTATCGTCAGAGAGATCAGAAACATGAATTTGTGATTCCGACCGCTACTGGTCGTGTATTCCCAAAACCGTTCGAGAGAGTCGACGGTATCTCGCCGTTACATGAACTTCGCCGGTCTCGTTTTAATCGTCGGCGTGTACTCTACTACCGATGGATTCGGAATCGATGTGCGAAAGAATCGATCGACCGACAATCTCGGCCAGACGGGGTGGTACAGCATTCCCGATCAACCTCCCGAGGTTCTTCACACCGACGTCTTCCCAGTCCTCATAGAACTCGTAGTCTTGCGGGAACGTCTGGAGCAGTGCTCCTTCGAGTATCGAGAGTGCTCTGTTTTGTTCCATATCGTAGTGTCCGAACCGTCCACTGCCATAGTTGTAGAACTGCGTCGTTATCGTGGGTGCTGGTTCGTCGGGTTTCAGTCTGCTGTATGGTGCTTTGTAGGACCGTCCGCTATCTCGTTTGTGGCAATCGGCAAGGAGGTGATCCAAACCTCGCTCTTCCCAGATACGCCAGTCCTTTCCGGGCTCAATATTCCGAATCCGCGCCAAATTCTTTTCAGAGAGTTTCCGAGAGCGGTGTAGGTTGTATTCATCGTGCACCTCTCCGGCCTCTATCGGTGGTAGATGCCCGATAGTCTCTCTCACTGTTGGATACTCGGATTCATCCGTATAGAACGGATCTGGAAGGCGGATCGGTCCTTCCTGAGAAGCCAAAAGGACCCACCGTTTCCGCTTCTGAGGGATACCGTACTCCGGAGCGTACACATTTTTGTTTTCGTCACTGTTGACGAAGTATCCCATTTCTTCTAACGTGTCGACGAATTCCTTGTAGACATCGTCGTGTCTGACCTGCATTACGTTCTCGGTCACGACAACGTCGGGTTCGACGTACTCTACAATTTTCCGCAAGTCGTCTAACAGGCCCCACTTCTCGTGATCTGTCGTCTTTTTCGTTTTCGAGTGCCCCATCGTTGAGTACGGTTGACAGGGGGCACAGGCTGCGATCACGTCAAGATCGCTGTCCCATGGGAACATCCGGGCCACACGTTCGGGATTTTGGGAGAGAGCTCTGACATCGGCCCTCTTGAAGGAACTATCCGTATTCTGTTCGTATGGATACTCGCTCTTGGGATCTGCGTCAATACCGGCACTGACGGAGATCCCCGCTTCCTCTAGCCCATGAGTGACACCGCCAGCACCACAGAATATATCGACAGCAGTGACGTCCATGCTGGTCGTGTTTATGCCCATCGTATATATAATACTGGTTTGATACAACCCTTAGCGTCAAATATCGTATATAGAAGTACAGGAACGTCTACGGAAACACTGATATGACTGGATTGTCGTTCTATATCTATCATCCATATGCTCGACGTGATTGCCCACTCAATGGGTCGTAGTTCGTATGGGTCCCCGAAATCAGGGATTGGAGAGCTACTATCACTGACAGCCGTCCGTGCGGAAGAGATGAAATAAGTAAAGACGCATTCAGCGAAAGGACGAACGAATATCGAATAATGAATACAACATCGCACTCAGAATGACACAGGAATTGAGTAGTACAGCGGAAGCGGGACAGTGGTACTTTTTCAGTGGTGGTCCGGGTACTCCGCGTTACGGTGATGACCCTACGAAACACGCCGTAGATCATGATACCGAAACGTTCGTTCGGGAAGTTCTCCAGAACGCAAACGATCAAAGTCTCGATAATGACGACCCGGTAGAAGTCACGTTCCGATTCGTCACACTGAGTGGAGAGGACCGCCGTGACTTTCTTGACGCACTCAGCTGGGATCGTGGTCTTTCGGACCGGATAGCCACGATCTCCGACTCCAGTCGTGGGAGAGGCTACCAACGATTCTTCGATAGATTAGAAGATCCCGAAGCCGAATTGCGGTTACTCATTGTCGAAGATCGGAATACGACTGGATTGACCGGTGAGTGGGGAGAAGATTCGAACTTCGCTGCACTTGTCCGGGACGAACTGTACAGCAGCAAACAAGAAGATACCGCCGGCGGATCTTACGGACTCGGGAAGTCGGTTTTGTGGACGTTTTCGAGCGCATCTACGGTCGTCTTCAACTCCCAACCCATTGATTACGGAGCAAAACCGCGACCGGGGCCGAGGTTAATCGGACGGACCAAACTCCCCACACACGAACAGAACGGAACTACGTACCAGGGCGCAGGTTGGTTGTGTCATCCCGAAGAGACAGAAGAAGGGGTTCAACCCGAGTCACTCTGGGGAAAAGAAGCAGAGGATCTCGCAGAGAGGCTGCACATCGGTCGTCCCACAGCTAGTGGTACCAGTGCGATGGTAATCGGGTATCAGGATCCCACCCACGACTCCCGGCCGGAGTTGGAAGACCTTGCCGACGAGTTCATCAAATCGTCGGTCAAGTACTTTTGGCCGGCCATCACTCGGGGCGACCTGCGTGTCTCCGTAGAGACCCCTGAGGAAGAACGAGAAGCAGACGTACACGCGGTCCCCGCTATTCGTCCTTTCGTCGAATGCTACGAGGATCGCTACATCAAAGATGGATCGCTAGACTCGCCCGGCGACGTCGCTGGGCTGGACATCCCTGTGAGTGTTCCGAGTAGGGATGATGACCAGGAGACGCCCGACGGCGAAGTCAGACTTGCTGCACAACTTGCCTCTCCGGTTGACGAAGATACATACCTCAATCACGTTGCTTTGTTCCGAGGAGCAGGGATGGTAGTGAAGTATTACGATCAGAGCAGGGTGGCATTCGGTGATCGGAATTTCTTCGGCGTTCTCGCATGCGGCGAGGCGCGAGCAGATCAAACGACCGAAGGTGACGCAGAGATCGATCGATTCCTGCGTTTCGCAGAACCGCCCGAACACGATGAGTGGGAATCGACAGAGAACCTTCGTGACGAGTACCAACGAGGGTTCAGAAAAGCAATCGACGACATGTTCGATACCACGCGTGACGGGTTACGGCACCTTGTCGCTCGAAGTAATCACACAGACAACGTTCTATCGAATAGAGTCCTGAAGCGGTTTCCGATCCACGGGAACGTTCAAGGACGAACTGGCGCCAAACCTCCATCTAAAGTGTTCGAAATCGACAGCTCCTCTTCGTTCCAGGGAGACCACTGGGCCTTCACTGGTTACATTTCCCCAGAGGAAGAGTTCGAGGAGTGGAACGCAGAAGTCTCTCTCACTGGTATCGGTGAGGACGGATCTAAACAAGATGAGGTCCCAATCTCGTCGTTGACAGCCGAATCCGAAGCTGTTACTGTGCACATAGAAGATGGGATTGCTCGGATCACTGCCGGGAGAGATGCTCACGAAGTCGAATTCCGTGGAAAATCGTATGAGGTCGGAAGCAGGGCGTTCTTCAGTGGCGACGTTGGAGAGACGCAACTCGAAATCAAAGCAGAGATGGAAACCACAGGTGGTGATTGAACGTGGCTCAACTTTCCCAACGACATCGTAGAACGACACTTCCGTTCCCGTACTGTGCTGACGGTCTCGAATTCGACCTGAATACGTACACCCTTGACGATCAAGAGTCAGGCGACCTCGGTCTCAAGACGGGGCAGACCCGTATCGACTTGACGGCTGATGGACCGATAGGTTCGTCAGAGAGCCACCAACCATGGAGCCGAGCAACGTTGTCCGGTCGTATCGTAGTTCCAGACGACGTCGTTTCTACTGTCTTTCCGGAGGACGAACGCGACAATCCACCGGTCAAGTTGTATGTCGCAGTTCGTTGCCATGATGCGATATATCGAGGACGATCCCTGGTTTCAGAGGCACCGACTACTTCGGGAACGTACGACGTGCAGATAGAGCTGGATTGGTCAAATTTGAAAGGGAAGGTGGAACTACGACCGTACCTCGTCCGTACCGAACGGGGTGATGACGGCAGTGACTACGCAGCAAAACCGAACGTCAGGCTCGCGGACGGCAAAATATACACCGTCCTGCTCGATAGCTCCGAGCGAGAAGAACAGGCGTTCATCGACGGTGAAGAGATCAGTTTCTCACAGTCAGCCCACCTGCCTGACGGAGAGAAGCTGTACTACCTGGATTTCCGGAACGAATCGCGTCCCAAACTATGGATCAACTCGGACAACCCTAGAATTACAGACGTTCTCCAAAGTGATGGCTCCGTCGGGGCTGCACCGAGGATGCGGGACGTAATCCTAGACCAGATAAGCTACGGCGTCTGGACGCAACTGATTGTTCGGGCGGCCTGTGCGATAGACCACGAAGGCGAAGTCGATCACGAATGGCAACGGACAGTGATCGAATCCTTCGGCCGGCAACTGTACGACGTACAGGACGTCACAGAAGCTGCGCTCCGACTACGAGACGAGATTGAGGACGGCGAAAAGTTGCCCCACCTCGTAGAGCGTATCGACAACGAGCTGCAAGAATTCATCGACCCGCGAACCCAGCTGATCAACCTCATGGAGGAGGGTCTCCAGATCTAGCATGAGCCACGAATTAAAGAGACTCACCGAAGACGGCCGAAGACTGATCGGTGATTCGTTCCTCCTAGGGGACGACTCACTGGATGAAGACGACTTGTCCGACTACGTGGAACCTCTCCCGGGGAATCCGACTGCCGATTTGAGTGCGTTAGATACCGTCGTAGATCGTGTAGTCAAAGAACACGATACGTACGACACGAGTATGGACGCAGCGCTGGCCAGTGATGTCCACCAGACCCTGGATATCACTCGACGTACTGCAGGCGATCCCGGGTTGTGGCACTGGTTAGCGGTTGTCCGGTACCCACACTTCGTCCGTCATCGGTGGGAGTACCACTCCGAAGCAGCGATGCGCGAGAAGTTTCTTGGGGCAGGGTCGGACCTTTACTCCAACGCGATTCACCGGCTCTGGTGGATAGCAGAACTCACTCACGAGGGCGACGACTATAGCCTGACCAGCACCGTCTTCTCTAACCAGACGATGGTGAACAAAGTCTTTGACCGATGGTTCGCCCGATATCGACCCGCCGTGGTCGCGTTATGCGACGAGTTAGCTGACGAACCGTCCTGGGTCATTGAGGAAACTACCAGACGATTCAACCATGCCCTGACGAACGTCCAGCTCGAAGGATTAGACCAGTCTGATGCCCGAGAGTTGATCCGGCAAATCATCTCTGAAGCCCACGAGTCGAAAGACTGAATTCTACCTTCTCGTCGAACGCCCCATAGCATAGCTTTCTCGGTGGACCTCTCGGAGAGGGCACTCCTGTCCGAGAGTCGGGGTTTGTACTCGAGTTTGGAATCACTCGACCGATAGCGGTATACATCGAGTCAACCGCAATGGTGAGAGGAGACATCACACGAACATTCATAGAACCGGCAAATCAAGAGTGAGATCACTGATGTACAACGACGAGTGGGAACCAGTGATGACGGCGGATTCGATGGAGGAGAGAATCGAGGAGTTTGCCCGTCTTGCCCGATCACGATCCGAGCAAAAGGACAAACCTGTCGAGGACGTTGTTCACGACTTGACGCACGAGTCGTACCTGTTGAAGCATACGACCGGTGATGTCCTCAGTGAGCTCCAGGACTTGGAAGCGGCGTATCCGGATGCGTTCTACAACGGTGAAGCGAACGATCACATCCTGACGTACTTGGATGGGGATCAGGATTTCGAGTTCTGGTACGATTTTGCGTATCTTTCACTGGCGGCCGGGCTCGAGTGGGCAGTTCTTGACGCGCTCGAGGCGACGGTACAGGGTGCGAACTCCGAATAATCCCGGTCCAGCAGTAGTTATGGGTCGTCTCGCGAGAGCGAGTGATAGTATTCGCAGGAGTGGGTAAAGAAGCAGCTGTTACAGTTCGGCACTTTTGGTGCGCAGATGATGGCACCGAAATCCAGGATGGCGAGATTAAATCGGCGGGACTTGTCACGGGGGAGGACGCGATCGGCAAATTCCCACGCTTCCAGCAGGACTGTTGGCCGAACGTCGATCTCCCTGTCCTGTTTTTGGATAACGATTTTCGGGACCCAGATCTCGACGAGTTTCTCGAACTGGTGGACCGATACGAGCCGGAGGTTGCAGTGATCGGTGACGCATCCTCGAGACAAGACGCTGAACGGTATCGACAGGCCGCCACCCATCTCCGAGATACATACGCTGACGTGGGGCCGATAATCGTGCCCAAGTGTGGGGACGCATTCGACGAACTCGGACAGGAGACGGTACTGGGATGGCCGAACGGGTACGCCGGCGTCGATCCCCTCAGCTATTCCTCGATCGAGCAGTGGCGCGGCCGCCCGATCCACGTCCTCGGCGGGATGCCCGACAGCCAACACGAGGTCATCGACCTGCTCACGCAGCCGACGATCGATGACCAGCCACCAGCCGATATCGTTGGACTGGATGGGAACGGCTGCTTCAAAGCCGCTCTCTACGGCGTGTACTGGACACCAGACGGCTACCAAGACGCCGACCACCTATCCCTCCGGGACACAGTCCGACGGTCGCTCGAGGAGATCAAAGCGTACTGGCAGGACCTGAACGTCTGGCCGGAAGTCGAACGATGACGGTGGCAACCCGATCAGAACGCGGAACGGCCTCAAGTCATCGTATGTGGATACCTACGAATCGGGGGAAACATGGGCGTTCCAGTCGGAGGCCGCGAAGAAGTTCGTCGAGTACCGGGAAGGCCTGATATAACTGGACCCGACGCACATCCTTTTAAAACTCAACTCCGTGTAGCTGTCAGTAGAGGGCGACGTGTCCGCCACACCCTGCCATCTTCCCCCCGGGAAGATCGGTTGTATGTGCTGTTCATCGGCTGTTCACCTGATGACCACATGGAGGGGTGGCGGACCGCGCTACCTCACTCCCATACAGAGACTGCTTCTCAATTCACGGAACAAGAAAGAAAAAACGGATGAGTACAGTCACAGGGACTGCTGCTCTTCCTCGCGATGAGATCGGCCGATCTCCCAGGCCATAACCTCTTCATCAGAGAAATTATGTGAGGACACGACCTCGGGATGCTCCGCACCGGCCTTCCCGGACTTGTACGCCTCGTTCGGGTTTCCGCTGTGAGACGGGCTGTGAGAAGCCATTACGCGGTCACCCCTGACTCGATTTCGATCCACTGATCGGTGTTTACCCGGCAGTGAACTTGGGCCGCTGGTTCCCGGTACGTTTCCTGTATGCGTTGTTTGTAACGTTGAAACTGGTTGTCTTGTGCTGTTCGGTTCATCATACTGTTCACCTATTCGTAATTTAAAACCTGTCGGTTTAAATATCTTTTCTGCCCATATATAAACCATGAGACGGGCGGGGGTGATCGTCACATGCCAGACGACCACGTAACGCTGCCCCCACTCTTCCACACACCTCGACTGCTCACCGACCTGCAAAACGTCCGCGACGACTGCGACGGTGTCTACGTTTGCGTCCAATGCTGCCTCGAGTTCGACGACAACCGCGTTCTCTTCTTCAACGACAAGCCCAGTGCGATCACCCACAAACAGGCTACGGGTCACGCCAACCGCTGGTACCACGAAACTGCTGCGCTGAAACGCGCAGCAACGCCCGCCACACCCACATTTTCAGCCGATCGAACGACTTGTAGATCGTGCTGTAATCCGGCAGCTCGTCCTGATCTAGGCCAAGTACGTCACGAACCTCAGACATGTACTTCAGCCGGTTCGGCGTTTCACGGTAGCTATGGCCCTCTTCGAGCCGAAAACAGTGCAACACGACGTGCA
>LFCJ01000444.1_pt1 | contig 25443 bp, 26 predicted proteins | sample 643141 | NCBI WGS metagenome assembly LFCJ01 (sample SAMN03766243, study PRJNA286221) | soda lake metagenome | biome: soda lake; feature: Kulunda steppe; material: water; isolation source: sample B1-Br-g2 brine of Lake Bitter-1 | place: Russia: Kulunda steppe | collected 2010-07
AGTGAGTGTTATTCCTGCCATTGTTTCAATTTGTTCAATACTTCCAACTTCGTACAACCCAATCAGTGCGATTGTTAGTAAAATAGTGGTGACAATACCCATTGCAAACGCAAACCAAACCGTGTGGGTTGGCCCTCTGTGTTTAATTGAATCGATTTTCATATCAATATCGGGAAGCATTGATACTGATAATGCAAGAGCTAATCCAAACGCAGCAATCCCAATATATGAGTCATTAATCAATAACAGAATAGCGATTATAGGAGCATATGCTATCATAGCGAATCCAGCATGTCCTTTTCTGTGCATAGTAGAGTATTATTAGACGAATGGTTTACTTGTTTCTCCATTTGACATGGTGTTTTTCAGTGGACTAAATACTCAAAACATAAACGTAGGCAATATCAATACGTAGGTAATGACAGGTGATGGGTTAGTAACGAAACTAACAGAGAGTCATGAGTTTCATGAAGATTTGTTGGCTACTGTTGATTTATATCCTGACGAAGAAGAGGATTACTTAACAACAGAATTTTTTGAAGCAATGGTTGAACAAGAAGAACATCGTGACTTCTTACTTGAGAATAATATTATTACGCCTCGCGAGAATGGTGATGGGTACGTATGGAATGATTTTGAGCGCGTGAGAAACGTGGTGTATGAAACACCGATTAGTGTTCCTGAAGTCGATACAGAGCCGTACAGTAAGTTTGCACGTGGATTATTAGTGAGTATGATACTGTTAGCCCCTGCATTTCGATTTGGCCCACTAAGAGAACTTATTGGGGGATTGACTCATATTGTTCTTGGGCCGTTAGTCGCTCTCACATCGTTCTTGGTAGTTATCACGGTTATTGCAGTTGGAACATCTGTGTTTGCTACTGTACTTCGCTCACGTGTTCGTGATATGGAGAAAGTAGAGAAATTGCGTGAACGGTTAGACATGATGCAGACTGAACGATACCGATTATTGCAACTTGACAAAGAAGAAGAAGCAAAAGAGTACCGTAACAAAATGGTGTTTGAAGAAAAAGTACAATTCCAATTAGTACGAGAAATCTTTCGTGAGACACCGTACATTATTTCTGTGAGCCTTCCATTATTTATTTGGATGTTGTGGATGGTTAATGATGTTGGTGTATCGGAAACAATTCCGTTCCCAGTGATTAGTGATGTTGGTGTTGGGTTTTTGTATTTCTCACTTATTCCAGCGTGGATTGTGTGGTATTTCTTGGTGTCAATAGTCACGAGTCAGTTACTCTCTCTAATTAATCGTGTGATTTAACCGTTAAATCCCGATTCTTACACGTTAATGATGTTTAATTCTTTAGTTAGTGTCAATTAAATAGGTGAACCTTTTTGTATCGTTGTATGAAAAGTATAGAGTGTAATGAAATTCGTACTAATCGGTGTCGGTCAGGCGGGCGGTAAAATAATGCAACGGTTTGCTGAATATGATTCTCAGCATAATACTGGAATCGTGTCTGATGCAATTGCAGTGAACACAGCATCATCTGACTTGTCTGGTGTTCAACTGCCCGATGAAAAGAAAGTGCTTATCGGAGAGTCGAAGGTTCGTGGTCAAGGTGTTGGTACTGATAATCAGAAAGGAGCGGCGATTATGGAAGAAGAGTTTGGTGAAGTCCACAATGCGATTCAGAATGTCGATTCGTACCGTGTTGATGGCTTCCTAATTATCGCTGGTCTTGGTGGAGGAACTGGTAGTGGTGGTGCGCCAGTGCTGGCACAGAAAATGCAACGCTTTTACGACAATATTTACGGTCTTGGCGTGTTGCCAAGTGAAGATGAAGGTGGGCTTTACAGTCGAAATGCTGCCCGTTCATTCCAAAAATTCGTTGACTCTGTTGACAACCTCATGGTGTTTGATAATGACTCATGGAAGCAGAGTGGTGAATCCATGCAGGGTGGATATGATACGATTAATAACGAGATTGTGAATCGTTTTGGAACGATTTTCAGTGCGGGAGAGATTGAAGCGATGGATGGTGCTGTTGCAGAGAGTGTTGTTGATGCAAGTGAAATTATTAACACGCTTGAATCCGGTGGTCTTACTACGATTGGCCATGCGGCTGAAGAGATTGAAGCAAAAAAGAATTCAGGGTTCTTGAGTCGGTTCCGAGGTGGAAATGAACCAGAAAACACGCGCGGTGAGTTAACGAACCGAATCAAGTCGCTCACAAAGAACGCAACACTTGGGCGTCTAACGCTTCAATGTAATGTTGAGAGTACTGAGCGTGCCCTACTACTTGTTAGTGGGCCACCAGAGTATTTGAATCGAAAGGGAATTGAAAAGAGTCGACGGTGGCTTGAAGAGAAAACAAATTGTTTAGAAGTCCGTGGTGGAGACTACCCAATGCCAAATGCCAACCATGTTGCGGTAACAGTTATGCTTTCAGGCGTGACTGATGTACAACGAGTTCGTGACATGCAACGTCTTGCTGTTGAAACACAAGATAATATCGAAGAGCTTCGTGAAAATAGTGAAACCGGGCTTGACGAATTACTCCAAAATGACGATGCGGATGAGCTTGACGAACTATTCTGATTCTTGAGTAACTGATTGATTCGCGGTGATGTATTCATAAAACTGAACAGTAAACGTGTTATTATATGCTTGTTGTAATCCAAGAATAAGAATAGATACGGTAAACACGTGTAGTACCTCTCCAATAGTTGTCGGAGCGACCAATCCAGTTTGAGTTTGCCACACAAAAATGAGTACTGAGTACGTAATACCAACCACCAGAACTTTGATGCTGAAAAATACGAGTGTTTGACCAGTGTTCTGTGTGACTAACTCGTAACTATTAATAAAAGCTTCAATGACTGAATTATGTGAGAGGATTATTTCGGCACGATAAAATTGTATCATAAACACTACGTACACATACGTAATAATCCCTACAAGCGTTACCAATGCCATTGAAACTCCTGCAACAATAATTGGGATGGTTGCTTCTGGATTAATACCAGATGAACCTGTTGGGTTCGGTAGAATAGCAAGCGTTAAGAAAAACACGATGATGGCATTTAATAGTGCGGTTGCAGTGAATACAGTTAGCCGAAAGAATAGTGATAAAAAGTCCCCACTAATGACAGTCGTGTATTGTTGTTTGATTGTTTTCGTGTATGGGTTTTCGAGGGGGTGTTTTGAAATTAATACATATAGTGGAATGATAAATACTGGAATGATGAAGAATGATAACATGGTATATACAGAGGATAGTTCTGTGGCAATAATACCGGTTATAATGTCTGGGATAGATAATAGTGCAATGAGTAATCCATAGAGAAGAATCATTGGTGTTGTAAACGATTGTTTGGCTGATTGGGACGCGAGGGAAAGAACATGTTTCATGTGTTGTGATACACATAGGAGATACTAAAAGATGGGTTAGTTCTCACCCTTATCTTTTTATACGTCTGAGACTAAACAATGCGTATGCAATCGTCACCCGAAACTGGCACTGGTCATGTAGATGACGACACCGAAGAAACTGTGGATAATACGCCTGACTCAGTTGCTTCAAACGAGTCTCTTGAAGAAGAAATTGCTGACCTGCGTTCTGAAATGGTTGAGTTGCGCAATCTTCTTGAAGAAGAACGGGCACAACAGCGTGAACCTGTCACTCGTAATGACTCGTTCTCGCTTCAAGACCTTCCAATTCCAACACCCGGAGATATTGTTCACTTTACGAATGAATACACGATTCCAGCAATCATCAAGCTACTTGAATTAAACATTAAACTGCTCAAAGGACTACAAATGGGTCTTCGGGTTGTTGACCCGCATTATGAGCGAGGAGATGGGATTAGTTCAGACTCAACTGTTGGTGGAGCTATGGACAAACTTCGGTCGGGTCTAAGTGATGTTGAAACTGATGATAGTGCGCTGAACCGTCGTGTCAACTCTGTTCGTGAAAAGATTGATGACGTACTGATTGACCCAGAAGAAACAACAGGCACTATTGAAACCGAAGAGCCTGTCGAAACCGTTGATGAAACCGAAGAATCAGAAACAGAACGCGCTATTAATTCAATGCGTGAAACAATTGAATCAGCCGAAACAATGACTGCCAACTCACGGACGCGTGATGATGACACAATCGACGAAGTGAGTGATGATGAAAGTGACGACACAAGTGACGAGTCCAATGAAGAACCAGAACACTCGTCTGTCGATGTTGAAAGTGAACTTGCATCGATTAAGCGTGAAGTCGAAAATGAGCAATCAAACGAGTAACAACACTCATGGACGATACACCAGAAGTTGACACACTAACAAAAGACGACTTGACCGATTTAGACGCTAATATCCGGTCAAGCGTTCCTGACTCTGTCGACCCTGATAGTGATACTGACACAACCGAAGAAAAACGTGTCCAACCATTAATCATCTCGGTTATAATTTTTTCAACACCAATCCTTGCCGCCTTCTTTATTGGGCAGTCAGACGCATCAATCGAAGGAACATACTACATTCCTATTTTTGCAATAGTAAGTGTTCTTGTGTTTGCTTACGGGCTTAGTGCAAAATGGAAGAACACGAAACGAAACTACAAGAAGCGCCGGTTAATTGAACACAGTTTCATGCTTCCGTTATTCTTGTTCGTCGTTGAACATGTGCTATTGGATGATACAGTGCTATTGTTACGTGACCAATCACTCATCACTGTATCAGAGTCAATCATCATTAGTTTACTCTACACAGCCTCATTTATCGGGGCGATATTCTGGTTCTTCTTAATACCAGATGCAGAAGATACACATGAGTAACAACCCAAGTACGTAGTATGAGTACTACTGACTGGTCAAATATTTATTCTTTACAGAACTATGCTACAAGATATGGTAAGTACTTCATCGTTTCGTTAACCGTTTTTATTATTGGTATTATTGCTGGAATAGCGTCCGGTTCCCAACTCTTACCATTAATTGAAAATGTTATTCCAGTATCATCACCAACTCATTCAATGATGGAGAGTGTTGACTTTTTTGAAGAATTCACAACAAGCTCAATATTTATTAATAATGTACAAGCATTCTTCTTATCACTACTTGGGTTTATTTCAGGTGGTCTTGCAAGTGTTGCATCGTTACTGTTGAATGGGATGTTAGTTGGGTTAGTTGTGTTTGTTGCGAGTCAAGAATTATCACTCCTAACGATACTCAGTCTCTTATTACCACATGGTATTCTTGAAATAAGTGCGTTCTCAATGAGTGGAGCAATCACTATCAGATTTACACACCAAATAATCAAAGCATTCAAAGGAGAGCGAAAAACGATTATTACAACGTATGAAATCGTTGAAATCCTTGTTATTATTATGGTTGTTGTCGTTTTATTATTTGTTGCTGCGTGGATTGAAGTGAACATCACTCCTGATATTGGAATGTATATTGTCGAAAACTACGAGTAACCCTTGTTACGCTTCACAATCCAATGATTTGGAACGCTGTGATAAGAACATCACCATGAGTGAGTCCAATCAACAACCCAATACATAGCGGAACAAAAAACGGTGTACCGGGTGAAACCCACACCACGCTGTTTTCTGTCACAACCGTGAAACTGTCTGTAAGGGTTTCAGGAGTTGCACCATACGTGTACTCTACACTGTCTAAAAACTCCTCAGCAGTATCCATACTGGTTCCATCATGACCATTACTATCTACCCATTCTTTGTACTCATTAAGAATATCAAGGTCTGTTCCACGTCGTGTGAACCCTGTTGTTGTTTCAAGTAAACTTCCATATCGCTCACTCAGACTGGTTGTGCGTCTTTGGAGTCCAATAAACATCACCGGACTGAAATCACGACGAACAATATTAACCAATACTATTGTTGGGATTATGAGAATGGCAATGAATAGCGCATTCCCAAAAATAGTGAGTGGAAAAATACCGTGTGTCGGTTCCACGATGGGGATGGCGTACTGATTGAATACGTATGTCGGTGTTGTTGGAAACACAATAGCGAATGCAATAAGTGCTTTCACGTCTGCACCTCCAAATCCACCGATTACGTACACAAATAACGCGAATGGGATAGTAATACCAATTGTGAGCGCAACTGTGTAAATGAATAATTGTGGTTGAATCATGTTCCCAGTTGCGAAGTGGTACATATCAACCAGTCCGGCTATAACACCAATTGCAAGAACTGGAATCCATGTTTCGTTTGGTACTCGTCGTGTTTGAATATCACTCCATGCCGCCCATAAAAGAATTGGAATAATGAGTAAACGGATTCCATCTGATGAAAGTAACGCATCCATGCTACGTAGTTACGCGTGTAAACTTTTGAATGTTAAGACTTTACTAATCAAAACGTGGTGTTATCCCCTCTTCGTGACTTGCAATTCTTCTTCTGACACGTTCAGACTATCCGGTGTTTTGTGAATTGTCAAATCAACGCTTCGACTTTTCCCCTCAACATCTTCAATAACACTATGAATTACTTTCGATGCTTCTTCCAAAATCTTTGGTTTTACTTTATTAACAACCCAATCAAACGACACCAGTCTTGGAATATCAATCGCATCTGGCCCGGTCGAGTCTAAATTGAACTTTGCTTCGACCATTACACGTGTCGCACGCTCTACCGTATCTGGAATGTCGTCATACTCATCCACATCAACTTCTTCCAGATACCAGCCACCATGAGCATCAATATCTTTTTGAATTTCCCACTCAATCTGCTCATTTTCAACCATGTTATGCACCCGTGAAACAGATGCATACGTAATCTTCCACCATCCAAACTCAATTTTGTACCGTGTCCCAACACTCCCATCACCATCGGAAACCACACGGTTCACATAGTCAGAATACTTTGCATAGCCTTCAAAATCCATGAGGAAATCATACACGTCTTTCGGTGGTACATGAACAATCGTACTCACTTTCACTTCATCCATTTCGCTCATTATTACTACCCAATACGAATCACGCTATTAAGAAACCTTGCATTTGAACCGGTTATGACACGCGTTTACTGATTAAATTTGTAAGCGATTGATAAACACTTGTTTTTTGAGACTCTGCTAATTCAAGAATTTCATCCATCACAATCAAGTCTAACTCTTCTTGTACACCAGAGACAGTTCCCTGTTCTTTGAGCATTTCATACACAGACATATCCTCCCGATTAACACGTGTGACAACACTTGCTAATTCTTGTTTCACATCATCTGATAACATGTTAATATTAATCATTGGTACATTTTCATACTCAAACACACGTACTTGTAATGCACCACCACCATAATTTGTGCGTCCGTACAACTCAAGAAGCAACATTCCAATAGATGAGTTAAGAATCGCTGTGAGCGCCTTGTACTCCGTTTCAGACCATTTTGTGTCCTCTAACGGGGTAATACCGTACACTGTTCCATCTATCACAACCGGTGTCTCTGTTAACGCAGCACCAAACCGTGTATCAATAGTTTCACGAACCAATAATCGCGCCCGCTTCAAATGAGGGGTAATAACATACCACGGAATAGAACTATTTTTTGCCCATGATGGTGACTCATTAAATGGTAACTGTCGTTTCTGTGGACATAACTCACACGACGTAATATCATGATTGGAACCCCACTCAATATATTCAGTAACACACTCATCAGAAACGTCACGTGGGATGTTCAAAACCCACTTCATGTTCTCATCAGTCATATCATACACCGGGTTTTGACTGGTACCAAACGAACAAAATATCGGCTCAACAAATTCTCTTGGTATTTGAAGCGTGTTGTCTGTTTGTTTATGTGTAATTGTTACGTGTGATTCTGACACACCCACCACGTCATAATGATTATTGGGTAAATAAAAGAATCCGTTCGCCCCACTTTTTGTTCCCAAAATAACAGTAGCAAACTCACTCAATGGTGTGATACTATCATTTGTAATCACATCATAAAACACATCAGGGGCTTTGAGGAACAAACTCCACTTTCCATTGCTGTACGTAGTCTCGGTTTTTGTTGTATCAGTTCCTTGCTTCCACAATAATTCAGTGGTAACGTCCACACATCTACTTGTGTTTGTTGAACGAACCCGAACATCCTCTCCAAGATACTGTATTTGGCGCATACTTGCCCGTAGAGCGGATAAGTATTCATCTGTTACGTGTGAGTTGTTTGTATGGACAAAACGCGTGTAGTGTGTGTTATGCTTCGTATTTCTCTTTGACAATACTGTTGTTACTGCGTTTATCTCTGCCCCCTCAAAAATACGTTCATCAGTACTCAACACGAGATTGACTGAACTTTCTTGTAATAACCCGTGGCGTAAATCATCACCATACCGTGAATCAAGCCACGAGTTTGAAGTAACATACGAAACTACTCCGTTTTGTTTCAAAATATCTAACGCTCTAAAGAAGAAATACACGTACAAGTCACTATTTCTCGCCGGTTGAATCTTGAATGTTTCATCAACATAATTTTGCAATCGCTTTCTGTATGTTAAATTATCATACTTCCCAATTGGGTCATTAATATCGTCTTTTGAAACGTATGGAGGATTCCCAACAACAATATCAAACCCACCACGTTGCATCACATCCGAAAATGTGACCGGCCAATAAAACCCAGTGGTAGGTATTGAATCATCAATCCATTCTTGTTTTTTACTGGTAAAATCTGTACGTGATTCTGTTTGATTACTTGTTGTTTGTGTAACTGTACCAGTTAGTGTTTGTTGCGTGTGTGAAATTGTTTGTTTTTCTTTAGTCAACGCTCGATGAATAAGTTGTTTCACAGAATCAGTACTATTTTGTTTGTGTTGATACAGTTGAGTGGGCAGACCATGTGAAGTGTTTGCTGGAACGTGCGTGTTTTTTACTTCTTGAATCAAACTATCACCAGTTGTAAACGTTCCACACGTTTGGGAATTAGCATGAGTGGCTAATTCAACACGAAGACGGCTGAGAAGAACACTTGCATGATTTGCATCCGCGCCATGTAGAACATGTGTGAAGTCGCACTCAGTAATTGTTTTCTTCTCTAAATCGTTCAACACACGAATCATTCCAATAAGAAAGTCACCGGCACCACATGATGGGTCAATAATGTGTAGTGTGCTGAGTGAATCATGAAACACGGCGTCAAACGTGGACGTAAACGTGTCACGCTCGTACACATTATGACGTATTTCTTGTTCAGAACATGATGAATGGTTTAATACGTATTGACAGAGTGACTCTTTACACATGAAATCCGTATGAAAGGGTGGTGTGAAGAATGCCCCATCGTTATTCTTATCATGTGTCCCTGCAGACGTAATAATTGGTTCAACAAGAATCCCAATATTTCCAATCGTAACACAATTTGGTTTGGGTTGTACTGTGTTCTTGAACTCGTGTTCAGACAATAACTTGGTACACAATTCTTGTTCTTGTTGTGTCCACTCGTGACTGTTACGACTGTTTGAATTTGTGAACCCATCATGTAGCACTGAATTTAGTCGTAATTGTGTCTCATACACACTTTCTGTCCGCTCAAAAACCTCGATAAACAACTGGTTATATAACGTGCGAAAAGAATCAATGAAATCAGTGTCCATACCTCAATAACGAGAGTTCCAGCCTCTTATTACTACGCCATTACTGGCTCAGACGTACTACTCATTGTTCCTGATGTTGAAACATTTTCTTCTTCGATTGTTGCGGTGTACACCAAAGCCCATAATCGTCTTAGGTTTGTTCTATCTCCGGGGTGTGTGAACACTGTTGGCTCATTAATCAATGGTGGAATCAGACACAAAAATTGCAATCGTGTACGCGCATCAAGCTCAACAACTTCGTCATCTAATTCTGCATCACAAATTGGTGAATCATTTACTGATGCGTATTCATCCATTTCTCCAGCGTGTTCACAGAGACGTTGGGTTGTATGAAGAATTTCAGTAGTGATATTACGCACGTATCGTGACGCGTCTGCATCATAATTCTCATTGTTTAGTTTAGCACGTGCAATATTTGCAATTACTTCTGGCTCGTGAGAGTGATATAAACAGTAATATTCTGTAATAGTTTTTGGTTCTCCAACGGTAAACCCACCAATGATTCGTTGTTCTGTGTACGTGTTTTTCACCCCGACGCCGGTTGTGTGACAGACTTCACATTCTGTTTCGTCTGTTAGTCTGGCTCGAATTGTATCTGCTTGTCGGCGTGTTTTGAACGTTGTGAGAGATGCTACTTTTTCAATCTTGAGTTTCTTATACAAGTACCATGCTACTACAATCCCGCCAACAACACCGAGAGCTAACGCAAACGATGTTATCAGAACAGAATTGAGTAGGGATGTTTGAAGGATGTTCATAATCATTGTGGTAAGGATTGCTCCGTGTGTTACAGCATGTTTTATCTGCGGACGTATTTATTCTTGCCCTTTTGCGCATTTAAAACTTAGTTAAACTCAACAACCGGCTCATTAGTAGTTTTATTTATTGTTGCTTCTGTGTCAACCGTGTGAGCCTCATCACACTGTATGACCGATTGTGGTCTTGGAGATGTGTCAAACAATTCTTTTGCATCAGAATTTTTTGTGGACAAGTCAACATTAAACATTTCTTCTAACATGTTTTTAACACCAGTCAAGTATGCTGGTTGGTGGTAGTAACTGTCTGCTGTTGTTTTATCCGTGTACAGAGAAGACCAGAAGGAACGTAAAAACTGCTTGTGTTCAGTCGTGGTAAACCAATCAGAATCTTCATGCGCACTATATATGAGTAACAATATGTCTTCTTTCACCCAGTTTACTACTTTGTGAGTGTTTTTACTGTCTTTACTTAACTCATCTAAAAATGACACATCATCTTTAAGCTCGACATCATTGCACTGTGGCGAACGGTAATACTCGACCAAATAGTTCAAGCACGCTTTGTGTTCTTGGCTGAGTGTTACGTATTCAATCTCCCGGTCTGCATCAGACTTCATTGCTCGTTCTGTTACCATGTCACTCGTGTATTCCCATGCTGGCTCACCATGAAATGGACAGTATGTAGTCTCACCAGAATCGTACTCTTTTATTGTGTGACGACCCCAGAATAGTTCGTCATAATATGTGACGGTGACAATATTATCACTCTCTACATCGCACGTAGCGCATGTTTCCCCAGTAGTGTTCTCTGCTGTTGTTTTATTAACATTCTTTTCGCGAGATAGTCCTTTGATAAATGATATACACAAGAATATGAGTATAATGGTAATCATCGTTCCAAACGCAACGAATTCTATCATTTGATGTTGCTGTGTATTGGTGTTACAATAATTTAAAACTTATCAACCCCAGAACGGGTCTGAGCAGTCGAACACTACACCATGTTTCGGACAAATATATTTACAGTGACGACTCTGTAAACGTGTTCCACATTGTGGACAAGTTGGGGGTTCCTGACTCATACTTCATGATACTCTCTGATGCTGGTTAATTCTATAGGTGGAGTCGGGAGATAACCTGCCCCTCGAAATCGGGGTTGTGTACGCAAAGTTTGATTATTTAGTTCTCCCAAAAACAATCCATGTTTAACAACACACTGGTTATTAATCCACCACAACCGGGCATGTATAATGAACGGTTTGTCCCACTACAACAAATACCATCTCATGCCACCCTGTCAACTATTTTGTTAGAAGAACCTACGTTTCGATTAGATTCTATTACAACTGCAACCACTCATATTGGAACGTTTATGACTGTAGATGATAATTTGTCTGGTGTTGCGTGGGAAATGATTGAAAATCGTGATGGTATATTAGTTGGGGAGCTTGATGATAGTCAGTACGTTATTGATAAATACGGGTTTCCACTATCTCAGCCATGTGATACGATTGAACCGAGTCAAACTGATTATGTGTATTACGATGTTAGTGAAACGGTGGGTGAACGGGTAAAGAAACACATTGGTCTTGTTCCAACAATAAACTTCCAACAAAAAGCGGATTATGAATTATTATACTACGTTTCAAACATACCCGTGTTACAATATAATCCACCAATGTGGACGATACGGCCCAACACAGATAATGTGCAGTTATTTGATGGGTTAATCAAAGGGTCATGTATTATTCAATCGTGGACATACTATCACGATGACACTGTGATTTACGACTTGTTACAGCAAAAAGAAAAACAGTATGAAAGAAAAGTGTATTTTACGTATAACACGCAATTGAACACGGTGAACGAAATTGATGAACACAAAAATGTGATAGAAGAAAACACAGAAACGGCTGTTCGTAACATACCAATTTCTGTTCGTAAACGGTTACAACGGTTATTCTAAAATCGGTTCTTGATGTTGTTCGTTGTGTTTGTCGTTATTCGTTGTGTATGCAGTATGTTGTTGTTTTGATTCTTGAAGTTCTTGTTCAAGTGCCGAAATTGATTCTTGTTTATGCTTGTCGTTGTAGGTTGTAGTGTACGTATTATTTAGGAAGTGTTCTGTGTACGACTCACGTAAATCCGTGTCTGAAACACTTTTATGCTCCATGTGGATGTGTCTGACCCCGGCGTGCCTATCATCTCGTTGTAACGCATGTTTCATTGTGTCTTTCAACATTTCTACGTCTAATTCCAGTGGGTCATCAATAATGAGTTTGAAATCAATAGTTGCACGTTTTCTTTTATCACTGAACACGTGATAATCATATTTTGAGACTTGTGAAATGTTTGATGACCAAACACTAACTCCGTCAACATTTTTCAATAAGTCTTGTAAACTATCTTTGACTCCTTCGAGTGGAGGGTCATAATCTGGATTTTGAGAAAATTCTGTTCCGTATTCCCTTTTTGCTCGTAGTCCAACAGATAATGTGAACATTTTTTCACGTTTGTTATGATACCATGGGATGACGTAATACAGAATAACCGATGCACTGATTCCAAGAATAAAGGATACCAGCAGTGACGTGAGTATCATAGTACTCTGTTTGACGTGTAAAAATATAATACTTCGTTACGGTTTGGGTGTTACACTGATTTCACTTTCGGCTGTTGAACATTCTTGATGTTGTCACGCAATGGTTTTAACTGGTCTTTTTCTTCTTTTGTGAAGTCAATGTTTTCAAGTGCCCAGTCAAACGCTGATGCGATAAGTTGTATTTCTGGCCCGACAAATTCAAACTGTGATTTAGTTGCTTGAACTTGGAACGTGAGAACAACGATGTTTCTGTATTCTTCTTTGTTTTCGTCTGTGAGTGCAATATGCTCATTTCCATTGTGAATGAATGAGTCACGGTACAATTTGAGTACCCAAAACGCGGTTTCAGCGTCTACTTTTACTGATTGTGCATCAGGACTCATTTCATAATCATGGAATGGTCGTGGTTGACGGTTAACAATAATGAATTGGTGGAGGATGATTCGTCGTTTGTTTTTACTTGTACGTGTGAAATCAATAACTCCCACATCACGGTAATACGTTAACTCGTACTTTCCTGTGCGTTCGCCAGAAATGTACAGAGTTTTACCCCTGTCATGCTCTTGGATTTGTGTAACCGTGGCTGGTCGTTTAAGATTGTTAAATTTAATCTCATCACCAACCATTGCTGATTCTATTTGTACCGTGTTTTGCTCATGTCGTGCGTGATGTTCCATATCACTCATACTGCACTCATATTGGTTCTCTAACCATTTATAATTTATTGTTTGGAATTAGTACTTGGCAAATAATAGAGCTTGTTTAATGGGCACCTCTATCTTTTTGTTATTACGTGTTGTATTATAATGTGACCTATGGTTCGTAACTACGTCACGAAAGTACTCGGTAAGGATACAAATTCGTCACACACTGATGACACGGTTCCTGAGTTAGAGAATTTATTTGCAATCAGTCCTGTGTACACGAACATGGAGTCTGAAATTGGGTTTGAATCATCCGAGTGTGCTGCATTATGTTTCGCAATTATTGACACTGAACAGTTTGACACAATGATAGAAAACATTCGTGAATTGCTTACTGGTGATGAGGGAACGGTTCGTATCGTCTCAGACGTAAATGATTATCAATGGATTGTGCTTGATGGTATGGATTATGAATCACTTGCGACAAACATTCACTTTGTTGCTGACCAGTTTGTTGAGTCTGGATATGAAACACGGTTGCTTGCATCTGTGTACGCGTTTGAAAAACAACAAACAGACATGACTGAACGTGCGTACTGGGTGTATTCATTCCGTCGACACGCGTACTACCCATTTGTCCCATTAGATGATAAACAGCGAAATTCAGCGTTAGAATTTAAAATGAAATCACTCTTTTCTGAATTAGTTCCTTTAGAGGCTGATAAACAACATTGGTATCCTCTCTGGTCTAATGGGGACACGCATCCATGGGGAGGTTAAAAAGAAGTGTGTACTAACGTTAGGCTTCTGCGCGGATTCGTGCTTCACACTCTGGGCGAATTGGAGCTACATCACGGGTACTCTCAATCTGTTGCCAACGGCTTTCATCATTACAATCCGTGTCAACGAACACCGGAGTATCGGACTCGATGAGTTTTTCCTTGTTTTCGACCATGTACCACAACACTTCGTGACCATTGGGAATGAAACTCAGGTCAAACTCGTTTCGGAAAATGTTTGGATTGACATTGAACGCTGAACGAACATCATGCTTGTTTGGTGCGTGTCCGTGTGCAGACCGACCAATTGGGTCAGTGTAGTCCTTAATGTGTGTGTTAGATACACTGAGTTGAAGTGTTTCCATTAGGGTTTCACGACCTTCCTGCATTGTTTCTACCAACTCTACACTTGGGGTTTCTTGTTCTGGTGCCTCTACTTCTGGTTCATGATGACGTTCTACTGGGTTTTCGACACTCATGCTACATGTGTATGTGTAGAGCGCACAATTAAATATGTTATGTGTCGTTTGAAAATACTGTATGAACCGGTTAGTATTGTTCAGAACTTTGCTTTAATCCGCGTTGGACGTGTTGTTCAATCACATCCCAAAACAAATCATCATCATAATTCTCACGATAGTTTACCAACCATAGTGATTTTGTTAAGAACTGCAAATCCTCTTCTTCAAGTGTTACCATTTCAACATTATCCATGTCTGCTGTTTCAATACCAGACACCGGGGATAGTCCAGTAACACTTGCATGTGACCGTTCTAATTCTTCTTCTGTTAGTTCATCCGTCTCATCATCTGAACTTGGACGAATGAGTGGAATTTCTACTTCTTGTTCTGGTAACTCAGGGTACAGGGTCAATACTTCTGGTGCAGAATCAGCATTGTAACCACCTGTACTGTAGAAATAATCAATGTCACGTTCTTGTGTACGAAGGTAAATCGACCCTTCCCACGTCACAAGGAACGTTCCTTCAATAACCCATCCTTCTTCAATTGGAACTACACTTGCTCGTGGTAGTGGTTCGTGTTGATTCAGAACATCATTCACAACTTCAACGTTAATCTGCTGATTAATAATATCATTATACACGTTTTCAAGCGTTGTATAATCATCATTTTCAACAGCATCAATAACGCCACCCAACACAGTTTCACACATACTTGGAGTGTTCTGTACCGGTCGCTTATTATCAACCCATAACGTGTACACTAACTTGCTGCTTGTTGGTGCAATCGCTACAAACGGGTCATTATCGCTGAGGACGACAGGATTAGTTCCACTTCCACCTTGAATCAAATTATACAGCCCATGTTCATACAACAGAATAACTTCTGACTGTTTTGAAATCCAGTCAACATTCCCATCAGGACGCTTAATAACGTATGCATTACCCATTTCACCGATAAACTCGGTTTGTTCCACTTCTTCACGAGACTTATCAGTGAACACCGTGTTTGCGTGTGGGATTGAACCGAGTAAATCATCGGTTTCAGAGTTATTTTCACTCATCATGTGTACTTAGTGGCTCCAAGCCCTTATCATATCGTGATTCGGCAATCATATCAACCACGTTCTTCCCACCAGACGATAACGGGCGGGAAATGTTTGTTAACGTTTTAAACTCATTCGTTCCTTCCCATTCTGGTAATCGTGCGTACACGTACAACTCGGTATCACTATCAAACACTTTCGTACTAACGCTTGCAACGTTGTTAAGTGAGGGCTGTCTGCCTTCATTTGATAGTACTGTGATTAAGTGCATTTCATTGTACGACGGATTCACATCAACATACTCAGACATTTGTAACCGTAACAAGTCAACATCAGAATATTTGATAATACCGTACCTAAGTTTTGTATCTTCTTCAATATTTGTCCGTGAAGAAAACACAACTTTTGAACGCACTCTCTCTGCAACTCTGGTTATGGCTTCTTCATGTGTAAAGTAATCAAAGTGTTCATCGTTAACTACATGAATAATATTAGTACAATTGTATTTTTTCTCATCACGGTGTTCTTTCTCTTTCAAATTATTTTTGATAACATCACGACTAAACGTAAACTCGTCAAATGTTTGTACACCGTCAGGTGTGTGAATCTGAACGTTAGAAGATTGCTCAAGCAACTCTTCAATATGGGTCACTGCATCGCACTCGTTCAAATAGTCAAACGTTTTCACAGCACACGATGCAAACCCGTAACCATTCGACGGGTACCATTTGTAATAATCACTAATCTTTTCGTCTGTGTTCGATGGGAATAACACTAATTTATCAATCATCCCATCAATTTTTGTGTTTGCTTCTAATTTTTGTTTAATACTTGATGCTGTTTGTTTTACCCGTTTTTTACGTTTTACTGAGCGGTTACGGTAGCCATTAGATGTGTATTCTGAATCAATTGTATGAATTGTTAGTTCTCTGTTTGGAGCGTCCCGGCCAGTGTTTTTATTAGTACGATTTGTTTTGTTTGAAGTGATTCGGTTACGTAATTCATCACTAATGTCTAATTGGTCAACCGTACTATCATCAACCCATGATAGTCTCTTCCATCCATGCCTTTCTTCATATGCTTTATAATCCTCTTTAGACTTAACACGAACAAGCTCGTTCTGTTCGCTGTCTTGCCAAATTGCTTTTGCTTTCTTCATCACTGGACGGACACACATGAACACGGTTGTGTCGTCATCGATTTTTCTAAACAATTCCCAGTGAGTGATAGTTTCGCGTCCGTACTCTGTTTGAATTGATGAATCGTGACGAGGACAATACTCTATATTTTGTCGCAAGTAATTGATTTGTTGGAATAGTTCTGTATCAATTGACTCAATCTTTTCGATTTTCTCATCACTAACACTGTCGATAGTTTTTGCATGTTCAATTATTGATTTTATTTCTAACCGCATACCGCTCACCCAATCAGTTGCAGCATCATGGTTGTAACGTACCATGTTTGTTACAGACATGAAGAACGATATTTGTTCGTAATCAGGTTGATTAACCATATCATCTGACTCTACCAAATGGGTCATAATATCAACCATTCGGTGTGTGTACCTATCCAAAAGACGCTCATTAATCCAATGCATAAACGCATCGTTCTTTTGGAACCTGTCTCTGTCACCGGTTGGTGTTAATAATGTAACATCAGACTCACTCGTGTTTTCTTGTTTGATAAACTTGTGTCGTTCTTCTTTTGCTATATCGTTGTACTCACCTTGTTTGACTTGGATTTTGCCTTTGTTTTCACCACTTACAATGAATTGCTGTTCTTTTTTGATTAATAGTTTCACATCGTTAAGTGGGATGCCATGAGTGTACACATTATTATTCAGATTGATAGGAACATCTAATAGTACTGCATCGAAACTATCATTTGTTCCAAAGCCTTGTGTTGGTGTACCATCATCTTTTTTGCCACCATTTCCAGCAACAGCACGAACGTATTCATCTTCATAAATAATACAGGATTCTTCTGTTGCGCCTTTTGTGAAGAATGTTCCACCATACTCTTCTTTCATTTTTGGTCTTCCTGTTTCATCATACTGAACAAATAGCACTGGGTTTCGCAAACACTTCGCAAATTTCTCTACGGCTTCTTCAACATCGATATTCACATATTTAAGTGGGAATGTGTACACAGTGCCGTACTGGTTTTCTTCTAACTTATCATCAAGTAAATCTTGTTCAACGAACGCGTCAGCCGTCCAAAAACCTTTCAATTCTTCGTCTGTTCGGCGTGAACGACTATGCATAAGGAACGTTCCGTCACCACCAACTCCTTTAAACGCAGATAACCGCCCAATACCAAACATACCGGGACGGTTTGCGTGGTACGCGTTTGTTGTTTTACCCGGTCTAACGCCTACCTCATCCAATTTCTTTCGACTCCACCCCATTCCATTGTCCATGATGACTAATTGCTTTTGGTGAGGGTAATAGCCAATGTAAATCAACGGTGAATAATCATCATCAAGATATTCTTTGGCTTCAATAACAGTCGCGTTCGCGTTTTGTAAATACTCACGAATTAACGCATCAACGCTGTCATACTTATGTTCTGATACTTGTTCTAATAGTACTTTTTCGTCTGGTTTTACTTTATGAACCTTATCAGCATCAACATTCTCTAATTGTTCTTGTACATCAACTGCACTGTGGCGTCCCTTGTGGCCGGTGATAGATGAAATATCAGTTAACTCACCATCCATGTTATCTTGACTACTCATTCTTGGAACTACCTTACGCTACGATTGACTTATAACCTCACAAAAATATTGTAAATAGTACAAATAACCAAACAAACAATTGAAAAATAATCGTGTGTGATTAGTCGCTCACACGAACTTCTACAGGAGCAATTGCGATTGCACCTTCTGGGCCGTATAACACTGGTAATGGAACACAGTCAACCAGCGTGTACTCACTAACTGCGTAATGACCACCACCAGTAAGAATACGAAGAGCCGCTTTTGCTCGGTGTGATGGAATACCAAACTGTACAACTTGACCATTCTGCTCTACTTTCTGCCCTCGGTATAATCCATTCCCATCACCAAACTCTTCATCCCATGTTGAGTACGTTTCTGGAAGTGGAACCGTGATTGTTTCGCGCGAATTGAAATACTCATTACAGCCTTGTTTTACCCATGCAACCGAGTTATGTGCAATATCCTCATTGGTGAACGAACCCAACTGCCCCACCACATGGAGTGTATCAGCAATCACTCGGTTGTTTCCACCCCAATATATTCCCTGTCTTTCTGGTGGTGTCTCTTTGGTCGTAACAGGCTCATGATTCGCAACTTGTGACGTAGCTTCGGCTAATGTTTGTTGCATAATGTTTCCCCACACGTATTGTGTTGGTACTTAGTTCAAACACACCAATGAATATTAAAGCATCAGGACTGCCCGACCGCTTCACTATCACCACTTATTGATTCCAACATTGCAATCATCATTTCTTCTGTTCCATCATCCATATCTTGCATCTGGTGCGGGATTGTTAACATTTCGTAATTCTCTGCCGCCATTGTTGCTGCCGCACGATAATAGTGCAGGAAACTGTTTTGGGCAATGTTTTCTCCATCAACACGTTCTAATTCTTCTTTAATCTCGTACACATCTTGGTATGACCGGTCATCTACCATTTCTAACACGGTAAGGAACAAGAAGAAACGGTGGTCGAACGCGAACTCGCCGTTTTGTTCAGTCATGAAGTCTAACTTGGTGAGTAGTTCTAATGCAAATTCAGCGTCGTCAATGTCAACGTGACACTGTGTTTCGAGCCACTCAGCATCAATACGCTGTTCAACATCTGTTGTACGAAGAACACTCGCAATACGGTCTTCTGGTGTTGTTTCTGAAACCCATCTTTCCATACTCAGGATTTCGGAACGCTTCTGACTAAAAGATTTGCATTAACAGTTAAGACGCAACTATTGTTAGGTTTGCTGATTATACGCCCGCTCTAACAGGCCAGCATCATGCAACATCCATTTTAATGACTCTTGCTGACTCTCTACTCGTTCTTTCATTATTTGACTCTCTATGTCTCCATTTGAGATGTGAACCATTACTTCGCGTAACTGTCCAGAAACAAACCGGTATAGGTTTCGGAGTACGTCTTCTTGTTCCTCACTCGTATTTTGAACCGTTCGGAGACGGAGTGTTGAAATGGTCGTGTTAACCATTGAAACCGCGTCCCAAAACGCTACTTCAAGACTCCCCATCTCACTCTTGTCTGATGGGATTTCAACGGGTAATTTATCAGTTGTTGACTGAACAAGCGTGTCTTTTTCCTCACCATTTGCAAGAGTTTCAAACGCTTCTTCAAATGCTGTCTCCATTACACGAACTTCATCTTCCATGTGTATTCGTACACACTAAACATACTTTAAACCATTTATCAGTGTTTAAACTTCTTACCTAAAATTAGGAAGAGGTTGTGATTGGTTAATGTGTGTATAATTATGTTGGTTGTGTAAAGAGTAAACGCGCGTGATGGGGTTGGTTACGCTTAACCGAGACTGAACAGCGTTAGTTGTCTTCTGTTACAGTGCCGTCGATATTGTATCCAAGCCTGTTGAATGCTGTATCGAAGTGTTCGGGCGTGATTTCAATATCGTCAGCGTGATTGTTTGCATCATCAATTCCGTGTGCGTCAACCGCGTCTTCAATGGCTTCAATACTGGCGACACGCACGATGGACTCAATATCACTACCTGTTACGTCTTCAAGTTCACTGGCGTACTTTTCGATTGGGACATCATCACTGAGTGGTTTGTTACCGATGTGAACATTGAAAATGTCAATGCGCTCATCATAGTTCGGCTTGGTGAACTCGATTCTCTCCTCGAAGCGTCCGGGGCCGAGAAGTTTTTCGTCAACACGTTCAATGTCGTTCGTGGCGGCGACAACCGTTACTTGTGGGTTTTCTTTGAGCGTGTCCATTTCTTGTTCAATTTGTGATACAACTCGACCAGTTACATCGTTCGTGTCGTATTGACCCGCAGTGGAGTCAATATCATCGAAGAAGATGATTGTTGGAGCGGCTTGTCGCGCTCGCTGGAATAGTTCACGAACAGCTTTTTCGGACTCACCAACATACTTGTCAATCAGTTCTGGCCCGGCGACGTGAATGAAGTTGACACCAGTCTCACCAGCCAGCGCACGTGCAGTGAGTGTTTTACCGGTTCCTGCATCTCCATGAAGCATCACACCAGACGATGGTGCGGTTTCCGTGGCATCGAATAGGTCGGGGTACTTTAGTGGCCACTCAACGTTTCGATGGAGTTGTTCTTTCACCGTTTCAAGTCCACCAACACTATCGAACGTTGTCGTGGGACTTTCTGCAACAAATTCACGCATTGCAGACGGTTCAACACTTCCCATTGCCTTGTCGAAGTCTTCACTCTTAATTTTCTTGTCAGTGTCAGACAACTCATCAATATTAGTGTCCATATCGATACGCCGAAGAGCTTCCATGGCGGCTTCTCGCGTCAATGCCGCAAGGTCTGCCCCAACAAACCCGTGAGTACGTTCTGCAATATTATCAACCGTCACGCCTTCGTCAAGGGGCATTTTGGACGTGTGAATATCAAGGATTTCTTTGCGTCCTTGCTTATCAGGAACACCAATCTCAACTTCACGCTCAAACCGTCCACCACGTCTGAGCGCGGGGTCAAGACTATCAACACGATTAGTAGCTCCAATAACCAGCACGTTACTCCCACTGTCAACACCGTCCATGAGCGAGAGCAACTGACCGACCAATCGGTTTTCAACATCAGAACTATCATCACGCTTTCCTGCAAGACTATCAATCTCATCAAAGAAAATAATAGCCTTGTCTACTTCTTCTGCTTCTGCGAAAATATCCCGCATTTTCGCTTCACTCTCCCCCTTGTATTTGGACATGATTTCAGGCCCATCAATGTCGATGAACTTTGCGTCAGTATGGTTTGCAATGGCTTTTGCAATCAGGGTTTTACCCGTCCCCGGCGGGCCATGCATGAGAACGCCTTTCGGCTGGTCGATTCCAAGGTCTTCAAACACTTCGGGGTTTGAAAGAGGAAGTTCGATGGACTCACGAATCTGTGATAGTTCTTCGTCTAACCCCCCAATATCATCATATGACACGTCAGGGTCAACAGATGCTTCATACGTTTCTTCCGTGTCTGCTTCTTGTCCCGTTTGATTACTTGGGGTTGGAGACTGTTGAGTCTGGTTTGTTGCCGTGTCAGACGAAGCCTGAACGGAACCACTATACTTGTTACTATCGTACAGCGTAACAGTATCTCCTTCCGAAATTCCAAGTTTGTCTTGTTGCTCGCGCGTCAATGCAACCGTTTTCATGTTTGCATTGCCACGAGACTGCCACACATCAGCAGTAATCTTACTGTTATTCCCTTCAACAACAACTTCCTGACCAGTAATCAACCCAAGCTTGGTTAGGTTGTTGTTTGTAAGACGAACCCGGTTATTATTGGACTCGTCCATCGTTACGACTGACAGGGTTACTACGTCATCGTTAACCGGAGCGTTCTTTATGTCTGCCATTAGTTACTCACCTCACACATACGAGATGCATATACTTGAATATCTGCACTGCAACATACATCAGTTTGTGAACTTACCATCACGTCCTGTAGTAGTTACTGTACTTATTTAAAACATATGTTTGGGTGACAATATCACCCCTTCCCACGGTACGCCCAATGAGTCTTCCCATCCTGTCTCCACACGTCATACGTGTATGGCCCGTGCGGACACCCACTACAATTCTTTCCACACGGAACAGACTTCTGAACCGGATACCCTCTAAACCCACCAGACTTCATATTATTTATTCCACCACCATCAGTAACAGCAGCATTATTTTTTGCTTGCTCAAAATCTTCTTCTGTAAACGTCGCGTGATGAGCCACAGTTCCACCCATTAAATGCTTCACTGCATCACTCAATTCTTGTTGTGAATCCCAGTCCGCTGTAATTGATTCACCCTGATTAAAATCACGTTTTGTAACTACATTTGCACCTGCAATAATCGCATCTTTCTGACTAACCGGTTTGTCTGATTTAGCAAGTGACCCAAGATACCCACCAGAAGTCATCACATCAACATTTTCGTCTGAACCCGACTGTTGATGATATTCATTCACAATATGGTTAATATCATTTAACGATTTAATATCGTCACTCAAAACCACGTCAACCGTTTCCATCTCATCTGTATCTGCCGACTTTGCTGCCAACGCAATACAATCTCTCTCACCAGCATCGATGTGACTCTCTGTTTGAATATCACCTTTCACTTCATCGTATGTTTCTTTCCCCTTATAAAAACCGTAATCAAGCCATGGCTTTTCCATCGAGTCTAACTCAGCAAGTTTTTGACTTTCTCTCCCATCATCTAACCCCGCAACATCGAACCGTTTTATATCAGTATTTGGATTTCTGTTTTTGTAATCATAATGAATTTTCTCAAAAACTACGTCCGCGTTCTGCATTACTACTTGGGCAGATTTTTGAATGTTTTCTTGCCCCTGTGCTTTTAACTCACCGCGCGGGTCAGCCGCCATCGTGTTGACTTCTTCAACAACACTATATGGAACATGAACCTCATACGTATTTGTCAAATAGTTTAACCCATTAACCTTGTCCCCGTTTTCATTTGGCAATTTAACTGATGCCATTGAAATCAGTGTTCCCGAATCAACCACTGCAACCTGTTTATCGCTCATTAATCTAAGTCAGGATGTGACTCTATCTTCGGATTATTAATCTCATCATTCCCGGTTTCATTAAACCGTTCTGCTTGCCGCTCCATAACATCTTCACGACGTTTCAATTGCTGGAGCAACACATGCACATTCTGTGCTTTATCTGCCCCAATTATTTGTTCCAATGTTTGTTTTGAAATATCCCCATTAGAATATTTGACAACCGCAACCATTGGAATATTCTCATCGTTTTGTTCATTCTCTTGAACATTCAACAGTAATCCAGAACGAATAATTGCAGACCGTGTTGTGTACTCAAGGTCAGCAACCAAGTCTAATCGTTCAACCAAATGGTTGGGAAGTTCTACTTGAATTAGCTTTTTATCACCCATTAGTTCTCACCTGTTTCGTTCAGCACATGGTCGCCAATATTTCCATTATCAACTAATTGTCTAATTCGCTCTTCATCCACATCTACATCCATGTTGTCAGGTTGTGTTTCAAATGGTTCTTCACCAAGCGCCGCGATAAGCGTGTCAAGACTAATATCACCCCGGTTACACGCGGCACGGTACAATGATTGGTACTTGGGGTCTTGTTCTCGTGTTTCTAACGCGTTTTGAATGGATTCTTCAACCACGCTACGGCGTGAAACACCGTTTACAGCCGCAACAATATCTGCCCGATTAACAAGCTCAACCGGAAGACGAATACTTACAGTATGAGTTTGAATTTCTTCTTCATCGGGTTGACTATCTGATTCAGCATCAGGCATGTGTACTGCTTATACTGCGAAAGTAAAAATACTACCGGGTTCTTCAACACATCACTCTGTGAGTAGTTCTGCACTCATAGTATGATTCGTGTTTTCCGTGTTTTCCGTGTTTTCTTGAGTGATAGCATTAGTTGTTTCTTCAACAGTTACACGTTGTAATTCGGTTGCTTGTCTCTTGTAAATATCACTATCCATGTCAGACTGAACCTTGTCCCGTAAATCAGTATCCGGTTCTTCAACCCCATCAATCCATACTGAATCTAATCGGTCAAGACGTGAATCTTTTGACATGGCTTTTTCAATAGACCGCAAACAATCACCATAATTAAACGTATCAGTATCAACCAGTGTGTACACGTTTACTGTTACTTTTTTCGCATTATCAGGGTATGTACCGTCATCATACGGCTCGTATCCCAACACATCAACTTGTTTTGAATGTGAAGCCATTACAGTAGCCCCGTCGAACGAATCAATCAATCCACGAACATCATCAATCGGCCCAAGTAACTCTTTGTCACATGGATACGCTGATAATAACCCACAAAACGTATCATTCGCAATAATTTCTACTTTAAATACAATACGATTATCACTTGTTATTTGAGCGATGTTCCTTGTCGACCACTCTTTCCACGTTTTTGACGATGACAAGCTGTCATACACCAAAAACGAAATCATGAATACGAGTAGTAGTACTAAAATGATAATGCCAATTGTTTCAAGCATACATAATCCTTCCACATACAGCCTAATGTATGTTCACGTGTAACTATCTCTTTCAAAAATAAGAAAACGGAACGGGTAAACCGTGTTACTTGTTTACGCCTCGAAATTGATGGTTCCTGTCACTTCAAGACCGCCCTCGGTGAAGTCAAATGTTTCATACGTAACAGCTTCCATGTCACCATTCTCGTCAAAGTTGACAAGACTGGACGCGCCTTCGTAATAAATTTCTTCACCTTCAAGTGCCATTTCCCATCCTTCAACCATTCCATCACCGGGACGAACCGTTTCTCCTTCTGGGTTCGCAACATCACGAATATGGTTTGAAA